>Ga0172372_10013040_pt1 | contig 10346 bp, 13 predicted proteins | sample LakKiv5m_2_FD_114544 | JGI IMG/M metagenome (GOLD analysis project Ga0172372, IMG submission 114544) | Freshwater microbial communities from Kabuno Bay, South-Kivu, Congo - kab_092012_9.5m | ecosystem: Environmental > Aquatic > Freshwater > Lake | place: Democratic Republic of the Congo... | reverse complement strand
CGAATTAACTCCTAAAGAACATTTTATTTGCCATATGTTATTAGCTAGGGCATACCCAAATAATAACAAGTTATGGTATGCGGTCCATGCAATGTCAGTTAAATTAGGAAGCAGAAAAGAAGCCCGAGATTTTAAAGTATCGAGCAGACAATATCATGAAATTAAAAGTAATTTAAAAATGTCTGACGAGACTAAGCAGAAGCTTCGAGAAGCTAATTTAGGAAAGAAATATGTACGTACTGAAGAATATCGAAAAAAGGTGTCAGACGCGGCCAAAGGAAAGAAAAAAATTATGACGCCTGCAAGACTTGCATATTATGAAAATATGAAAGGTAGACCGGGCAGGCCCGCATGGAATAAAGGAATCAAACCTTCAGCAGAAACTATTAATAAAATTAAGGAATCGCTATCTAAAAAACCAAATCCTATGAAAGATCCTGAAATTGTTAAAAAAGTGATTGAAACAAGAAGACGAAATAAAGAAGAAAAAATTAAAAATGGAACTTATGTTCCTAAGATTCCTTGGAATAAAGGTAAATCTAATAAATAATTTGGTATTGCCATAAGAAATTCTTATATTAATTGAAATAAATAAGTTATATGACATTAAATATAAATAATCCAAAAAAACTAAAATATTTCCCTTCACTCAGCTCCGGCGCGTATGCCTCTCCTTTAACAAAAGATATGGAGGTAGCGCCTGGTGTTCCGTATAGATTTTGGGATGATCGAGTACCCGAAAAATGGAGATATAAATTCTTTTTAATGACAGCAGGTCATTTATATAAAAAGAAAGAGATACGAAAAACTTGGGGTTTAGAAAACAGTTTAGTTTTCGGAGACTCTGGAGGATTTCAAATCGCAACAGGCGCATTGAAGTGGGATTTATCTTTACGAGACCAGATATTTGAATGGCTTGAAACCAATGCTGATATTGCGTGTAACATTGATATTCCACCTCGTGTAATGTATGAAGGGCATTTTCAAGAAGCACTGAATATGAGTCTTGACAACTTTAAATATTTTGAATCTAAACAATCAGGTAAAACTAAATTTCTAAATGTAGTGCAAGGATCTAATCCTGTAGAATTTGCTACTTGGTACAATTCAGTTAAAGATATGCAATTCGGAGGTTGGTGTATAGGTTCTTCTAGAAGGTTAGTCGACTTCATGTATATATTAGCTCTTATGATAAAAGAAAAAGAGTTTTTAAAAGAATATAATACATGGATACATTTGTTAGGCATTTCAAAAGTATCAGACTTTTTCGTATTGTCTCAGCTTCAAAAACTAATGAATGCATATACAGACAATAGAATTACAATTTCAACAGACAGCTCTTCTCCAGGTCAATATCCTATTTTTGGACAAATGGTTTGGAGTCCGAATTGGAAAGATCAAGTTTTCAATATGTTGTATTTTCCAAAAGACGGATCTAATCTTAACTATCCAACCGAAGGACACATTCCTTCATTGATTGATCATCCAGGCGTTCCATATTTAACATGGGACATTGTTAAAAATTACTCAACGGAAGCTGTAACTCGATTGACATATCATAATTTATACATGTATGTATACACTGCAGAGAATGTTGAAAAATTAGTTAATAGTTGTCCATTAGAAGTATTAGCAGAACTTATTCCGAATGACCTTATTCAAGTATTAAAATCAATGGAAGAAATGTTTAGCGCCCCTGATCCAATTCTGGTATTTGAACGATATAGAAACTATTATGTAAAATACGGCGGAGAAAATGTTATGAACATTGATAAAGATGTTATAGACAATTTCTTTGACTTTGTTCCGCTAAGCGATGCTGCACACGCAAAAGAATTAAAAAAACAATCTAAAAAATAAAATATGGCAAAACAAATTTATTTCGACTTAGAGAGTCGTAATGGTCTTCAACGAGGTGTCACGCAATTAGCAACGGCTGTTGCATGCACATTAGGGCCGAAAGGACGTAATGTTGTAATTGGTAAAAAGTACGGAACACCAATTATTACTAAAGATGGAGTTTCCGTAGCAAAAGAAATTGAATTGCAAGATCCTATTGAAAACATGGGTGCACAAATTGTAAAAGAAGTTGCGTCAAAAACTGCAGCTCAAGCCGGAGATGGAACTACAACAGCTACGATTCTCGCGCAATCAATTTTAACTTCTGGACTAAAAGCTGTTGCTACAGGAGCTAATCCGATCGAAGTTAAACGAGGAATTGATAAAGCAGTTACAGAAGTAATTAATTCAATAAAAAGTTCTGCTAAGACAATCGGATCAGACAATGATAAAATAAAACAAATTGCGACTATTTCAGCAAACAACGACTCTTCAATAGGAGAATTAATTGCAGAAGCGATTAAGGTAGTTGGCAAAGATGGAGTAGTGACTGTTGAAGAAGCTAAAGGAATTGAAACAGAATTGAAAACTGTAGAAGGATTGCAATTTGATAAAGGATATTTGTCGACATATTTTGTTACAAATACAGACAAAATGGAAGCTGAATTGGAAAATCCTGTCATTTTAATTTACGATAAGAAAATTTCATATATGAAAGATTTTCTTCCTATTTTAGAAAAAGCAGTAGGCACTGATCGTCCTCTATTAATCATTGCAGAAGATGTTGATGCAGAAGCGTTAGGCACTCTTGTTGTTAATCGAGTTAGAGCCGGATTGCGTGTATGCGCAGTTAAAGCCCCGGCATTCGGAGACAGACGAAAAGAAATGCTTAAGGACATTGCTATATTAACTGGCGGAACTGTAGTTTCAGAAGAGGCTGGTTTGAAATTAGAAGATGCTGAGCTTGATCATTTAGGAGAAGCTGCGAAAGTAGTAGTTGGAAAAGACACTTGCACTATTGTTGACGGAGCCGGAGAAAAAGACGCGATTATCGATCGCATTAAACAAATCAAAGCTCAAATCGACTCAAGTAAGTCTGATTATGAAACTGAATTGTTACATGAGCGTTTAGCTAAACTTACAGGCGGAGTTGCTATTGTATATATCGGGGCAGCTTCTGAAGTAGAAATGAAAGAAAAGAAAGATCGTGTTGACGACGCGTTACACGCTACTCGGGCAGCAGTTGAAGAAGGAATTGTACCAGGTGGTGGTATTGCATTGTTGAAATCAGCTTCTAGTTTAAATAATATTCAAACAGAAAATGAAGATCAAGTAATTGGCGTAAACATTATTCGTAAAGCATTAGAAGAGCCTATCAGACAAATTTGTGCAAATGCCGGTGTTGAAGGTTCAGTAATTGTAAGAGATTTACAAAAAACTTCATATGAATATGGATACAATGCTCGAAATGGAATGTTTGTTGATATGTATTCTGCAGGCATCATCGACCCAGCTAAAGTAACTCGAATTGCATTGCAAAATGCTGCTTCAGTAGCTTCTATGATTATGACCACTGAATGTGCAATAGTTCCAATTCCAGAAAAAGAAGAAAAACAAAATAATCAAGATTCTCAATATTAAATTTGGATTATTCTATTAGTATTTTTCTATTAGTATAATATTTATTATTGATATGGGACGTAAAAAGAAATACACCAATGAAGAGCTTAAAGAAGCTCAAAAACAATGGTCTAAATCTTACTATGAACGTAACAAAGAAAAAATAAATAAAAAATCAATGGAAAAGTATTATGAACTACGAAAGAATTTACAATCAAATAATTGAAAGGGCAAAAAACGAAGAATATATACGTGCTAAACAACGTAAAACAAAAGAAAGATATTTCGAAGGGCATCATATTATTCCTGTATGTCTAGGAGGTAGTAATGATAAAAGTAACATTGCAATATTAACTTCTAGAGAACATTTTTTATGCCATTGGATATTAATTCGAATGTATCCTGAAAGTATTAAATTATCTCATGCGTTTTATCGAATGTGTGCAATGCAAAATACAGACAGATATAACAATGATGTGTATAGACCTTCTGGCAGAATGTATGCAGAGGCTAAGGAAGCTTGGATATCATATTTAAGAGTTCAAATGACAAATAGAACTTTTAGTGAAGAATCTAAAAGAAAGTTATCTGAAACTAGATTAAAAAAATTTAAGAATGGAGAGCTCCGTGTTTGGAATAAAGGTATGAAGCTCGGCCCTTTATCAGAAGAGCATAAAGCTAAAGTGAGACAATCTTTAAAAGGCCGACCCGGCCCAAATAGAGGAAAAAAGATGTCAGAAGAGCAGAGAAAGAAAATCTCAGCATCTAGTAAACGCGTTGGGCCAAATAAAGGTAAAGTTATGTCAGCATTAATGAAAAAAAGACTTTCAGAAGCTAATAAAGGACGTGTATATAGAAAGGAAAATTGTAATTTTTGCCATAGAGAGTATCCTATTAATACTATTAAACGACATTCTAAAATCTGTCAAAATAATTTGAATAATTGAAAATAGTTTCTTATATTTAATAAAATTTAAAAGTTATGAACAAAACAACAACCATCGACAAAGCAAAATTAATTGCATTCATTCAACGCTACCACCTTGCTGGCAATACAGACTCAGCTAAATTGGTAGTCGAAAACAATACACTATCGACAAAATTTATTAGTGCAGACCAAAACGTAATCGGTGAAGTGCAATTAAAGACATTTGACTCAACTGATGCTGAATTAGGAGTATATACAACTTCACAGCTTGTAAAAATGCTATCAGCATTGGATGATCAAGTCGACATTACATTTGGTGAAGTAGATCGAAAAATTTATTCAATGAATTTCAAAGATAAAAATACCAATGTAACTTACATGTTGGCAGATTTGTCTGTAATTCGTCAAGTGCCAAATTTAAAGACTCTTCCAGAATTCGACGTCAAAATTGAAATAAATAAAGAATTCGCTGCTTCATTTAAGAAAGCGGCAAATGCACTTCCTGAGTCAGATAACTTCGGTGTTGAAAGTAATGGAACTGACACGAAAATTATTATCAATCACTCAAGTGTTAATACAAATAGAATTGTGTTTAAAACTACTACGACAGCTGCTGCAGCGATGGATACAGTTTGTTTTTCAGCAAAATTATTCAAAGAAATACTTAATGCAAATGCTGATGCGACTGGGTTGTTAGAAGTTTCGTCTAAAGGTTTGGCTCGAGTGACTTTTGAAAATGCAGACTTCTCTTCAATATATTATTTAGTAAAATTAACAGTATCTTAAAAAAAGATTTGGTACTGTCAGAAAAGCTTCTTATATTTAAGAATAATAATTAATCAATAACATATAATCATCATGCAACATTCACTTTCAACTTCCGGGCTTTCACTTTCGCAAGCACAGTCAATTTCCAATCTTTGCAATCAACGTTGTAAAACAATTGAGTCAAATTTATCTTTAATAAACAACTATTCTAAATCGTTAGTAGTTAACGGAGTAAATTATGTCGACACTGCTGCTGAGCCGATTCCATCTAATACTGCAGACCTTCTAAAAGAAAAAGCTCGCTTACATGCTACGCAAGCATTCTTAATGGAAAATATCAAAGCAAAAGACACCATGCTTCGAGATGTTCGGATTAAATCATATACATATGATGTACCTATGCCAACAGAGCCAAAATGGCTTGAAGTAGATACTGCGTCGGTTGTAGATGAATCTTGGGGTTGGGATCAATTATCATCAAGTGAATATAATGAGTATCTTGAAGCTGAAGCGTATGCGTCGCATATCGGTCAATTCATTCATAAAGGCGGTGTATTAGATCGTTTACGAAATGAACTTCCGAAAATTAAAATTCTTGAATGGTTTGAAGTTGAGGCTGGCAAAAAAACTCCTATGACTGTAACGATACATCACACTCCGGAACAGCTACTAGCAGTTCATGAGCAACTTGCTACGTTACATCGTCAATACGAGCAGCGCGTAAATTATTTCAAAGCCAAAGTTAAAAACTTGGTAACAGTTAAAAATGCTGAAATTGCAAAATCAAACGCAATTGCGTCAGAAGCTGTAGCTCAAGAAAATTCTCTTAAGCGACAAGAATATATGAATGAATATCGTAAATGGACAGAGGCATCAAAAGCAGCTCATAGCTATTTTGAAGAAGCTCGTGCAAAAGAAATTGCTAATATTGCCGAGCTTCGAATAGCAGTGCCAAATAGATTTCAAGATGTAGTTGACGAATTTCTTCAAAAGCTTTCATAGTTCTTTGAGGTGTAGTAAGCTGTTAGCAAAAGCCGACAGCTTGCTACTTTGTGTTGACGTGGTGAGTTTTACTTAATAATAAAATTTAATATTCGCGTTGCCTTTGCGAAGGCAGCGCATACATTAACGCACCGCTTCTTTTACAATTTTAAAAACTGAGATAGAACTCATTAATTAGACAGGTTGCATCCTATATAGGTGATTGGCTAATGAACATGAGACTTAGTATTTAACTTTGCCTTTGCTGTAAAAGAAGGTCTTTGCTGCTGTTTTGGATTTAGATTTTATCTATTCACTCACTGCGTCAGTAACTCTAGAATATTTCTTAAATATATAAACTTTAAAAGTAATAACAAGTAATGTTTGGAAACAATGAACATACATTGTATGTAGAAAAATATCGACCTGATAATCTTAAAGATTATATCGGAAATGAATCGGTAAAAGAAAAAGTTAAGATTTATCTTGAAAGTGGAGATGTACCCCATCTCCTACTTTACGGTACGGCAGGAACTGGTAAAACTACATTAGCAAAATTAATAGCTAAAAATATTGATTGTGACTTAATGTATATAAATGCGTCAGACGAAAATAATGTAGATACGGTTAGAGAGAAAATTAAAAACTTTGCTTCTACTATAGGATTTCGTCAATGGAAATTAATTATTCTAGATGAGTGTTTAGCAGAAGGTACGTTAGTTACTGTTCTCCGAAATGGAGAAGAAGTAAAAATTCCTATAGAATTGTTAGACGAAAATAGTGATTTAGTTAAATCATTTAATATTGAATCAAGTCAAATTGAATGGCAACCATTTTACTTGTGGGATAAAGGTGACCAAAATATATGGGAATTAGAACTTGAAAATGGAGAGTTAGTAAAGTGCACAGGTGACCATAAATGGTTTGTGCTAGATAATGAAAATAATATTAAAATTGTCACGACTAAAGAATTAAGTGATTATGGACATATCTTATCCCCCATATAATTTAATTAAATATGTAAGTATTTTTTGCAAGCTGTTATATTTATATAAAAGTAAATGATATGGCAAATGTATTTGAATCTTGGCGCAAAAAATATTCTGAAGATGATTATAATAATAAAGTTTCTGAGTATAAAGAGAAGTTACGTAAAAAAGCAAAAGAAAATAACTTTGGAGGCCCTGTCTATGTAAAACGAACGTGTTCTCAATGCAATTTAATATTTAACGGGATTGCAAACCAGTTAACATGTAATGTATGTAAATTAGACAAAATTGAAGTTATTTGTAAACATTGTAATTCTAAATTTTTTACGCAAAATCATAAATCTAATTGTTGCGATTTATGTAAAACCACGCAGCCATGGAAACGCAAACCTTGTACGCCAGAGCAGTTAGAAAAATCTAGTAAAAGTATGAAATTGTGGTATCAGTCAGAAGCTGGACTTGCGCATCGAAAAAAGATGTCAGAATTTAATTCTGATAATATGAAGCGATTTAATAAGACAGAAGCGGGTAAAGAAAATATTAAACGAAAAGCTAAATTTCTTTCAAATTTAATGAAAGAGCGTATCGCTAATGGCAGTTTTACGCCAAAAATAACTAATACTCGTACACATTGGAGCGCTAAAATTATACTAGATGACGGCAGCATTAGAAAATTTCGAAGTTCATGGGAGGCAGCCTTTTGGGCATCAAATATATATCTAGACTACGAAACTTTACGTATACCATGGGTAGATAAAGATGGCAAGTCGCACACGTATATACCAGATTTTTATGACCCTAAAAATAACATTGTATATGAAATTAAACCTAGATGTCAGTACTTAATTAGTGACGGTAAAATGTCTCAAGCGATTAATTATTGTATAGATAATAAAATAAAATTTATTTGGATTAATGAAACGAATATTTTAAATTATATTAATCAATCATTGCCAATCTTTACTATTGAAACTAATTATAAACAATTAAAAAAAGTTACGGATGCAGTTAAAAAAAGTACAAATACAATCGATTAGAAAAACAAATACTACGGGTCGTGTATATGATATATCTGTAGAAAAAAATCATAATTTTTTCATAGGAAATACCGAAACGCTTACGCATAATTGTGATTATCTTACCCCGAATGCCCAGGCCGCATTACGTAATTTAATGGAAACTTTTTCGAAAACAACAAGATTTATTTTAACATGTAATTATGTAGAAAAAGTCATTGATCCAATTCAATCCAGATGCCAGGTATATGCTATTACGCCTCCTTCAAAGAAAGATGTTGCGCTTAGAGTAAATCAAATTTTGTCTGAAGAGCAAATTAAATTTGTACCTCAAGATTTAGTATCTATCATCAATGCCGGTTATCCAGACATTCGAAGAATTTTAAATTCCTGCCAGAGGCAAGTAGTTAATGGCGAATTGAAAATTGACAAACAGTCTTTAATAGAAGCAAATTACATGGATAAAGTAGTTGAAATGTTAGCTAATAAAGCTGACAAAAAAGCTACGTTTAACGGAATAAGACAGCTGCTAGCAGATTCTCAAGTTAAAGATTATTCAGGATTGTATCGTCATTTATATGATAATATAGAATCATTTGCAACCGGGCATATCGCAGCTGTAATTCTTATTATAGCAGAGACTCAGTATCAAGATTCATTTTGTGTCGATAAAGAGATTGCGGTGATGGCAATGTTTGTAAAAATTTTAAATGAAATTTATTAACATTAGTTAACCAAAGTTATAAAAACAAACAATATTAAAAAATAATTTATGAAAAAAACACCTAATATAATGTCGTGTCAGGAAATCAACCTCAAATCGACTTTTCACAAACCACTCCAATTGTATGTGAAAACAGTGAGTGTAATAATGACACTTTTATGACCGTAATGAAGTTTAGAAAAATTCCAAAATTAGTAGCTGGTACGTCTAAAGATCAAGTTATTCCAATACAGGTATTTTTATGTACAGCGTGTGGTGGTTTAAATAAAGAATTTGATTTGAATGTCTAATAAAGCAAAAACAATTTTCGAGCATTTGTCTGGTATTACTGACAAAAAAGTTACGTGGAGTTCATTATCTGAAGCAGATCAAAAATCCTTTTCTCCTTATCTAATTAATAGATGGTTGAGTATGAATATGGATTTTGTTGAAATTGTAAATGAGCTTCAAAAATACACTATTGGGCAAGTGTCTGCGCGAGAAACGTATAAACTTTATTTTGATTTGCTTCCAAAACAAAAGCAATTTAATAAGTATATAAAAGGTAAAAAGTCAGAGAAATACAATTCTTCATTGATTGAATTAATTGCAAATCACCTACAATCTTCTGAAAAAGAAGCTATGGAATACATAGAGCTGTGCGATGAATTAAGACTGAATACGATTAAGGAAATATTAAAAAAATATGGAAAAACTGATAAAGAGATATCAAATCTATTTAAGTCAAAATGAAGATTTAAAATCGAAAATTTCACTTTTTGCCGGCGCGTGGCTTCAAGTATTTCTTGTAGCAGTTAACACATACCAACTCGCTCATTATAAATTGCTCGGATGTTTTATAATTGGATTTGCAATTAGTTTTGTGTGGACTTTCAATGTGAAAAAAGTAGCGTTCGGAACCACATGGGATAGAATAACGTATGCGCTTGGCGCTGGAGTTGGAACTATTACTGGATTGTTAGCATCACAATATTTTTACGAATCATTAATATGAAAAAAATAATTTTAACGTCAGTTTTATTAGGTAGTTTATTTTCACTTAAAGCACAGCAAGTAGAAATGTCTTTTCGAGAAGTATCGCCTTACATTATAGTAGCCGGTGTTTCAATAACAGTAGCTGCGTTTGTTACTCCAATGGAATATACAGTAGATTATCATTCAAGATCAGGCGTATACGAGTCGACTCCGATATATAATCAAACAGCTCGATTTGCTGGAATAGTGTCCGGGGTCGGAATTACAGTTACAGGTATATCAGGTCTTTTTGTAAAAAAATAACATGGCAATAATAGGAATAGCAGGACATATAGGATCTGGTAAAGATTCAATTGGAGCAATTATACAACAACTTCAACCGACTCGAAACTGGGAAATTAAAAAGTTTGCCGGAAAATTAAAGCAAGTAGCGACGCTATTAACCGGAATTCCTTCAGAATTGTTTGAAGATCAAGAGTTTAAAAAAGCATTACTAGGACCAGAAT
>Ga0172372_10013039_pt1 | contig 10346 bp, 5 predicted proteins | sample LakKiv5m_2_FD_114544 | JGI IMG/M metagenome (GOLD analysis project Ga0172372, IMG submission 114544) | Freshwater microbial communities from Kabuno Bay, South-Kivu, Congo - kab_092012_9.5m | ecosystem: Environmental > Aquatic > Freshwater > Lake | place: Democratic Republic of the Congo... | reverse complement strand
CGCGACCCGCGGCCCGGCCCCGGCGGCGCCCACGGCCCGCAACACGAGTTCGTCCTCGAGGCCCGCGTGCCCGACCACCCGATCCTCCGCGGCCTCCCGCGCCGCTGGCGCCACACGCAGGACGAGTGCTACGACCGCCTGCGCGGCCCCGCCGAGGGGATGACGGTCCTCGCCACCGCCTTCTCGTCCCCCGAGTTCAAGGGCACCGGCCGCCACGAGCCCGCCCTGATGGTGATCGAGTTCGGCCGCGGCCGGGTCTTCCACACCATCCTCGGCCACGAGGACTACTCCTTCGAGGGCGTCGGCTTCATCACCACGCTCCTGCGCGGCACCGAGTGGGCCGCCACCGGCGCGGTGACGCTCCCGGTCCCGCCCGACTTCCCCACCGAGACGCAGGCGACGCGCCGGCCCTTCACCGGCCCGGCCGCCCGCTGAGCCCGCCCGGCCCGCGGATGGAGGCGCCGGCCAACTGGCTCCGCGTGGGCGCGCCCGCCGCGTCCGCGCGCGGGGCCGTCGTCCTGCTGCACGGGCGCGGCAGTTCCGCGGCCGACCTCGCGCGGCTCGCGGAGCACCTCGCCACGCCGGGCGTCGCGTTTTTGCTGCCCGGCGCCCCCGACGGCTCGTGGTACCCGCGGCGGTTCCTCGCCCCGCGCGCGGAGAACGAGCCCCACCTCACCGCCGCCCTCGCCACGGTGGCGGCCGCCGTGGGGGAACTGCTCGCCGCGGGCCTGCCGCCGGCCCGGATCGCCGTCGCCGGCTTCTCGCAGGGCGCCTGCCTCGCGTTGGCACACGCCTACACCTCCGCCCGGCCGCTCGCCTTCGTGGCCGGTCTGAGCGGCGCGCTCCCCGGCCCGCTCGACGCCCCGCGCGCGCCCGCCGCCCTGCCCGGACTCCCCGTGCTGCTCGCCTGCGCCGAGGACGACGCCCACATCCCTCACGCGCACGTTGACCGCACCGCGGAGCAGTTCACCGCGGCCGGCGCGGCGGTCACGCGCCTCGTCTTCCCCGGCGCCCACCACGGCCTGTTCCCCGAGGAACTCGCCTGGCTGCGCCCCCAGGTTGCCCGCCTCGCGGGCTGAGCCGCCCCGCGCGCGCTCGACGCCCCGCGCCCCGGCCGCAAGCTGCGGGCACCCCGATGGACCGCCTCCTTGTCGCCCTGCTGGCGCTCGCCGCCACCACCCCGCTCGCCTCCGCCGCCGTGCCCCGGCCCGACGTGCTCTTCATCGCCGTCGACGACCTCAACGATTACATCTCCCCGCTCGATGCCCACCCGGGCGTGCGCACCCCGAACCTCGAGCGCCTCGCGCGTCGGAGCGTCACCTTCGCCAACGCCCACTGCGCCGCGCCCGCCTGCCACCCCTCGCGCGTCGCGGTGATGACGGGCGTCCACCCGGTGCGTTCCGGCCTCTACGTGAACCTCTTCGGCGCCCACGGGCCGCGCTGGCGCGACGAGTCGCCCGTCCTGCGTGACGCCGTCGTGCTCTCCGCCCACTTCCGCGCGCACGGCTACCGGGCGGCCGGCGGCGGCAAGATCTTCCACGCGCTGCAGTGGACGCCGGGCGATTCGCAGAACGACCCCGCCGCGTGGGACGAATACTTCCGCGATCCGTTGGACCCGATCAGCGCCGACTGGCCGCGGCCGACGCTGGTGCCCGACGCCACCGCGGGCCTCACCCCGGGCCGGCCGCTCGGGGACCGCCAGCTCTTCGGCGCCGCGCCGCTCGACGTCCCCGACGAGGAGACGGGTGACCACCGCGTGGTGGACTGGGCGCGCGGGATCCTGGCGCGGCCGCCGGAGCAGCCGCTGTTCCTCGCGGTGGGCCTGTTCCGCCCGCACATCCCGTGGGAAGTGCCCCGCCGCTGGTTCGACCTGCATCCGCTCGAGAGCATCGTCCTCCCGCGGCACCGCGAGGACGACCTTGCCGACGCGCACGACCACGGCCGCACCGCGTGGCACCGCTGGGTGGTGGAGAACCGCCAGTGGGCGCGCTTCGTCCAGGGTTACCTCGCGAGCGTGAGCTACTTCGACCACCAGGTCGGCCGGCTGCTGGACGCCCTCGACGCCTCGCCCCGCGGCGCGCGCACGATCGTCGTGCTCTGGAGCGACCACGGCTTTCACCTCGGCGAGAAGGCCAACTGGGAGAAGTTCGCCCTCTGGGACCAGACCACGCGCGTGCCGCTGTTCATCCGCGCGCCGGGCGTGGGCGGCGAGGCGACGCGCACCCGCGCGCCGGTGACGCTGACCGACCTCTACCCGACCCTGTGCGAGTTGGCGGGCCTGCCCGTGCCCCCGCAGTGCGATGGCACCTCATTGGTGCCGCAGCTGCGCGATCCGGCGACCCCGCGGGCGCGGCCGGCGCTGACCGCGCACGTCTTCCGCGGTGAACCCGGGCCTTCGCAGGCCGTGGCCGACGAGCGCTACCGGCTGATCCGCTACGGCAACGGCTTCGAGGAGTTCTACGACCTCCGGCTCGATCCGGACGAATTCGACAACCGGGCCGCCGATCCCGCGCTAGCCGGCGAACGCGCGCGCCTCGCGTCGTTTCTGGTCGCGCAGCCCGCGGTGAGCGTGGGCATCCCGGCCGGTTCCCCGCACTCGCTCCGTCCCGCCGGCAAGGCGCGCAAGAAGGAGCGTTGAGCGCCCGTGCCCGCCTCCCGCCGCCGCGTCAGGGCAGCGGGCCGGCGAGGACGGTGATCATCCGGTCGGGGTCGAGGTGGCGGCGGAGGGCGGCGTTCACCTCGGGGGCGGTCAGCGCCTCGACGCGGCCGGGGTAGGCGTCGATCCACTCCGGGCCGTAGCCGCGCTGGAGGCACGCGAGCAGCGCGCCCGCGAGGCCGTCGGTGGTGGCGAGGCCGAGCTGGAACGAGCCGGTGAGGGTGACCTTGAAGGCGTCGAGTTCCCCGGCCGTGACGCCGTCCGCGAGGAAGCGGCGCAACTCGCGCACGGTGGAGGCCTGGCCGCGCGCGAGGAGCTCGGGGCCGAAGGTGCCCTGGAGGGTCCACGCGCCGTCGACGTGGGTGTCCCCGCCGAGGGCGGCGCCGATGCCGTAGGTGAGGCCCTCGCGGTTGCGGATGAGGTCGAGGAGCCGGGCCGAGAAGAACCCACTGCCGAGGACGGCGGTGCCGGTGGCGACGGCGAGGTGGTCGGGGTCGCGGTGGCGGAGGCCGGAGGGTGCGCCGATGAGCAGCGCGACGCTCGTCTTGTCGGGGAGCGGGAGGCGCTCGACGCGGGCGGTGGCGGGGGCGGCGGCGGGCGGCGGGGGCGTCCAGGCGCGGCCGCCGGACCAGCCGCGGAAGCCCTCGGCGAGGGCGCCGTCGAGCGCCGCGTCGTCGACGTCGCCCACGGCCACGAGGCGGGCGCCGGCGGGGCCGTACTGGGCGGTGTGGAAGGCGCGGACCTCCTCGAGGGTGGTGCGCTCGAGGTCGGCGAGGTAGTCCTCGGGGGCGGGGCGGTGGTTGGGGTGGCCGGGCGGGAAGGCGGCGCGGGCGAAGGCGAGGCGGGCGCGGACGCCTGGGTCCTCGAGTTCGCGGCGGAACTGGCCGGCCAGCTGGCGCCGCGCCTTGGCGAACTCGGCGGGATCGAAGCGCGGGGCGCGCAGCTGTTCCGCGAGGAGCCCGAGCACGAGGGGCAGGTCGGGGCGGAGGCACTTCGCGGCCACGTCGACCGTGTGCGTGCCCGCGCTGAAGGTGACCGTGGCGCCGGCCTGCTCGAGCAGCGCGGCGACGGCGAACTTGTCCCGCGTGACGGTGCCCTGGTCGAGCAGCGCGGCGGTGAGGTCGGCGAGCGCGTGGCGGCCGGCGGGCTGGCCCACCGCGCCACCGGGGAAGGCGGCGCGCAGCGTGACCACCTCGCGGATCGCGGTGGGGACCGTCACCACGTCGATCCCGGCGACCACGCGCCGGCGCGCGCGGGGTGCGACCGCCGTGGCTTGCCCCGCGCCTGCGGCGGCCTGCCCCGCATTTGCGGCGGCCTGCCCCGCGACCGCGGTGGCCTGCCCCGCGACTGCGGTGGCCGGTTCCGCGCGGTTCGTCCGGGACTCGCCGGGTCCCGCAGTCGCGGGAGCGGTCCCGGGGTCCGTAGCGGTCGGCGCGACCGCGGGCGGCACGAACCAGCCGGTGGTGCTCTGGTCCTCGATGAGGTAGCGGGCGGCGACGCGTTGGACGTCGGCCGCGGTGACGGCCTCGAGGGCGGCGGGGAGGGTGGCGTAGAGGGTCCAGTCGCCGGCGGCGATGGCCTCGTTGAGTTGCCCGGCGATGGCGAAGGCGCCGTCGCGGCCGTAGGCGGTGGCGGCGCGGAGCTTGGCGCGGGCGCGGGTGAGTTCCTCGGCGGACACGCCCTCGCGGGCCACGCGGGCGGCCTCGGCGCGGAGGGCCCGCTCGACGGGCTCGTGGGTGACGCCGGGGGCGAGCAGGGCGGTGGTGCTGAAGAGGTGGGGATCGTGGAAGAACCCGGCGCCGGCGGTGGCGTTGAGGGCGAGGTTGGTGTCGACCAGCGCGCGGTAGAAGCGGCTGGTCTTCCCGGAGCCGAGGATCTCGGCGAGCACCTGGAGGGCGGGCTGGTCGGGGTGGCGGGCGGCGGGGGACTTGTAGGCGATCTGGACAACGCCGACCTCGCCGGGGCGGCGGACGACGACGCGGCGCGGGCCGGTCTGGGCGGGTTCCTCGGTGTAGACCTGCGGGATCGGGTGGGGCGCGCGGGGGATGGGGCCGAAGACCTCGGCGAGCAGCGCGAGCGCGGCGGCGGGCTCGAAGTCGCCGATCACGGAGACGGTGGCGTTGTCCGGCCAGTAGAACGTGTCGTAGAACTCGCGGAGCTTCGCGATGGAGACCTTCTCGATGTCGGAGCGCCAGCCGATGGTCGGGTGATGGTAGGGGTGGGCGAGGAAGGCGGCGGCGGCGACCTCCTTGTCGAGCGTGGCGGCGGGGTCGTTCTCGTCGCGCTCGTACTCGTTGCGGACGACGGTCATCTCGAGCTGCCGGTCCTCCTCGCGGAGGAGCAGGTGGCGCATCCGGTCGGCCTCGAGGCGGGCGACCAGCGCGAGGTGGCGGCTGGGGATGTTCTCGTAGTAGTTGGTGCGGTCGAGCCAGGTGGTGGCGTTGTTGATGCCGCCGATACGGTCGAGGAGCGTGTCGAACGCCTGGCCGTTGCCCGCGTGGTAATTCCGGCTGCCCTTGAACATCAGGTGCTCGAGCAGGTGGGTGGCGCCGGTGGTGCCGGTGACCTCGTTCCGCGAGCCGACGCGGTAGGTCACCATAAAGGTGAGCACCGGGGCGGAGCGGTCGGGGAGCAGCAGGATCGTGAGGCCGTTGGCCTCGAGGGTGTGCTCGGCGATGCCGGCGACGGTGCGGACGTGCCGGACGCCGGCGGGCGCGGGGGTGGCAGCGGCGAGGGCGGCGGGCAGGAGGAGCAGCGGGAGGAGGAGGCGCATCGCGGGTCGGGGGATCTTCCCCCAGCTGTGGCCGGCGGGCGGCGCGACGGCGAACCTTTCCCAGCCGGCCCGCGGCGCGGCCTTGCGCCGGGAGGTGGCCGGGGGTTTCGTGCGTCGGGCCCCCGTCCCGCCGTGATGAACCTCGCCGCCCCCCTGTTCCGCGCCCTGCTGGCGCTGGCCGTCCTGACGGCGCTGTTCTTCCTGCTCGAGCGCGTGCTGGCGCGTCGCCGCGGCCGGGCGCAGCCCTTCTTCCGGCGCGGGTGGGGGACGGACGCCGCCTACCTCGTGCTCACCGCGGTCATCACCAAGCCGCTCGTGCGCGGCGTGCTCGTGGTGGTCGCGGCGCTGCTGGTGACGGCGGGCGTGGTGCCGGCGGAGGCGGTGCGCACGGGCGCCTTCACCGGCTTCGGGCCCCTTAGCCAGCAGCCGCTCTGGCTGCAGGCGATCGAGATAATGGTACTGGTCGACTTCATCGGGTACTGGACGCACCGGATGTTCCACCGCGGGCGCTGGTGGCCGTTCCACGCCGTGCACCACTCGTCGGAGGACCTCGACTGGCTCGGCAGCGTCCGCGTGCACCCCGTGAACGAGCTGGTCAACCGCGTCGCCCACGTCCTCCCCATCCTGCTGCTGGGCTTCAACCCGGCGCTGACCCTGGCCGCGGCGCCGGTGCTGACCCTCTACGCGATCTTCCTCCACGCGAACGTGAACTGGGACTTCGGGCCGTTGCGGCTGGTGCTGGCGTCACCCGCGTTCCACCGGTGGCACCACTCGCGGGACCGCGAGGCGTGGGACAAGAACTTCGCCGGGCTGCTGCCGGGGTGGGACTGGCTCTTCGGCACCCTTTACCTGCCGCGCGACCGGGCGCCCGCCAACTTCGGCATCCACGAGCCGATGCCGCCCGGGTTGCTCGGGCAGCTGCGGCAACCGTTCACGCGCGAGGCGTCCCGCACGACGCGGGACGGGGAGAACCTCAATCCCTGAGGCTTCCCGCCTGCGCGGGACGCGCCCTCCGGAATGCGGGACCAGCCCGCGGCTTGCGGAATGACCGGTCAGCGGAACTGGCGCTGGGCCTGCCAGGCCTCGCGGTCCGAGAAGGTGGCGGCGGGCAGGTCGGCGCGGTGGTCCTTGCCGGCGAGCAGCACCGTGCGGCGGCGGGCGGTGGCCGGGTCGAGGGCGGTGCGGAAGAACGCGAGGGTCTGCTCGCGCGTGAGCCGGTCGAGGGCGGCGAGGGAGGCCTGCTGGCGGTCCCATTCGCCGTCGAAGGTGAACGCGCGGCCGAAGAAGAGCTCGGCCTTCTCGCGGATGCTCTTGGCCTTCTCCTCGAAGCCCGAGCGCGCGCCGGCGACCAGCGTCTTCCACTGCTCGTCGGTCAGCTTGGCGAACTCCTCCGGGAAGCCGGCGATCACCGCCTCGGCCCGGCGCTGCAGCTCGGCGGGGGCGTGGGTGCTCGACTGGATCACGAACGCGAAGTAGCGGTGCCGCAGCGAGCCGCCGGCGCCGCCGCCTACGATGTAGCCCAGCTGCTGCTTGGTGCGCAGCTCGCTGAAGAACGGGTCGGCGAAGAAGTTGCCCAGCACGGCGGCGGCCGCCCGCACCTCCGGGGTGTCGTCGGGCAGCAGGTAGTCGCGGACGAAGGCGGAGTTGACGCCCTCGACCGGGCCGGAATCGACGACGTTCTCGCCCGGCTGGAGCTGCAGGTGGCGGCGGCGGAGGAGTTCACCGGCGGGCGCGGGGGTGGCGCCGATCGCGCGCGCGAGGCCGCGCACGGCGGTGACCGCGGCCTCGGGGGCGAGGCGGCCGTGGACGACCGCCTCGACCGCGCCGCGGGCGAAGAACTCGCGGCCGAACGCCTGCACGTCCGCCCAGGTGGCGGCCTCGGTCGCCGCGAGGGTCTCGGGTGGCAGGAAGAGGTGCTCGCGCATCAGCGCGTCGCGCCGGTTGCGGGCCTGGGTGTAGGCCTCCGTCTGCACGTAGCTGCGGAGCCCGCGCAGGGTGGCCTCCTTCAGGGCCTCGAAACGGGCGGGGGTGACGCTGAAGTCGCGCAGCCGGGCGGCGACGTGCGCGGCGTAACGGAGGCCGGAGTCGCCGTAGCCGGCGACGGAGACCTTCCAGCCCTCGAGCGAGGCCTCGAGGCTGACGTCCACGCCGGCGAGCTCGGCGTCGGCGCTGGCGGGCTCGAGGTGGTCGCGCAGGCAGGCGTCGAACAGCCGCAGCAGGGCGGCCCCGCGCGGCGTGGCGAGGCTGGCGACGGGGACGAAGCGCAGGCTGAGCGCGACCTGCGGGCGCTGGAACTCGGCGTCGGGCGCCCAGAACAGGCGCAGGCCGGGCTCGTCGACCAGCGCGACGGGACGTTCCGGCAGCACGTTGGTGGCGCCGGGCAGGAAGGCGTTCGCGCCGGGCAGGCGGAAGGTGTCCGGGCCGCCCGCGGCGAGCAGGGCCTGGTAGCCCGCGCCCGCGTCCTCGGTGTAGGAGTACTTCACCTGGTAGATGCGCTCGGCGCGGTCGGTCGGGACGCCCTTGGCCATCACGGCGACGAGCAGGTTGTCGGGCGTGAGCGCGTCGAGCAGCCGGCGGTAGGCGGCCTCGTCGGGCGGGCCCCAGACGTCGCCCGCGCGTTCGGCGACCTCGAGCGGGTAGAAGCCGGCCTGGTTGGCGAGCTTGGTGGCGAGCGATGCCCCCTCGCCGCGGTCGCGGAAGCTCTCGTCGAGCTGGGCGATGCGGGCGCGGTCGCGGTAGAAGTCCGCCGGGAACGGCGCGGCGCGCAGGTGGCGCAGGTAGGCCAGAATGCGGACCGTCACCTGGGCGCGGGCCGCGAGGCCGGCGGGGGTGAGATCGGCCCCGATCATCAGCGAGCCGTAGTCGGCGGTGCGTTCCCAGACGAAGGCGGAGAGGCCGTTGATCAGGCCGTCGCGCTTGAGCGCCTCCACCAGGCCGCCGGGGCCCGGGTAGCTGATCAGCTGCGTGAGGAGCTCGTCGGGCTTGCTGAGAAAGTCCGGGCGGGTCGCGGGCACGACGAACTCGAGCTGGAGGCTGCGGACCTCCTTGACCGGCTCGACCTGCACGACGCGGAGGGCGGCCTGGCGGGGGAGGAAGGCGGGTTCGCGGCGCGGCGGGGTGACGGGGCGGCGGGGGATGTCGGCGAAGAGATTCTGGGTGTGGCGCTCGAGCTCGTCGAGGGGGGCCTTGCCGCAGATGGCGAGGGCCATCCGGTCGGCGGAGTAGGTCGCCTCGTGGAAGGCGCGGACCTCGGCGGGGGTGGCGCCGGCGAGGGTGTCCTTGTTGCCGGTGGAGAACTTGCTCTCGCCGCTGCCGGGGGCGTAGACCTCGCGGAGGACGGAGAAGAGGCGGCGGCTGTCGTTCTGCACGTGGCGCATCGCCTCGTTGTGCACGGCGTTGATCTCGCGGCCGGTGAACTCGGCGGTGAAGAGCGGGGCGATGAAGAACTGGGCGAAGCGGTCGAGGCCCTCGGCGAGCGCCTCGTGGCGCACCTCGAACTGGTAGTTGGTGTGGTCGCTGGCCGTGTAGGCGTTGCTGTAGCCCCCGTTCGACTGCATAAAGTTGCCGTAGGCGTTCGGCTCCGGGTACTTCGCGGTGCCGAGGAAGAGCATATGCTCGAGGAAGTGGGCCATCCCCTCGCGCGCCGCCGGGTCGTCGATCTGGCCCACGGGCATCATCAGCGCCGCGCCCGACTTGTTGAACTTCGGATCCGAGACGAGCAGCACCTTGAGCCCGTTGGGCAGGACGAGGCGGCGAAATTCCGCCTGGTCCGAGGGGGCGCGCAGCCGCGGCGGCAGCTCGGGGAGCGGCGCGGGCGACGCGGCCGGCAGGGGCAGGGCGGCCAGCAGGAGGAGCAGGGCGGGCAACAGGCGGCGGCGGACGTTCATCGTGGCGGCGACGGTACGGTTTCGGGCGCGCCGGACAAGGCGGATGGCGAGTTTCCCGTGGCCAAGCGCGGCGGCGCCTCCGTAACCTCGCCGGATGTCCCCCGGAAAGACCGGCCAGCGGTGCCTCAGCGAGCGTGAACCCGAGCTCGGGCTCGGCGTGGTCGCGTCCGTCGATCCCGCCGCGCGCCGCGTCGCGGTCGACTTCCCCGGCACCGGGGAGAAGCGCCTCTACGCCCTCGGCACCGCGGTCCTGCGCCGCGTCCTCTTCCGCCCCGGCGAGACCGTCGCCGACCGCGCCGGCCGGCGGCTGGTCATCACCGCGGTCGAGGAGACCGACGGCCTCGCGACCTACGTCGGCGCGGACCGGCGGCTGCGGGAGGACGAGATCGCGGACGCGACGAGCGTGAGCCGGCCCCACGAGCGGCTGCTCGCCGGCGACGCCGACGACACGGAGACCTTCGACCTGCGGCGGCGGGCGCTGGAGGCGCGGGCGCGGTTCCGCCAGTCGGAGGTGCGGGGCTTCCTCGGGGGCCGCATCGACCTCATCCCGCACCAGTTCCACATTCTGGCCGAGGTCACGGGGCGGCAGGCGCCGCGCGTGCTGCTGGCGGACGAGGTGGGTTTGGGGAAGACGATCGAGGCCTGCCTCATTTTGCAGCGGCTCCTGGCGACGGGCCGGGCGCGCCGGGTGCTGATCCTCGTGCCGGAGGCGCTCACCCACCAGTGGTTCGTCGAGCTCCTGCGGCGCTTCAACCTCTGGTTCAGCATCCTCGACGAGACGCGCTGCCAAGCGGCGGGGGCGAGCGACCCGGGGCGCAACCCGTTCCTCGGCGCCCAGCTCGTGCTGTGCAGCGTCAGTTTCCTCGCGGGCCTGCCCGGGCGGCGGGCGGAGGCGGTGGCGGCGGGCTGGGACGTGGTGGTCGTCGACGAGGCGCACCACCTCGCGTGGTCCCCGGAGGCGGCGAGCCCCGAGTACGCGCTGGTCGAGGAGCTGGCGGCGGCGGCCCCGGGCCTGCTGCTGCTGACGGCG
>Ga0172372_10013037_pt1 | contig 10347 bp, 7 predicted proteins | sample LakKiv5m_2_FD_114544 | JGI IMG/M metagenome (GOLD analysis project Ga0172372, IMG submission 114544) | Freshwater microbial communities from Kabuno Bay, South-Kivu, Congo - kab_092012_9.5m | ecosystem: Environmental > Aquatic > Freshwater > Lake | place: Democratic Republic of the Congo... | reverse complement strand
ACGATCGCGAGCGGGGTCACGATGCAGAGCGCGGCGCGGACGCAGCGGAAGGCGATCAGGCAGAGCGCGATGACGGCCCCGAAGACCCAGTACAGGATGGGTTTCTCCGCGGCGGCCACCACCTCGTTGGTCGCGGCCATCACGCCGGCGTTGCCGCTGGCCAGCCGGAACCGGGCCTGGGGCGAGTCGTGCCGGGCGGCGAATTCCCGCACCGCCGCCGTCACCTCGGTCAGCGTCTCCGCGCGGTGGTCGCGCAGGAAGATGAGGACGGGCAACACGGAGGAATTCGCGTTCAACAGCCCGGTCGCGGTCTCGACCGGTGCGACCGCCTGCGCGAGGGCGTCGCGGTTGCGCGGCAAGATCCGCCATTTGAGTGAGCCCTCGCAGAACCCGGCGTTCACCCCCTTGGCCACCCCGGCCAAGGAGACCACGGACTGCACGCCCGGCAGTTCCCGCATCCGCCCCTCGAACTCGTCGACCAGCGTCATCACCCCGTGGTCGACGCCCGCGTCGGGCACGGTCTCGACGATCACGCTGAGCAAATCCACCCCGATGGAGAATTTGCCCGCGATCAGCTGGCTGTCCCGGTTGTAGCGGGAATCCGGCCGGAGCTCGGGGACGCCGGCCTGGGTGTCCCCGATGCGCACCTCCTTGGAGAAGTGCACGGCCCACGCGCCGATGCCGAGGCTGACCAGCGCCACGGCGGCCGCCGGGCCGGGGGTGAGCGTGCGGGCGAGCCGTCCCCAGGTGGCCTCACCGCGTTGGCGCCGGGCGGCGACCCAGTCAGCGTAGGAGGGGGGGAGGCGCAGGTACGAAAGCAGCAGTGGCAGCAGGAAGAAGTTGGTGAGCGTGATGACGCTCACCCCGAGGCTGGCGATCAGCGCGAGCTCCTGGATGGTCGGGATCGGGATCACCATTATGGTGAAGAACCCGATCGTGTCCGTGAGCAGGGCGATGATGCCCGGGGCGATCAGCTGGCTGAAGGCCGCACGGGCGGCCGCGGGGCCGTCCTGGCCCTTGAAGACCTCGTTCCGGAAGGTGCAGATCTTCTGCACCCCGTGGCTGACGCCGATCGCGAACACCAGAAACGGCACCAGAATGGAGAACAGGTCCACCCCCATCCCGAGGGCGGAGACGATCCCCAGTTGCCAGATGACCGCCACCAGCGAGCACACGATGGGGGCGGCGGCCAGTTTCCAGCGGCCGGCGTAGTTCCAGACCAGCAGCGTCGTCACCACCAGCGCGGCCACGAACATCAGGCGGATGTTGTCCGCCGCGGCGGTCACGTCCCCGACGATCTGCGCGAAGCCGATGATGTGGACGGTCACCCGCCCGCCGGTCGCGGTGGCCACACCTTCCCGGATGCGCTCCAGCCCCGCGGCCACGGTAGCATAATCGACGCGCTGCCCGGTGGCCGGGTTGGTCTCGAGCAACTGGGCGCTGACGACCGCAGCGGTGAAGTCGTGGGCCACCAACTGCCCGAGCCGGCCTGACTTGAGGATGTTTTCGCGCACCCGGGCGAAGGCGGCCGGGGTTGGCTGGAAGTCCGCCGGGATCACGTTGCCGCCGGCGAAACCGTCCTCGATGACCTCGATGAAGCGGACGTTCGGCGTGAAGAGGGACTGTACCTGCGGCCGGTCGACCGCCGGGAGGAAGGTCACCTCGTCCGTGACCTTCCGCAGCTGGGCGAAGAACTCCGGGTTGAAGATGTCACCCTCCCGGGCGACCAGGGCGACCAGGATCCGGTTGGCGCCCCCGAAGGCCGCCTGGTGCTTGACGAAGGTCTGGATGTAGGGGTGCCCGCGGGGCAGGGACTTGTCGAAGCTGGCGTCGACGCGGACACTGAGCGCCAGCCAGAGCATCCCGGCGGTGAGCGCGGTGAAGAGCGCCACCAGCACGTTGCGGTGCCGGAACATCCAGACCGTGAAACGATCGAGGCGCGAGGGGCCCGGGTTCATCGGAGGATCACGGGAGTGGCGCCCGCCTCGCCGAGGGCGAGGACGCTGCCGTCGGGGAGTTCCAGGAGCTCGGCCACCGCGGTTGACGGCGCCCCCGGCACGAGGCTAAAGGTGCGCCCGTAGTCGCGGCTGAGGGCGAGGGCCCGGGGCGGCCCGCCGATGAGGATCAGGTTGGAACGCAGGCGGAGCCCCGTCGCGAGCAACCCGACGACCGGAGGGGCGATCTCCTGCCAGGTGTCCCCCTCGTCGGCGGAGCGGTAAAGGTGTCCGCGCAGGCCGTGCGCGATCAGGGTCCGGCGGTCGAGCGGGAGGACCCCGTGGAAGGAGCCCTCGTAGGGAGCCCGCAACGGGGTCCAGTTCAACCCCTCATCCCGGGAGCGGAGCAGGGTGCCCGACTCTCCGGCGAGGAACAGCGTGCCGGCCGCGCTGCGGCTGATGCGGTTCAGATGGGCGTCGCCCTCGCGGATTTGGCGGCGCTCCCACGTGGTGCCCCCGTCACGCGTGGAGAGGTAAAGCCCGTAGGCGCCGACCGCGATGGCGTGCCGGGCGTCCAGTGCGAGCACGTCGAGGAAGGAGTCCTGCAGGTTTTCGCCTTGGAACTGGCGGGTCCAGGTGGCGCCGCCGTCGCGGGTGCCGAGCACGATCGCATCGTGCCCGACGGCCCAGCCGATCCCGGGGGCGCCGTCGGCGGTCGGCGGGGCGAGGGCCACCCCGGTGAGAGTGGCCCGGGTGGGGGCGTCCACCCGGCTCCAGCCGGCGGTGGGAGCGCGAGAGACCCAGATGCTCCCCCTTTCCCCGACCACCACGGCGACGGAACCGCTGACGGCGCCGTCGAGCAGGAGGCCCCGGGGCAAGGGAGGCTCCCCGGCGGCCAGCAACGCGGGGAGGATACAGGCGGCGAGGCTGGCCGCGAGGGGAGCGCGGGAACGCATCCCGGCGTCAGCGGACGCCGTCGCGCCGCAGGGCCTCGGGGTTGAAGTCGGCCGGGGTGCGCTTGATGCCGAAGTCGTACATCCGGTTCTCGTTGTCGAGGCCGACGGCGAGGTAGCGGCCGTTCTGCAGGTCGTGGTGGACCTCGAGGGTGCTCCAGAAGGCCTGCACATCGTAGTAGTTGATGCAGTGGGCCTCGGACACGCGCCAGAGCTGGCCGCGGCCGTCGTACTGGTCGGCCGCGAGAATCTGCCAGGAATCCTCGTCGATGTAGAAGGTGCGGCGGCTGTAGAGGTGGGAGGTGCCGGGCTTGAGCTTGGCGTCGACCACCCAGACGCGGTGCAGCTCGTGGCGGGTCAGGTCGGGGTTGATGTGGTTTGGCTTGAGGACCTCGCCGACCTTCACGCCCTTGGCGTGGAGCTTGTAGGAGTTGTAGGGCACGAGCATCTCCTTCTTGCCCACGAGGGTCCACTCGTAGCGGTCGGGCGCGCCGTTGAACATATCGAACTGGTCGCTGGTGCGCTGGCCGTCGGCGGCGGTGCCGGGGTTGTCATAGGCCACGTTCGGGGCGCGGGTCACCCGGCGGCGGCCGGCGTTGTACACCCAGGCGCGGCGGGGCTCCTTGACCTGGTCCATCGTCTCCTGCGCGAGGAGGATGGTGCCGGCGAGGCGGGCCGGGGCCGTGACGGCCTGCTTGAAGAAGATCAGCGTGTTGGAGGACTCGAGCTCCTTGGCGGTGATGTCGGGGCGGGTGTAGTTGAAGAGGAATTCGTCCTCGAACTTCACCAGCTGGAAGCCGCCGCCACGCTCGACCGCCGCTTGGTCGATGTAGCGGGTCGCGGCGACGCCGCGGAAGCGGGTGAGCGAGTTCCAGAGGACCTCGAGCCCGTTCTGCGGGAGGGGGAAGGGCACGCCGACGGTCGCCCCGGCGATGCCGTTGCCACCCGAGACCAAGGTGGCGCTGGTGGCGTTCTGCCGCGTCGCGTCATACACCCGCTGCGGGTTGGAGGCGCTCCGGCGGGTGGGGTAGACGGTCAGCTTGTAGGTCGGATGGGCCTGCAGCAGCGCCAGCTGCCCGGCGGTGAGCTGGGCCTGGTACTGGGCCGCGTTGGCCGCGGTCACGGTGAAGCGGGGCTGGTCGGCCGCGAACGGGTCGGGATGGTGCATCCCGGGCTGGTAGCCGGCGGGCGGGGTGGTGATGCCGCCGGTCCAGGCCGGGATCGTGCCGTCGGCGTTGCCCTTGGCTTCGGCGCCGAGGGGAGTGAGGTCCTGGCCGAGGCGCGCGGCATCGGCGGCGGAGACGGCCGCGCAGGCGGCGCTGGCCGTGGCGGCCAGGAGGAGGGCGGAGGAGAGAACGTTCATGGGACGGGGTCCGTGGGGGTTCAGAAGGAGTACTTGAGGGTGGTCGCGACGTAGTCGCGGTCCGACAGCAGGTTGAATTTGCCGGCGCCGGTGAAGTTCACGTAGCGCAGCTCGAGGGACCAGGCGTTGCGGTAGGTGAACTCGACCGCGACGTTCACGCTCTTCCGGCCGGCGATGAAGTTGCCGAGCGGAAGCGGGGTGACGCCCTTGACGTCGTGGGTGAAGGCGAGGGTGGGCTGGAGGTTCACGTTCGGCAGCACGTTGTTGTAGTCGAGGCGCGCCAGCAGCTGGTAGCCCCACGAGAACCGGTCCGCGAAAGCGGAGGTCGCGGTCGCGGGCACTTGCGGGAAGCCGGCCGTGTTCATCGCGGCCTGCGAGCCGCCGGTGAAGGTGCCGGGGCCGTCGTAACGGAGGACGTCCTTCGACGGCAGGTTCGCCCACACGCCGCCAACCTCGCCGAGGACGGTCAGCTGCTGGGCGCCGAGGGTCGGGCCGAAGACCTTGGTCAGCGTCGACTGTGCGGTCCAGACGCGGTGCCGGCGGTAGCCGCTGATCTCGCGGCCGAACTGGCCCAGGTAGTTGCCCAGCTGGTTGGCGGCCGCGAACTGCGGGGCGAGGGAGGAGAGCGTCGCGAACAGGAGCTCGACGTCGTCGATCTGCAGCGGGACGTCATTCTTCAGCGAAACCTCGCCCTGCCAGGAGATGCCGGAGCCGCCGAGGGAGGTGTTGAAGCTCAGGCCGAACAGGTTGAGGTCCTCGACGTACTCCGTGAAGTAACGGCCGGAGGCGGCCGCGGTGAGCAGCGCGATCTGGCGGGCGCCGGCGATGGCGGCCTGGACCTGCGGGCTCTGGAGGGTGGCGATCTCGACGGGCGTGAGGGTCGTCGGCGCGAGGGAGGACTTCACGATCATCTGGAAGATCGCGGCCGCCTGGGCGGAGGCCTGCGCGGCCGGCAAACCACCGCGCATAAAGGCGGCGGTCAGGGGGCCGGTCAGGTTGGTGTCGATCGGCGTGGTCGGGGTGCGGGCGCTGATGATCGGGGAGCGGCTGTTGTAGCGGGCGTAGTACAGGCCGAACTCGGTGTTGTTGAGGCCCTTGGCGAGGATGCGGGTGGAGACGCCGAACTGGTTGTAGTTGCCGGCGTCACGATCCTCGGCCCGGGCGATGCCGCCGATGGTGCTGCCCTGGTCGGCGATGCTGCCGAAGCCGAGCCAGACCGTGCGGCCGCCGCGGGTCGCGAAGTCGTTGGTCGAGAAGTAGGTGCCCGCGGGCTCCAGCTCGTTCCGGCGGAATTCCAGCAGCCAGAAGGGTTCCACGGTGATCTCGGGGGTGAGGCCGATCGAGGCCTTCACCATATTCACCGGCAACAGGGCTTCCTTCAGCTCGGAGCCGGGCACCCGCAGCTTCGAGAGGTCGGCCGCGTTGACGACGTTGATGCCGTTGGGGATGAAGGTGCTCTCGCCCAAGCTCAGCACCTGCCGCCCGAAGCGGAGATCGAAGGGCAGGCCGCCGGCGACTTCCGTCTTCACCCGGCCGTAAAGGTCCAGCAGCTGCGCGCCCTTGACCGTGCGGTCGAGCGCCTGGTCCGACAGCGGCGTGCGCAGGGTCTGGTCGGCCTTGAAATCGTTGTACCAGTAGCCGCGGGCCAGCGCCCCGAAGTTGCCGTAGCGGACCTCGAGGTCGTGGTTGCCCTTGAGCAGCTGGGAGACCCACCCCTTGCCGTAGTTGAGGTTGCCGTCGTCGGAGTTGACCGAGTTCTGTGCTCCGGAGGCGCCGGTGGTGTTGCTTGCGGGACCGACCAAGCCGCGGTCCGGATTCTGCAGCCGGTAAAGGCCGCCGAAGGAGAGCGTGGAGTCGAAGCTCACCTTGAGCTCGCCCTCGGAGAGCTGGAGGGCGGAGGCGGACGGCAGTGCGGCGGCAAGGCCGAGGACGAGGCCGGAAAGGATCCGGCGGGACGGGGGCAGGTTCATAGTTGGATCAGGGTCGCGGCCGGTCCGGCACGGAATTTCGCCGGCGATCGCGGGGTGTTAAGGGCCGACAGAAAGCCCCGAAGTCCCCGTCCCGCAAGGGCGAAAGCGCCGTGCCCGGCCATCTGGGCGATTCCCCCCGCGCGCGGGGCGCGGCGGGAAACCGCTTTACGCCCGCCGCGGAAACGTGCCTCGCTGGGGGATGCCCCGCCCCGATCCGACCCCGCTTTCCCGCCTCGAATTCCTCCAAACCGGCGCCGCCGCCCTGCTCGCCGGGGCCCCAGCCGCCGCGGCGGCCGCCTCGACCTCCCGCCGCGCCGGGATCATCGCGGCCGAGAACGCGCGCGAGGGTTCCCGCGACTGGCAGTTGACCCGGGTCCGGGTCGACCAGGACGGTTTCCGCTCCCCCGCGGTCGAGGGCTACTGCTCACGCCAGAGCGTGCAGGCGGGGGATCGGATCGAGGTGATGATCTCGACCAATCCGCCGCGGCCGGTGCGGCTGGAGCTGTTCCGGACCGGGTACTACGGCGGCCGCGGGGCGCGCAAGGTGGCCGAGCTGGGACCGCTGGAGACCCGCACCCAGCCGACCCCGACCCCCGGCGAAAAGAACCTCCACGAGTGCCGCTGGGAGCCCTCCGCCGCCCTCACCATCCCCGCGGACTGGGTCAGCGGGGTTTATCTCGGTCGGCTCACCACCATCCCGACGGCGGAGGACGAACCCTACTGGCAGAGCCACATCGTCTTCATCGTGCGGGACGATCGCCCGGCGGACATTCTCTTCCAGTGCTCGGACAACACCTGGCAGGCCTACAACCGGTGGCCTAACCGGTTCTCCGTTTACACGCACCCCAAGGGCAACCAGGGCCCGTGGGCGGACGTGAGCTTCGACCGCCCCTACGGCCGCGAGGCCCAGTGGAGCGGCGTGGTCAATGATCCGCGCACCGTGGGCTCCGGCGAGTGGCTCTGCTTCGAGTTCCCGCTGGCCTATTGGTTGGAACAGCACGGCTACGACGTCACCTATTGCTCCAACAGTGACCTGCTGACCCCCGACCGGGCGCTCCGCTGCCGCGCCTTCCTCAGTGTGGGGCACGATGAGTATTGGGACATCCGGCAGTACCGGAGCGTGGAGCGGCTGCGCGACTCCGGGGTGAGCCTGCTCTTCCTGTGCGGCAACTCGGTGTGCTGGGTCACGCCCTTCCGCCCCGCGCACGACGGCCGGCCGAACCGCATCATTTTCCGCGGCGGTCCCTTTGGCGGGGAACAACCCTACGCCCGGGAACGGCACGAACGCCACGGGCCCTTTCCCCACCGCGGTCCCGACGAGGGCCTGCTGATGGGGGCGCGCAACGTGGAGCCGATCAACGGTGGCGGCGACTGGACCTGCCGCCTGCCGGGGCATTGGCTCTTCGCGGGCACCGGGATGCAGGCCGGCGAGAGCATCCCCGGCCTTATCGGCTGGGAGTACCACGGGCAGCCGGCGACCGAGATCCCCGGGCTCGAGGTGGTGGCGGCCGGCACGGCGTGGGTCAGCGGGGTACGGCCCCAGCAGTGGGCGGCCACCCTTTATCCCGGGCCGAAGGGCAACTTCGTGTTCAACGCCTCCACCATCTGGTGGGCGCAGGCCCTGTCGTCGCCGCCCGGACACGTCCTGCCTTGGTCGCACTGGAGCCGCCCGCACGGCCCGGACGAGCGGGTGCAGCGGATGACGCGCAACCTGCTCGCGCGCGCCCTCGGACGCGAGGGGTAGGCCGCGGGTTCAGACGGTGCAGAGGCGCACCGCCGCGCGGAGCGAGGCCAGCGGGTCGCGGGTGGGCAGGAACTCCTGGCCGACGAAGCCCCGGTAGCCCGTCGCCTGGATGGCGCGCATAATGGCCGGGTAGTTCAGCTCCTGGGCGTCCTGCGGCTCGAACTCGTGGCGCCCGGGGTTGCCCGCGGTGTGGTAGTGAGCGATCCACGCGGCGTTCGTCTGGATGGTGCGGATGACGTCCCCCTCCATAATCTGCATATGGTAGATGTCGTACAGCAGCTTGAAGCGCTCCGAGCCGACGCGGCGGCACAGCTCCACGCCCCAGGCGGTGCGGTCGCACATATAGTCGGGGTGGTTCACCCTCGAGTTCAGCAATTCCATCACGAGGGTCACGCGGTGCTTCTCGGCGGTCGCCACCAGGCGGCGCAGGCCGGCCACGCAGTGCTCCAGCCCCTGCTGGTCGTCGAGGCCGTCGCGGTTGCCCGAGAAGCAGATGAGGTTCTCGAAGCCGGCCGCCGCGACCTCGGGGATCCGGCGTTCGTAGAGCCCGACCAGGGTGTCGTGGTGCTCGGGGCGGTTGAACGCCTTGGTGATGCCTCCCACGGTGACGCCCGCGGCCGTCTTGCCGGTCGGATTGCTCACCATCGCGCAATGGAGCCCGTGGCGGGCGAGGGTGGGGAAATCCGCCGGATTGAGGAGTTCCACCGACTCGAGGCCGATCTCGCGGGCGGCCGTGCAAAAGGCGTCCAGGGAGATGTCCTTGTAGCACCATTTGCAGGCGGAATGGCGGATGCGGCCCGGCGTGGGGGCGGGCGTGGCGGCACGGGTGCGGAGGGCGGAGAGGCCGGCGGCGCCGGCGAGTGAGCGCAGGGCGTCACGGCGGGAGAGGCGGGGTTTCATCGGTGACGGGACGCTGCGAGTGCGGGCGTGGCTTTGGCAAGGGTGGAGCCGGGCTTGCGGCCGCCACTTGCGCCGCGCCGTGCCGATGCTACGGTCGCGCGATGGATTCCCCTGATACCTTCTCCCGCCGCACCGTGGTCAAGACGCTCGGGGCCGGCCTCGCGGTCCTCCCGGGCGCCTCTCGGCTCGCCGCCGCGACCGCCGCCGGCACGCCCCAGCCCTTCACATTGCCGGCCCTGCCTTACGCCTACACCGCGTTGGAGCCGCACTTTGACGCCCGGACGATGGAGATCCACCACTCCAAGCATCACCAAGCCTACATCACGAGCGCCAACACGGCGCTGGCCTCCCACCCGGCGCTGCGGAACCGGAGCGCCGAGGAACTGGTGAAGGATCTGGCGGCGGTGCCGGAGTCCATCCGCACCGCGGTTCGCAATCACGTGGGGGGCCACCTCAACCACGCGCTGTTCTGGGACGTGATCGCCCCGCGGGCCGGCGGCGCCCCGTCGGGCCCCTTGGCGGCGGCGCTGCAGGAGCGCTTCGGCTCTCTGGACACCTTCCGCGCCCAGTTCGCGGATGCCGCGATGAAGCGGTTCGGCAGCGGCTGGGCATGGTTGACGATCAAGGGCGGCCGCCTCGAGGTCTCTTCCACCGCCAATCAGGACTCGCCGCTAATGGAAGGCGCGGTCCCGCTGCTCGGGCTCGATGTCTGGGAGCACGCCTACTACCTGCAGTACCAGAATCGCCGGGCGGATTTCGTCGCCGCGTTCTGGAACGTGGTGGCGTGGGACCGCGTCGCCGCCCGTTACGCCGCCGCCCGCTGACGGCGGTCTTGGGCTCCCTGGGCGGTCACCGCGGGGCCGCCGGGGGCGCGACGCCGGAAAATTCCAGCATATGGGCGACCTCCCGGTAGCCCTTTCCGCGCAATTCCTCGCGGGCCTTGGCCACCGCCTTCTGCAGTTCGCCGGACACCTCCGGGGAGAGCGGGGTTAGCTTGCCGGAGGAGCGGCAAACCACGTGATAGGTCTCCGGCTGGCCGAAGGCCACCTGGTAGAGGGATGTGCCCTGATGGATCACCGCGCGACGCACTAGCCCGCCGCGCTCAAAGGCCGCCATACACCGGTAAACCGTCACGAGATCGCAGGCCCCGGCCGGCAGGCCGGCGTGGAGGTATTCGATCGAGACCGGGCTGGTCTGCCGGCAGAGGGCCTCGAGGATTGTCATCCTGGGCTGGGTGACCCGCAACCCAGCTGTCTTCAGGCGTGCCGTGGCGAGGATCAGACGCGGGTCGGTCTCCGGGAGAGACGAGGCGTTTTCAGGCGAGGGGTTCTCGGCGGTGAGCAGGGTGGGGGGCATTGGCGATCGCGTAAGGCCAGACGGTTCAAAACGACAGGGGTTTCACGCCCGAAATTCGCGCGGTGCGGGATTGCACCGCACCGTCCCGTGTGCCAATTCGGGCGGGAAGCATGGAAACTCCGGATTT
>Ga0172372_10013035_pt1 | contig 10348 bp, 6 predicted proteins | sample LakKiv5m_2_FD_114544 | JGI IMG/M metagenome (GOLD analysis project Ga0172372, IMG submission 114544) | Freshwater microbial communities from Kabuno Bay, South-Kivu, Congo - kab_092012_9.5m | ecosystem: Environmental > Aquatic > Freshwater > Lake | place: Democratic Republic of the Congo... | reverse complement strand
GGGGACGTCGAAATCGAGGGCCGAGGCGGCGATGAGGGCCGTGGCGGCGGCCGAGGCGAGGTCGGCGGGTTCCGGGGCGAGGACCGCGTAGCCGCCGGCGACGAGTTCCGTCCATTCCGTAACGGGGCGGGCGACCACACAGGGCCGGCGGAAGTAGAAGGCTTCCTTTTGGACCCCCCCAGAATCCGTGACCACCAGCTCGGCGCCTTGGACGAGGCGGGCCATCGCGAGGTAGCTCACCGGCGGAAGGGCCCGGATGCCGCGGGCGGCCAGCGCTTCGACCCAGGCCTCGCCGAAGCTGCGCGCACACCCCGCCGCCGTCCGCGGATGCACCGGGAAAGCCACCTCGCCGGCGGGATCGCCCGGGACCGCGAGGTCGCCCACCGCATCGAGCCACGCCGCCAGCCGGGCCGGGTCGTCCACGTTCGACGGGCGGTGGAGGGTCAGGACCGCGCGGGCGGACCGCGGAACCGGCGCCTCGCCCGCGACGAAGCGCGCCACGTCGAGCATCACATCGCCCACGACGTGGATGCCCACCGCCGCGCCGCGCACGGGACCGAGTTCGCCGCGCAGGCGCTCGGCCGCCTCGGCGTTCGTGCACAGGCACAGGTCCGCGAGGACATCGGCCACGACGCGGTTCACCTCCTCCGGCATCGCGCGGTCGTAGGAGCGCAGGCCCGCCTCGACGTGGACCAGCGGGAGGCCGGCGCGCGCAGCGACCCACGCCCCTGCGCAGGTCGAATCCGTATCGCCGTAGACGAGCAGGGCGTCCGGCCGCTCCTCCTCCACCGCGCGCCAAATTCCCTCCACCATCGCCCCCATCCGCGCCGGCACGCCGCCGCCCACCGCGGACCCCGGCAGCGTGACCTGGCGCTCCGGCGGCGCCATGCCGAGTTCGCGGAAGAAGACCCCGGACATGGCGTCGTCCCCGTGTTGGCCCGTGTGCAGGAGGACCTCGCGCAGGCCGTGCCGCCCTGTGGCCAGCACCCGCCGCAGCGCCGAGGCCTTGATGAACTGCGGGCGCGCACCCACCACCGTCAAAAGGGTCTTCATGCCGCAAAAGTCGGAAAGCCCGCGCGACGGCTTACCACGATCCGGTATCGGAAAAACTGAAGTACCGCTCGCGCGCGACGATGACGTGGTCGAGCAGCGGCAAATCGAGGAAATCGCCGGCGGCGCGCAGGTTCGCGGTGAGCACGCGGTCCGCCGCACTGGGTTGGGGGTTGCCAGAGGGGTGGTTGTGCACTACGATGAGCGCCGACGCCCGCAGCGCGAGGGCCTTTGCAAAGATGATCTTCGGGTCTGCCACCGTGCCTGCCGTGCCGCCGCGCGACACTTGGAACTCGGCCAGCACGTGGTTTGACCGGCGCAGCAGCAAGGCCCAAAATTCCTCGTGTGGCAAATCCCCGAGCCGCCCATGAAACCGCTCGAACACCTCTTGCGCCGTCCCCACATGCGGCCACGCCTGCGGCGCCCCCAACCCCGCCCGCACCTCCGCCCGCCTCCGCCCGAGCTCCATCGCCGCGGCAATCCCCACCGCCCGCGCCGCCCCGATCCCCGCCACCGTCGCATACGCCTCCGGCGGCATCCGCCCGAGCTCGTCGAGGTTGCCACACGCGAGCCGGAGCAGCTCCGCCCCCACCTGCTCGGCACGCCGCCCGCGCGGCCCCACCCCGATCAGGACCCCGAGCAACTCGGCATCCGACAACGCAGTCGCCCCCTGCAGCAACATCCGCTCCCGCGGCCGCAGCCGCTTTCCTGTTTCCACGTCCATGGTGTCGCGGAGTCAGGGCAAAAAAAAGCCCCCTGTCTCCAGGGGGCGAGTATCGTCCGGATTCCGGTCTCAACCGAGCTTCGCTACGTAGACGGCGAGCTTTGATTTGAGGTTGGAAGCTTTGTTCTTGTGGATGATGTTCTTCTTCGCCAACTTGTCCAACATCGACACCACGCGGGGGTACAGCGCCGTCGCCTCGGTGGGCTCGGTCGTCGAACGCAACTTCCGGACCGCATTGCGGGCCGTCTTGTGGTAGTACCGGTTGCGCGCCCGCTTGACCTCGTTTGCACGGATGCGCTTCAGCGCGGATTTGTGGTGAGCCATGGTGGTGTCCTCAAGAAATCAGGGGTGCAAATATAGACAACTTTCTGAAATGCGCGCCCCTCATCTGCGAAAGGTGTACCGCGTTCTGCCGGACCGCCCTTCTGCCGACAAAAGGCCCTGCTCCACGCCCCATTTCAAGTCGCGGCTGGCCGTGGCCGTCGAGAGGCCGCGAAACGCTGCGAGGTAGTGGGCGCGGCTAAACGGTCCGAGCGTGCGGTCGCAGGTGGCGGTGAAGTGGGCCAAACGTCCTGCGGACCCCGCCGGCGGCACCGCCTCGTGCACCACCTCCTCCAGCAACGCCCGCAACGTCCGCAACGAAAACAGCACAAACGCCGTCGACTCCCCGGCCCGGTCGCATTCCGAAAGCACCCGGTAATACTCCTCCGACCGCGCTGCAATCGCAGATTCGAACGAGCGATGTCCCAGCACAGGATGTTCGAGCGACACCAGCAGGGTATGCCAAAGCCGCCCCATCCGCCCGTTCCCATCCGAAAACGGATGAATGAACTCGAGCTCATAGTGAAACACCGCCGCCCGGATCAGCATCGGATCGGTCCCCTGTCGCACGTAGTGGAACAACTCCCGCATCAGCCCCGGAACCCGCGATGCCGGCGGAGCGATGTGGGCGATGTCCTCGCCCCGGGCGATGGCCACGGCGCCGGCGCGGTAGCGGCCCGCATCCACTGCCAATCCCGCTAACAACTGGCCGTGGCAGCGTAAAAATTCCGCCTCACGGAGTGGATCAACGCCCTCCGCGCTCGCATACACCTCGGTGGCATTGAGCACTTCTCGGATGTCTTTCTCCGGTCCGACGATGCGCTTGCCTTCGAGCAAGGCCGTAACCGCACGCTCATCGAGGGTGTTCCCTTCCATCGCGAGGGAACTGTGTACGGTTCGAATCAGGTTCTGTTTGCGCAACCGCACTTCCGGCGCAACGGCCCGCATGCCGCGCAATTCCCCCACCCGCTCGGCCACTGCCGCCAACTCGTTGAGCATTTCCGGGGTTACGGTGTACGGTGGCCTCATTTGATACGATCATTTGATCTCTCCAAACCTACACCCCCCAATCTCAAACTCAACCTCGCCCTCAACCTCGAACTCGCCCTCAACCTCAACCTCAACCTCAACCTCAACATCAACCTCAACCTCAACCTCGCCCTCAAACTCAAACTCAAACTCAAACTCAAACTCAAACTCAAACTCAAACTCAAACTCAAACTCAATCTCAAACTCAATCTCAAACTCAATCTCAAACTCAAACTCAAACTCAATCTCAATCTCAACCTCAATCTCGCCCTCAACCTCAAACTCAACCTCAACCTCAACCTCGCCCTCAACCTCAAACTCAACCTCAACCTCAATCTCAACCTCAACCTCAACCTCAAACTAAAAAAGAAGGGCGCACCCCTGCGCCCTTCCATCCTAACAATCTACTTGTACCCACTCCACGGTCCACTTTTGGACATCGAGAGAATGAATCCGCGGCGATATTAAGACATGTTTAGTATAATCAAAGCCCAACGCGATATTCAGTCGCATGATTTTATCAACAGCCGGTGGATACCGCGGGGAAAGGGTTCCGCGAACTACCTTTAACCACCTGCGATTTCCTTCCCCATGCGCCTGTCCCAACCGTCTGCAACCGCCTTGTTCCGATCCGTTTACGGCATCGCGCTGCTGGCTGCCGGTTCCATGGGTTGGGGCCAGTCGCCCGATTTTGACAACCCGTCCGCGGCCGCAGGGATTTTGCACCCGGGTTCCCACCACGCGGTGGCGGTGGGGGATTACAACGGCGACGGGTGGGACGATATTTATGTGGGGACCACGAACGGGGCGAATGCGCTGTACCGGAACAACCGGGACATGACGTTTACCGAGGTGGGGGTGCTGGCCGGAGTGGCCGATGCAGGGCGGACGTATGCGGCGGTTTGGGCGGATTTTGACAACGACGGCGACCTGGATTTGGCCACGGGCAACTACATCGATCCGAACCGGTTCTACGAAAACAACGGCGACGGGACCTTCACCGACCGGACGGTCGCCTACGGCATCGGGCATACGGGCCTGTGCCGCAGCCTGCACGCGGCGGACTACGACGGCGACGGGTGGCTCGACCTGTTCGTGGTGAACCTCAGCGGGTCGAACGTGCTGTACCGCAACCTCGCAGGGGAGGGGTTTCAGGATGTGACGGCTGCGGCCGGGGCGGGGGATGCGGCCGGTTTGGTCAGCATGGGCGCCCTCTTCACGGATACCGACAACGACGGCGATGTGGACCTGTACCTGACGCACGATGCGAACCAACCGAACATCCACCTGCGCAACAACGGCAACGGGACGTTCACGAACACCACCGCCGCCACCGGCCTCGGATTCGTGGGCAACTGCATGGGCATCGACGCGGCGGACATCAACCACGACGGGTGGATGGACCTGTACATCACGAACCTGTACCCCAGCGAGCTGTTCCTCAACGACGGCGACGGGACGTTCACGCCGGTGGCCGCCGCCGCCGGGGTCAACGATTCGGGCATGTCCTGGGGCTGCGCCTTCTTCGACTACGACCACGACCGCGAATGGGACCTGTACGTGGCGAAGGACTACTACTTCAGCCCGCAGCCGAACATCCTCTACCGCGGCGAGGGCGACGGGACCTTTGCCTACGTGAGCGCGGACAGCCCGGTGTTGCGGCATCCGTTCTCGGATTACGGGCTCGCGCAGGCCGACCTCGACCGCGACGGCGACCGCGACCTGATCATCGCCACCCCCGGCTCCGGCGCGAATCCCGGAATCCAAATCCTGCGCAACAACGCCTCGTCCGGGCACGCCATCGCGCTGCAGCTCGAGGGCACGGCCTCGAACCGGAATGCGGTGGGGGCGCGGGTGTCGGTTTGGGCCGGCGGGGCGGTGCGGCACGACGAGGTGCACTGCGGCCAGGGGTACAGCGGAGCGAGCCCGTTCGAACTGCACTTCGGGCTGGGGACGGCGGAGGTGGCGGACAGCGTGCGGGTCCGTTGGCCCTCCGGCACGGTGAGCATGCACTACGCCCTGGCCGCCGACAGCGTGCATTCCCTCGTCGAGCCGGGGGCGGATCCGTGGTTCTACTTCGGCTGCACCGCCCAGGATGCCTGCAACTTCCAACCTGCAGCGGTCTTCAACGACGGGTCCTGCACCTACGTGCCCAGCGGGTTCGACTGCGACGGGGAGCCGCTGCCGGACTTCCCCACCGAAGCCACGCACAGCATCGCGCGGCTCTGGAACGAATCGCTGCTGCACGCCATCCGCCACGACCGCGCGCGGCCCACGGTGCACGCCCGCAACCTCTACCACAGCAGCCTGCTCATGCACGACCTCTGGGCCGCCTTCGAGCCGGAAGGCCCGCAGCGGCCGGGCACCGTCTTGCTGGGCGACACGCTGCACGGGTTCGCCGTGCCGTTCGACGGGGTGAGCGTGGCCGGCGGCGAGCTCGGGCGGATCGAGGCGCGGCGGGCGGCCATCAGCTACGGCATGTACCGGCTGCTGCGGCATCGGTTTGCGACGGCGCCGCGTTGGCCGGTCATCGACGTGGACCTCGACGCGCGGATGGCGTCGCTGGGCTACGACCCGGCCTTCACCTCGGCCGACGTGGAAGCCGCGGCCGGAGACCCCACGGCGACCGGGGCCGCCCTCGGCAACGCCTTCGCCGCCGCCCTCATCGCCTACGGCCTGCAAGACGGCTCGAACGAGCAAATCGGCTACCAAAACACCTTCTACAACCCGGTGAACTGGTTCCTCGATATGACCCAGCCCGGCAACCCGGAGATGTTCTTCCCCAACCGGTGGCAGCCGCTGCAGCTCAGCGAGTTCATCGACCAAAGCGGCAACAGCTTCGGCGCCGTCACCCCGGAATTCCTCTCGGCGGAATGGGGCCACGTCGATCCGTTCGCGCTCGACCCGGCCACCGCCGACCTGCGCGAGCGCCTCGGCGGCATCTACCCCGTCTACCTCGATCCCGGGCCGCCGCCCGCGCTCGACGAGGCCGCGTGGACGGAGTGGGACTCGGACTGGAAATGGGGGCACGCGCTCGTGGCCGCGTGGTCGAGCCACCTCGACCCGGGCGATGGGGTGGTGTGGGACATCTCGCCGGGGGCGCTCGGAGGAAACGGCTACATCCCGGAGGACGCCGAGGCCGCCCGGGCCTTTTACAACCTGCTCGACGGGGGGACAACGTCGGCGGCCGGGGAGGGGCACGCGGTGAACCCGTCGACCGGGCAGCCCTACGCGCCGGAGTTGGTGCTGCGGGGCGACTTCACGCGGGCTTTGGCGGAATTTTGGGCCGACGGCCCCGATTCAGAAACGCCTCCAGGCCACTGGTTTAAGTTGTTCAACGACGTCACGGATCGGCCGGCCTGCACGCGGAAATGGCGCGGCGAAGGGGAGCCGCTTGACCCGCTCGCTTGGGACGTCCGCGGCTACCTCGCGCTCGGCGGCGCCATGCACGACGTCGCCATCGCGGCGTGGGCGCTCAAGGGGTGGTACGACACCTCGCGCCCGGTCTCTGCCCTCCGCTGGATGGCCGACCGGGGCCAAAGCTCCGACCCGGAAGCCGATTCCTTCCACCCGGCAGGCATCCCGCTCCTCCCGGGCTACATCGAACTGGTGACGGCGGCCGACCCCCCCGCACTCAAAGGTGCGGCCGGTGAGCACGTGGGCAAGGTCAAGCTGCGGGCGTGGCGCGGGCCGGGAGCTGTCATCGTCCCGGCGACCGACGTGGCCGGCGTGGGCTGGATCCGGGCAGAGGATTGGTGGCCGTACCAGCGGCCGACCTTCGTTTCGCCGCCCTTTGCCGGCTACGTGAGCGGCCACTCGACGTATTCGCGGGCCGCGGCCGAAGTGCTCACGCTGATGACCGGCGACGCCTTCTTCCCGGGCGGGCTCGCGGTCTACCCGATGGAGGCGCACGAGGAGCTCGTCTTCGAAGACGGGCCGTCGCAGTCCTTTGAGTTGCAGTGGGCTACTTACCGCGACGCCGCGGACCAAAGCGCCTTGTCGCGCGTTTGGGGCGGCATCCACCCCCCTCAGGACGACTGGCCCGGCCGCCGCCTCGGGGAAACGATCGGCGTCAACGCCTTCCTCGCGGCCGAGGCGCTCACGCTGCCCCTCCTCGGCGCCCCCTGCGCAGGTGCGGCCTGCCCCTGCCCGGGCGATTTCAACCTCGACGGCGTCCGCAACCTGCCCGACCTGCTGCTCGTCCTGCTCAACTACGGCCTCGCCGCGCCCGCCGACGGCAGCGGCGCCCCGCCCCGACTCGACCTCGACGGCAACGGCACGGTCCTCGCCGGCGACGTCCTCGCGCTCCTGTCGCTCTGGGCGGTCCCGTGCCCGTGACGTACATTGTGCGCGATGCGAGTACTTCTTCTTTCTGGTTTGACGGCCTTCGCGCTGTCCACGGCCGTGTCCAGCGGCTTCGCCCAAACGTGGAACGACCTAGGGCCCGGCCGCCCCGAAGCCCTCGCCGGCCCCATCCGGCCTGCCGCCTTCCGCTCCGTCACGGTGGACGCGGACGCGCTCCAGCGCCACCTCCTCTCGGCGCCGCTCGAATCGGCCGTCGCCGCCCCCGCCTCCCCCACCCTGCTTACCCTGCCCCGCCCCGACGGCACGCTGGCCACCTTCCGCTTCGTCGAAAGCCCGGTCATGGCGCCGGAACTCCAGGCACAGTTCCCGGAAATCCGGACCTTCCTCGGCCAAGGCGTTGACGACCCCACGGCCCTGCTGCGTTGCGACATCACGCCGGCGGGCTTCCACGCCATGGTCCTTTCCGCTGGCGAAACCTGGTACATCGACCCCGCCATGCCCGGCGACCGCACGCACTGCATTTCCTACCGGAAGTCCGACTTCTATGCCACAAACGAAAAGCGCCGTGCCGCCTGCGAACCGCTGCACGGGCCCACGTCCGCACTGCCGGACGATGAAGTGCGCCGCGTCCGCTTCATGGGGCGTCCGGCGGAACCGGATCCCGCCCTGCGCGACGGGCCCGAGGTTTTTTCACTCACCGGCGGAACGCTGCGCACCTTCAGCCTTGCCCTGGCCTGCACCGGCGAATACGCGGCCTACCACGGCGGCACCACGGCCGGCGCACTCGCGGCCATGAACACGTCGATGGCCCGCATCAACGGGGTGTTCGAACGGGACTTCGCGATCCGCATGGTGCTCGTGCCGAACAACACGTCGCTCATCTTCTTGACGGCCGCGACCGATCCGTACACGAACAACGATGGGGGGGCCATGTTGGGCCAAAACCAAACGACCTGCGACAACCTCATCGGCTCCGCGAACTACGACATCGGCCACGTCTTCTCGACCGGCGGCGGCGGCGTCGCCTACCTCCAAGCGCCGTGCACCAGCTACAAAGCAGGCGGCGTTACCGGATCGGGTGCGCCCGTGGGCGACCCGTTTGACATCGATTACGTCGCCCACGAAATGGGCCACCAGTTGGGCGCAAACCACACCCAAAACAACAGCTGCAACCGCGCCAGCTCGGCCGCCTACGAACCCGGCTCAGCCAGCACCATCATGGGTTACGCGGGCATTTGCGCCCCCAACCTCCAACCCAACTCGGACGACCACTTCCACGTCCACAGCTACATCGAAATCGTCAACTACAGCGTAAACGGCGCCGGCAGCTCGTGCGCCACGTTGACCGCCACCGGCAACACCCCGCCCACGGTCGAGGCCGGCATCAACGGCCGCTACATCCCGAAGAGCACGCCCTTCGAACTTACCGCCACCGCCAGCGACGCGAACGGCGACATCCTCACCTACAATTGGGAGGAATACGACCTCGGCCCGGTCACGGCCTCGGGCGACAACTCGCTCACAAACCCCTCCGGAACGCAGCCCATTTTCCGGTCTTGGCCCTCGGTCACCTCGCCCACCCGGACCTTCCCGCGTCCGCTCAACCTCGTCGCAAACACCACGGTCATCGGCGAGCACCTGCCCACCTACAGCCGCGAGCTCAAATTCCGCTGCACGGTCCGCGACAACCGCGCCGGCGGCGGCGGAGTCGCCCACGACCTCCTCACCATGCAGGTCTCAGGCACCGCCGGCCCCTTCGTCGTCACCGCCCCCAACGGCGGCGGCACCTTCACCGGCAACACCCCCGTGACGGTCACCTGGAACGTCGCCGGCACCGACCTCTCGCCCGTCAACTGCACCACCGTGAACATCTACCTCAGCACGGACGGCGGCTACACCTGGCCCCACACCCTCGCACTCAACACGGCAAATACGGGCAGCGCCACGGTCACCTTCCCCAACCTGACGTCCTCCTCCGCCCGAATCAAAGTAAAAGCGGCCGCGAACTACTTCTTCGACATTTCAAACGCGAACTTCTCCCTCGTGCCCGGCGGCACCCCGGGCTGCATGACCGCGACGGCCTGCAACTACAACCCCGCCGCGACGGTGGACAACGGGACCTGCGTCTACGCCACCGGCTGCGACTCCTGCTCCGGCGGTGCCGTCGTGGACGGCGACACGGACAACGACGGCGTCTGCAACACAAACGAAGTCCCCGGCTGCTCGAACCCTGCCGCCTGCAACTACGTCGCAAACGCCACCGACCCGGCAACCTGCATCCTCCCAGGCTCCTGCGAATTTTGCCTCCCCGGAGGCGGCTTCGGCACCTTCGACCTCAGCGGCAACGGCCTCGTGGAAGTGGCGGACATCCTCCTGTTGCTGGGCGACTTCGGCTGCCTGGGCGCGGATTGCTCGGCCGACCTCGACGGCGACGGCGCGACCGCAGTGTCGGACGTGTTGCTGCTGTTGGGGGCGTTTGGGGAGGGGTGTGAGTGAGGGAGCAGTTTGAGAGCGAGTTTGAGTTTGAGTTTGAGTTTGAGAGCGAGTTTGAGTTTACAGTTTGAGTTTACAGTTTGAGTTTGAGTTTGAGTTTGAGGGGGCAGTTTGAGGGCGGGGTTGAGGGCGGGGTTGAGGGGGCCAAAAAAGGGGCGGAATGTGGATAAGTTCAGAGGGAAAAACGGGGGTTACTCGTTTGGAATTCTGTAACTTAACGTATGAAAACGAAGGAATTTAAGACGGAGGCGAAGGCGCTCGTTTGGGCCGTAGAAGTGCGCAAAGCCGTGGCCAGCGCCCCGTGTGACGAAGCCATCCGGGACCAAATCCGCCGCGCGGCCGCCAGCGTCCTCCTCAACCTCGCCGAGGGCGCCGGGCACTCCACCGCCCCGTCCCAAGCGCGCCACTACGCCATCGCCCGCGCCT
>Ga0172372_10013032_pt1 | contig 10350 bp, 10 predicted proteins | sample LakKiv5m_2_FD_114544 | JGI IMG/M metagenome (GOLD analysis project Ga0172372, IMG submission 114544) | Freshwater microbial communities from Kabuno Bay, South-Kivu, Congo - kab_092012_9.5m | ecosystem: Environmental > Aquatic > Freshwater > Lake | place: Democratic Republic of the Congo... | reverse complement strand
GGTGGACCGGATGCTGATCCGCGCGATCTCGATTTCACCGTCCTCGGTGTCGGGCAGGTAGTTGCCGCCCATGAACATCGGGTGGATGGACTCGAGCGTCTTGCGGTCGGCCTCCGAGAAGGCCGCGTCCGCGAGCAGATGCCGCGCCTCTTCATGCCGGCCGGCCTCGAAGAGGGCCGCAAGCTTCTTGCGCATCACGGCCCCCTTGACCTTCGACAGCAGGTAGTTCTCCAGTTTCAGCGGGCGAAAGTAGGTCTTCGGCCGGTGGGTGAGGTCGATGTCGGCGCTCATGCCTGCTCTCCCGCCGGGGCGATGGCTTCCCACGGTAGATCCAGGTCGCTCCGCCCGAAGTGGCCATAGGCCGCGGTGGGGTAGTAGATCGGTCGTTGCAGGTCCAGGCGCCGGATGATGCCGGCCGGGGTCAGGTCGAACTCGCGCCGCAGGGCGTCGGCGATCTCGGTGCCGCGGGCGGGGGTCACGCCCTCGGCCTCGACCACGAAGCTCACCGGCTCGGCCACGCCGATCGCGTAGGCCAGCTGGACGAGAGCCCGGCTCGACCAGCCGCGCGCCACCACCTGCCTGGCCAGGAAGCGCGCCATGTAGGCTGCCGAGCGGTCCACCTTGGAGGGGTCCTTGCCCGAGAACGCGCCGCCGCCGTGGGGTGCCGCGCCACCGTAGGTGTCGACGATGATCTTGCGGCCCGTGAGGCCGGTGTCGCCCTTCGGGCCGCCCGTGACGAAGCGCCCCGTCGGGTTGATCAACTCCCGGTAGCCGGCAGCCCGCAGGTGGGCGGGGATGACCGCGTCGATGATCTCGCGGCTCACCACGTCGCGCAGCGTGCCGGTGTCTACGGCCGCGTCGTGCTGGGTCGAGAGCACGACGGCCTCGATGGCGACGGGCCGGCCGTCCTGATAGCGAAAGGTCACCTGGGATTTCGCGTCGGACCCGAGCCAGGGCAGGGCGCCCGAGCGGCGCAGCTCGGCCTGCCGCCGCACCAGGCGGTGGGCGTAGACGATGGGCGCGGGCATCAGCTCCGGCGTGTCGTCGCAGGCGTAGCCGAACATCAGCCCCTGGTCACCGGCACCGATCACACCGTCCTTGCGGTCCACGCCCTGGTTGATATCGGCCGACTGGCCGTTGAACCGGACCTGGATCTCGCAGCGCTCGGGGTCGATGCCCGTGGCGCTGTCACGGTAGCCGGCGTCGCGCAGCACGCCCGCGACGATGGCCACCGCCCGCTCGCGCACCGCGCGCAGGGTGTCGGGACTGCGGGTCTTGAACTCCCCGGCGACCACCACGCACTGGTCGGCCAGCAGCGTCTCGCAGGCCACGCGGGCGGTGGGCTCCAGGCTCAGGAAGGCATCGAGTACCGCATCCGAGATGCGGTCGGCCAACTTGTCGGGGTGGCCCTCGGAGACGGATTCCGAAGAGAAAAGGCCATGGCGAACAGACATCACTCACTCCTGTTTAGCCGCTTTGACGGGTTCGTCGGGGGCGGCAAGCTGGATCAAATCCCCCCGGTCCTGATGCCTCGCGGCGGGCGGACCAGCCCGGAAACACTCAGCGCAACAAGATCAGCTGCGGCACCGCGTCGGCGCCGCTCCAAATGAAACCGTTCTGCTCGAGCCGCGAGGCGAGCACCTTCGCCGCCTCCAGCGTGAGGCCGAACACGAGGAAGCTGTCCTCGCCCGGCCAGCCATTGCTGGGGTGCTGGCCGATGCCGGGCAGGAAGGCAAGGCTGCGGCCTGTGAGCTCCCGGGCCTGCGCGGCCTGCAGCGCCGCGTTCGCCTCGGCGTCGAGCGACTGGCTGAAGGGATTGCAGGCGGTCAGGAAGGCGCTGCAGTCCGTCCGCCGCCGCTTGTGGGCCGCGAGCAGCTCGGCGCTGGCCTGGCCCACCCGAAGCTTGAGCCCCGGCTCGCCCTGCACGCAGTAGTCCGTCTCCAGGTAGGCCTGGATGGTGAGCGGGTCGATGGCAGACGCAGAAAACAAAAAAACCCTCCGTGTCACGGGAGGGCTGCTGCGTCTCCCGCTTGGTTGCCCCTCAGGGCCACATCCGCATGTGCGAGTCCACCTTGCCCGGGAGGGCAGGTTGGAGTGGGCGAACGCCCAACTCTGGATGATGTCCGAAGTATAGACCTCGCCCGGTCGATGCGGAGCGGCCTTGCTATTCGAGTGGTGTCGGCGGCTTCGAGGCGAGTGCTGCGTCCTGCACTCGCTGCACCCCCGCACGGACCCTTGACGCTGTCCGCCGTCTCTACCAAGGCACAAGTGGCCGCTTGGCGCCAGTCAGCGTGAGTCCGGTCGATACCAGCCTGCCGCCGGCCCCCATCGCTGCAAAGCTGAAGACCGGCAGCGCGGTGGGATTCCAGGCGCCGGAAATCCTGCAAGCGGTCAGGACCTTGTGTGCTCATCTTCTTCTGTAGCGCAGGTGTCGAGGCAATCAGACGGTGTCCGGCGGGGTGTCGCGGAAGAAGGAAGGTGGGAGCATGGCCTGCTCGAGCATGTCGATGCTGCGCCGTTCGACGCCCCGCGCGATGAAAAACTCGCGCCAGCCGCGGACGACGGCCAGCATCTTGTCAATCAGTGCCTGCGCGTCGTCCTTCGAGAGCCCGAACACATCGCATTGCGACAGGATGTTGTAGAGACTCGCGGCTCGCCCGAAGCGGCCGACCTCAAGAGCCAGGTCTCGGCGCTCGACCGAGACCATGGGCGTGGGCAGGATGTCGTATGCGGGTGAGAGCCGCCAGCCACCTCTTGTCTGCAGCAGCGCGTGGTTGCGCGGATGGTCGTCATTGTTGGTGACCATGGCGTTGAACACCATGCGCAGAAAGAGTTCGCGACGGTCGTCGTTGCTCTTCACAGACCAGCGCCGCAGTTCGTCTGCCAACAGGGGGTACGACCAGCGCTCACGGCCGAGGTAGCCGTCTTCGGCGTCAAGCACGGTCAGGCCGGAGACGAGCCCATAGCGCCAGTACGCTTTGGCATCCGGGTTCCATTCGCGGTCGAAGCGGTCGAGCATCAGCGCGTCTCGCTCCCCGATCCGCTGAAGGCGGGTTCCACAGACGCGAAGGCCGCTGGCGCGGGCCAACTCCAGTGTCGCGAACTCGATGCGCTGCAGATTGTGCCGATCGGCCTTCTCGGGCAACTTGGCCAGCCAGATCTTGTGGTTGTCCTCGACCGTGACCTTGGGCCTGGCGCCGCCCATGCTGGTGCCGGGTTCGAGTTCCTCGAGCACCTCGTGTGGAAGCCGCCCGTCTTCTTCCAACTTCTCGGCGGCTTCGATGAGGGCGGGCAACTGATGCGTGCGATTGAAGGGTCGCCGTGGAGCGGATGGCGTCGCAGTTCTTCCGAAGCTCAGGTTGCCAGCGCCATCGTCCGGCCCGTTGAGCAAGTACTCCATTTCCTGGATGTCCGCCTCGGGTCGCTGCAGCTTGGCCTGGATGACTCGACGGCCCCAGGCGTCCGGGCTCGCATCCCGCACGGCACCCGGGATTCCCTTGAGCTTCGTGAACTTCTGGGGGCGCGTCGACAAGGGCAGATGGAACGGGTCCAGGGCCACCACCTCGGGCCGTTCGAGATACCGCTTGCCGTACGTGAAGGTGCCTTCAAAGACGCCCGCGCCGACACCACGAACCTTGAGCGACGCGCAGGGCACCGTCTGCATCGTCCCTGGAAGCTGGATGAAGACGTAGCAGGCTTGTTCGTCGTTGGCCATGGGCGGTCAGAAGTCGTTGTCGCTGTCGACCGGGTTGCGCACACGCTTGGGCCTGCGTGCGGCCTCCAGAATCTTCCCGTGCTCGTCGGCATCCGGGTCGGCAAGCGCAGCCGCCGTGCTGAGCAAGCCGAGCTTCCAGAGCACGGTAAACGTCGTCGCGACGGTTGCGCCTGATGCGCCTTTCTCGAGGGCGTAAAGGGTCTTGCGGGTGATGCCACAGGCTTGGGCCAGTTCTTCTTGGCTCAGGCGGCGACGCACGCGCGCGAGCCGGATGTTTTCGCCCAAGCGCTGCGTTGCGGACGTGACCTCCAGTGGAGTTGAGGCGGTCGCCATTGAAGTACCCATAAAGCTACTTTACGGGTAGTATTCTACTCAGTAAGAAATGGCGACATCAGCGCTAGCTTGGAAGATATGGGTATCCTAGTACCCCAAAACTTTTACTTTGAGTAGCAAACTACTCACTCCATGGGGTGTCGATCGAGAAGAGAGAAGGGTGACCCTGGCCGCGACATCGCAGCCGCACGCCTGATGGGCAGGCCCAAGGCGGCGCAGTGGCGGCGTATCGCCGACGAGCGCGGACGGCTGGATCCTGCCCAGCCGCTGCCCGACGACGAGACCATCGCGGCCGCTCGGGGAAGCTCGCGCAAGGCCAGCACCATCATCTCTAATCTGTGGCCCGCACGGGCAGTTGCTGGGCGCCTGGGTTGAGCAAGGCGTCTCGGACCAGCCTAGACGAAGACCTCCCTCACCCCAACCCCGCCTCCTGCACCATCTCCGCCACCCCCCGCGTGATCGCCTCGTTCTCCCTCTAATCGAAGCCGAAGCGGTCGAAGAGTTCGTTGGTGCCGGCGAAGCCGTGCAGCAGCACCTTCTTCAGCGTCCCGATGTCGATCTCCACCGCGCTGCGGCCGGGGAAGCGTTTGCCGGCTGCGCAGGACAGCAGCAGCACCAGGCTGCCGTCCACGTGGTTGAAGAAGAAGGCCCAGTAGGGCCAGTCGCGGGCCAGGTGTTTGAGGAACAGCCTGGCCTCGGGGATGTCGACGATCTCGCGCGGGTCGTCGTTGTAGCCGGTGATCACCAGCGTCATCTGGCAGCGGTACAGCCAGGCGTCCCCGCGCGTGGCGGTGAAAGGGCGCAGGCCCTGGATCACGCTTTGCAGGTCGGCCTCCTCCACCTGGCGGCGCGAGATCATCAGTACCACCGGGTCATGGACACCGGGGCGCAGGTCGATGCGGGGTGGGTTCATGGGTGGGCGGCCTGGGCAGTTTCCGGGCGGGGCAGGGTGGAACAAGTGGCGTCTCGCCGTCGGATGATGCCAGCGGGGTTGACCGTGACGGTTCGCCCCTGAACCGGGCGTGCCAGAGGCGCCGACCGGGCAAGCCTGATGAACGCAACCCCGCCGCAAAGCCTGTCCTTATACTGGATGAATGTCCAGCCTCGGCGCCCCGCAGCCCCTCGCCCCCCAACCCATCCCCGCGCTCGAACTGCTGTCGAGCGTGCACGCCGGCTTCCCTTCGCCGGCCGATGACCTGGGCGCCAAGCGCATCGATCTAGCGGCGCGGCTGATCAAGCACCCGCAGGCCACCTTCCTGATGCGGGCGCGGGGGGATTCGATGAAGGACGCGGGCATCTTCGACGGCGACGTGCTGCTCGTGGACCGGGCCGTCACGCCGCGCAGCGGCCATGTCGTCGTCGCCGTGGTCGATGGCGAGTTCGTCTGCAAGACCCTGTCCATCCGCGCAGGCAGGGTGAAGCTGCGCGCTGCCAACCCTGGCTACCCCGACATCGTGCCGGTGGACAGCCAGACGGTGGAGGTCTGGGGCGTGGTCACCGCCTCGATCAAGCAGTTCGCCACCTGAGCGCGCGGCGCTGGGGCAGGGGAGGGCGGGCGGTGTACGCGCTAGTCGACGGCAACAACTTCTACGTCTCGTGCGAGCGCGTGTTCCGCCCCTCGCTGCAGGGGCGGCCGGTGGTGGTGCTGTCCAACAACGACGGCTGCGCCATCGCCCGCTCCAACGAGGCCAAGGACCTGGGCGTGCGCATGGGCCACCCCTGGCACCAGATCCGCCACCTGGAAGACGAAGCGGGGCTGATCGCCCTGTCGGCCAACTTCGAGCTCTATGGCGACATGAGCGACCGCATGATGAGCCTGGCCGCCGGCCTCGGGCCCGAGCAGGAGATCTACTCCATCGACGAGTCCTTCGTCGGCCTGCACGGGGTGCGCGGTGACCTGGCGGCCCGGGCCCGCGCCGTGCGCGCGCGCATCCTGCGCTGGACGGGCGTGCCCTGCGGCGTGGGCATCGCGCCCACCAAGACCCTGGCCAAGCTGGCCAACCACATCGCCAAGACGGCCGAGCGCACGCCGGGCAGCTACCCCGACCGGTACGCGCAGGTCTGCGACCTGTCCGGCGCCAGCCCGCAGGAACTGCAAGCCCTGCTGCAGGCCACCGAGGTGGGCGAGGTCTGGGGCGTGGGCGGGCGCATCGGCGCGCAGTTGCAGGCGCTGGGCTTCCGCACCGTGTGGGACCTCGCCCGCATGGACGCGCAGGTGGTGCGCCAGCGCTGGTCTGTCGTGCTCGAGCGCACTGTGCAGGAGCTTCGCGGCGTGCCCTGTCTGGGCCTGGACGACGTGCCGCCGCCCAAGCAGCAGATTGCGTGCACGCGTTCTTTTGGCAGCGCGGTGCGCGAGCTGGCGCCGCTGACGGAGGCCGTCGCCGAGTTCGCCACCCGCGCCGCGGAGAAGCTTCGCCAGCAGGGCAGCCTGGCCGGCGAGGTGCTGGTGTTCATCCGCACCAGCCCCTTCCGACCGGTGTCGCAGTACTCCCGGTCCCACGTGCAGCCGCTCGTCACCCCCACCGACGACACGCGCCGCATCGTCGGCGCCGCGCTCGAGGGCCTGAAGAAGATCCACCGCCGGGGCTTCGACTACGCCAAGGCCGGCGTGATGCTGATGGACCTCAGCAGCGCGAGTCAGGTGCAGGCGGAGTTGGGCTTCGACGCCGCTGAAGGGCAGGGCGGTGCGGTGCCCGGCGAGCGCAACGACCCCCACGACGGCCCCGCCGCACCCCCCCGCGACCCGCAGCGTCTGATGGCGGCCCTGGACGCCGTCAACCAGCGCTGGGGCCGGCACACCATGAAGCTGGGCGCCAACCGCGTGGGCGAGGCCCCGTGCGGCTGGACCATAAAGCAGGAGCGACGCACACCGCGCTACACGACGCAGTGGGAGGAGATGCCCCTGGTGCGGGCTTGACCGGGGGGGAAGGGCGACTGTCGTCAGCACTGCGGACGGCGTCAACGGTGGCTGCCGCAGGCGGCTTGCCCACCGCCGCGCGAGTCTTGCGTATGAGGCGCCGATCGCGCGGTCGTGGACAAGCGCTTGGAAATCAGGCCCCGCCCCCGCCGACATGCCGTGTTTTCAGCCTGACCCGTATCGAGCAGGAGACCGGTCACGATCAGGACTCGCCGGAGACCTCCGACAGATCCCAGAACGTGTACTCCCAGTTCGAGATCTGCCCCTCGGCATGGCACACGGGACAGAACCAGACGATCCGCCACTGAGTGTCGATGGCGGTATCGACGACCGACTGGTCCCGCTTGCGGCACTTGAAGCAGAAGGGCCCTGGCGTGTCTGAAGGCCGCTCGAAGTCCGACGCGTGGGCCACCACCGCCGTCAGGAAGTTGGCCATCTTCCGAGCGGGGCCCTTCTGCGGGGCGATCATGCCCTTCTCGTCCAGGTAGTGGGTGAGGTCGACGACGTACATAGCAGTGAGCTTAATGCCGTTCTCGATGCCTCTGCCACCGATACGAGACGCCGGGACAATGGATACGGGGCGGCATTGGGGTAAACGTCCGCGGTGAGACGCTTCACAGCACGCCGGATCAACAGCAAAGAGTGGAACCAAGCAATGGTTGATCGCCCGGCGCCAGGATCAGCTTTCCATGTGGTCTGACACCATCTACTACCTCCCCGGCCACGGCGGCCGCCTGCACACCGGGCTTGGCGAGGCGCTGGTCGAGCGGGGCTGGGCGGTCACGGGTCGGGAGACCGTGGGGGAGTTCAGGGCTGCAGGCTTCCAGGTGCAGGTCGACACGGTCGCGCAGGATCTGCGTGACCACTTCTGGCACCCCGGCGCCCATGTCATCGGCAACTCCTTCGGCGCCTACCTCTTCCTCCACGCGCAGGCGCAGCTGCCGGCCTACCCCGGGCGCGTGCTGCTGCTGTCGCCCATCGTCGGTGCATTCGAGGACGTGGGGCGCATGCGGCACTTCGTCCCGCCGCGGGCCGAGCATCTGGCGCGACTGTCCTCGGAGGGCCGCTACATACCGCCGGCCCGTTGCGAGATCCACGTGGGTGAACTGGACTGGCAGAGCGTGCCGGCCAACGTTCAAGCCCTTGCCGCACCGATCGGGATTCCGGTCACGGTGGTGCCGGTGGCCGGACACATGCTCGGCAGTGAGTACGTCGGGCCGCTGCTAGACCGGTGGTTGCCAGCGCACGCCCCGCCTGGGTAGCCAGAACGCCATCTCCACCGGCGATCAGACGCGACCGTGTCCGATCCGTCCGCCCTGATCCTCGACGCGCGCCCAGAAAGCGCTCTTGCGCGCGTGCTTGGCCCGGACGTAGGCCGTGAAGACCTCGTGCTCGGGCAGTGGGGATAGGCTGACCCCGCTGTCGGCGATCTGCTGCAACCGTTGCCAATAGCCGGCCGCAGGCCCGTACGCGCGGAAGTTGGCCTGCTCCAGGATGGCGGTCAGCAACGCTCGGTAGACGACGGTCTCGCCGCGGGGGCAGTCGTGCGCGCGCAGCGATTCGGCCAGACGGTCGAGCCGGTCGTGATGCCTGCCCTCCAATTGCGATGCGTTGGTGAGAAGGCATTCCTCGGCTGCGCGCGCGTCGTCGATGTTCAGCAGCAGCGTCGCTGCCGCCTCGACGTCACGGTGTTCGCGTGCCAGCCGGCGTGCGTGGTCGATGGCCTCGGTTCTCGCCGATTCCGGCAGATGCTCGATCCACTGCTGGAGGTCGGCGCGGGACAGGGTGCGCTCGAACACGCGCCGCCGGACCGGGGCGATCTCCTCGAGCCGGCCGAGTTGCTCCAGCGCTTGTACTTGCAGCGTCAGTCGGGAGGTCTCGAGGTGGCCCCAGGGGCCCTCGAGCCAGGTCAGGGCGTCGGCGGGACGGTTGGCTTCGAGGTAGGCGCGCGCAAAGACCTCGCGCTGTACCGGGTGGGGGTCGGGCTGGAGTTGCAGCGAGGCGCGTACCTTGATGTCTGGGTCCCGCAGGGAGGTGGCCAGCAAGGAATGCGCGCCGACCCATCTGAAGGTGTCCAGGGGTGGATCTTCCTGTGCCCCGGGGTCCTGGAGCGTTTGGGACAGGCGTGCCTCGAGTTGTGCCACCAAGGCGCGCTGGGCGTCCTCGCCGAGTAACTGGTGCGCCTGCTGCAGCAGGGGCTCGCGGGCGCCGTGGCGGTCGGCCGCGTAGAGCCCGAGCAGCCGGTCCTCCCACGCATCGGCAGGTGTTTCGCAGCGGGCCGCGGCTCGCAGCCAGTGCCCGCAAGCCGCGCGCACGGCCGTGCCGATCGCGCCGTCGGAGTCGTCGGCCTGATGGAACCAGTCAGCGTCTGCCTCGATGAAGGTCTGGAACAGGTCAAGGGCTGCGGGTGGGTCCTGCGGCATCAGTTCCTGCGCCACCTGGTCCAGCCATTCTTCGAGTTCGCGGCCGAAGGCCAGGGCCTCGCTCCGCGTCCGAAACCGGCTCGGCTGCCGCCATGCCGACAGCGTCTTCCGAAACCCGGCCGAGAGCTTGTCCGGCCGATCAGCCCACCGCAGGCGTGCCAGCCGCGCCCGTATGTCCTCGTTGTCGCGGGCCAGGTCGAGCAGCAAGGACACCAGGGTGTCCGTGTCCTGGCGGCGCAGGAAAGTCTCCAGATCGTCGGAAGAGGGCGGCTCGGGGTGAGGCATCGCGCCGAGCTTACTCCCGGCGCTGAACGGCGCAGCGCAACCGCGAATGCGCCTGTGACGGTTCATCTTCCGACATGAGCGACGCTGTGAATTCGTCCAGATCATCTGGTGAGCCACCCTGCCATCAGACTGCGGTGACGCGCCGGCTCACGCCCTGGGCCTGCTGCGCCTCACTTCAGCCCACGAGCCCCATGCACCGCAAATCCGTCACCCACCCCCTGCTGCTGATCCTGCTGGCCCTGGTCGCCATCCTTGCCACACCCCCCGCCCGCGCCGACTACGACCCCGGCGTCACCTGGCTCGAGCATGTCGACGAGGTTCACGTCAACGCCGACGCCACGCACGTGACGACGACGCAGTCCCTGCTGCGCATCGACGCCGAGTCGGCGGTGGAGGCCTACGCCGAGCGACGGCTGTACTTCAGCAGTTCGCTGCAGAAGCTGGACGTGCTCGAGGCCTGGACTATGACGCCCGACGGGCGCAGGCTCGTCGTCGCGCCCGACCGGATCCGCACGATGGCGTCGGTCGACGAGGGCCGGCCGGAGTTCGATGATCAGGCGGTGCGTGTGGTGATCTTCCCGGCCGTGACGGTTGGCGCGCGGCTGCACCTGCGCTACCGCCTGACGGAGCACCGGCCGCACTTTGCGGGGCACATGACCTGGCATCGGTCGTTTTCG
>Ga0172372_10013030_pt1 | contig 10351 bp, 9 predicted proteins | sample LakKiv5m_2_FD_114544 | JGI IMG/M metagenome (GOLD analysis project Ga0172372, IMG submission 114544) | Freshwater microbial communities from Kabuno Bay, South-Kivu, Congo - kab_092012_9.5m | ecosystem: Environmental > Aquatic > Freshwater > Lake | place: Democratic Republic of the Congo... | reverse complement strand
TTTGAGCTCTTCGAGCTTATCACCATTTCCAACAATTACAAAATGGATGCTCTCCCTATCTTTCAGTTTGAGTACAGCCTCGATTAGAAAGTTCATTGCGTTGGCGGTTCCGATTGTACCGGCGTAGCCGACAATAAATTTATTCTCAGGAACACGCGACAACACCTCGTCGGAAACCGGTAAAGCATTATCTGCTTCTGAAAGATCTATTCCGTTAGGGATATGTGCGAAACGCTGTGCAGGCATTCCTGCATCGATGAAATGTTGCTTGGCATTCGGCAATACGGAAACGGAGTAATTCGCGTGCTTGTGTCCGAACTTCTCAAAATATCTGAACAACACCACCAAAGGATGCGCAGAAGAAAGCTGGCCCATAACCTGAATGGAAAGCGGCCAGATATCGCGCACCTCAAACAAAAACTTTGCTTTGAACTTCCGCGACCATTTGAACGCAGTTCTCACCGGAAGCAAAGATGGAGATGATACTATAATAGCGTCCGGTTTGCCCATCTTTTCCATCGGCACGGATTTAATCCGTTGAGCAAACTGAAGCATCGCCTTAAATCGTCCTACACTGATTGATTTGTCATATGGAGTCACATTAATCCAGAGATATTCGATGCCATCGATCATTTCGAACTGATGCGTGGATTTCATTTCCGGAAATTTGCGGAACAAGTGCGAATATGAACCGGACATCACAATCACACGATGCCCTTGCCTGATCATCTCTTTTGCGAGATAATAACTTCTGTACACCATTCCGTGTTCAGGAGATCCCGAATACTGATTAATGATCCAGATAGTTTTAGAGCTCATAATGATTTATAAAGTGAAATCAGTTTTTTCGCTTCGGATGTCCAAGAATATTCACTCAAAGCTGCACGAACTCCACGTGATCCCATTTCGTTGGCGGCATTCCCGTCGGCCAAAATATTTTTAATCGCTGAAGCCAGTGCATGCGGATCCTGCGGATTTATACAATAGCCACACTGATGACGTTCCACAACATTCCGGTACAACTCAAAATCGGAAGTAATCACCGGTAACCCTACAGACATATACTCGAACACTTTGGTAGAATAACTTTCTACGTAATTCCCGATCGGCTTAAGTACGGATAATCCTGCCACACATTGACCTGAAATTCTGTAGGCTTCCATCACGTTCATAGCACCGTAAAAAGTAATCATCGTCTTCACAGTGTTGTACTCGGTATGTGTTTCAAGATAACTCATTAGCTCCGGTGCAAGTGAACCGACGCAATGAAAATGACAAGAGATGTTCATTCGCTTTAATTCTGCCAATGCTCCAATTGTAACATCAATCCCGCGATCAACAGAAATACCGCCAACATAAAACAGGCCGTTAAGATCAGCACTGCGTTTTTCGTTCCTGAAGGCACTAAGGGCTTCACAATCCGGAAAATTCATTACCACAGTTGCGTTGCCGGTTAATCTGCTGTATGTTTTTAAATAGGATTCTTCAGCAAGTACTAACCTGAAAAGTTTGGATGAAAGCCAATCTACACCGCGATACATAACTGAAATTAAACCTCTGAATTTCAGCCACCGCTTTACTTTGATCTGTTCAACAATATTCTCGTGGATATCGAAAATCACTTTTTTTCCACGCATTCTAAGAATCAAACCGGTCCAGATTAATTCCGGATCATGAAAGTGATAAATATCGGATCGGGTTCGCAGGGCTTCACGCATTACGCGATATGCTGCAACTGTGGCACGCCTCAGTCGCGAACCGTTGTTCTTCCCTACTCCAATTACCCGAACATTCTGTTCGGTAAATGAACCATCAACAGGCGCAACAAGAAAAACTTCGTAACCTTCTACAGCAAGAGTAGAACACTCCTTGTAAAAGATCCGGGTATCACTCCAGTGGTGAACCGAAGTCATATGACAAACTTTTGTCTTCTTCACAATTTAATTATTCGTATCAGCTCGCCTTCCTTGTTGGCAAAAACAACTTCACGTTTGTATTTATTAATTCCGCCCGGCACTACATAAGTAGAGTCCGGTCCACGATAATCTCTTCCGTCTTTGAACAGACAAACATACAAAGTATCGGGGGCACAGTTTGTTATCATAACTGGCATGAATCGACCGTGATTGATCCTTCTTGCAGTTGCGAAATAATACCGATCAGGTTTATTGGTAAAAGGCTTAAATTCAGTATTCAGATTTCCGGTCACCTTAATGAGTTCAGAATCTTTCAATACTTCAATGAAGTAATCCCCCTGTTGCAGATCGTTCCATCGGAACGAAAAAAATGTGGTGACATGAAAACTTGTATAAATTGCGCAGCATATGATGCCGAATACTCTCGTCTTTTTATTCACCACCTGAATTTTAAAATCTGTACAGATCAGCCAAAGCAATACCATAAGTAAAAACGGTGTCGTAATTCGAAAATAAATCGGAGTGAAATCAAAAAATGTATTCGACATAATCAGCAAACCTGCATAAGTTGCGAGAGCCGGTCCTGTAACCCACCCCATACCATTCACCGTACTCCGCTTACGGATTTGTCGTATGGCAAGCGTAATCAACAGTAAAACAATAACAGCTCCGATAGAATATGAAATCATGGAGCCGACTCTGATTTGAAAAAAGAACTCTTGAAAATCTCTAAGGGCTCCTGCAACATGTTCTTTACCCATCGGGTGATAAGCGAATACACGATCGCTCACCATCGAAGTTACCAAACTATTACGCAGCAACCATATAAAAGGAATTAAAACGGAAAAGATTCCGAATATAAAAGTATCCTTCCACGCAAACCGACCACGCAGACCATTCTGAAAGAAGAGTGAAAATACACCGGCTGCAACGAATGCGATGCCTATATAACTTGTGGCATACATACAGCCTGCCAGTATTCCTGCCAGTACAACTAATACAGTGGAACGGGATCTGAAATATCGAGTAAACAAGAAAATATAGAGCAACATTTCAGAAATAAACAAGGGCTCCGACCACACCATCATGTGAATTCTGTAAAGAGGCAGAGCCGTTAAAACTAAAAGCTGAATTCCCAAAGCAAGAATACAGGAACGATATTCACTAACTATCATGCCGAGCAGCCATAATGTTGTGGCCAGTAAAAGTGCGTTCAACAGTCCGGCCGCAAGGAGAATATTACCAGAGCAAAGAGCATTGAAAACATAAAGCACAACAGGCAGTCCTGGCGGAAAATGTATTTGCGGAACCAACTCTTCATTCTGCAGATAACAAGTGTACATTCCTCCTTTTTCGCTGAGCGAAACTGCTGACGCCATATACTCGATAGAATCCGGACTTACACCCGGATTGTGTACACTAAACAGCAACTGCATAGCGAAGCCGATTACCGGAATCAAAAGCAATATGGCACGGCTGTTATTTAAGTAGCGTCTCATAAAGTTTCAGGAACAGTGCTTTATTGACTTCTTTGGTTCCTTTGCGCGACACTATTTCCTTGTTCATAGCTGAAGCAGCATCAACATCCATAGACAGCGCGCGTGAAAGAAAATCTGAATTTGTATCGTTAACGATTATACCGTTAATTCCATCCTGAACCCATTCTCTGTTGGCGGGAAGATCCGATACTATAGGAACACAGCCGCACGCCATTGCTTCCAGCAGACTTATAGAAGTTGCATCACTTTCCGGAATGGAAACAAAAAGTCGCGCACGGGAATAGAATCCGGCATTCTTCACTTTGTCAACCCATCCTGCAAACTCAACCTTATCCTGCAAACGCAATTCAGCGACCAATCGCTGTAACTTTTCTGTTTCAGTACCCGTTGCAGCCACGACCAACTTCCAATCGGCCCCGGCATCAGTTTTATGAAAAGCGTGAAATGCGCTAATAATTCTATCGATGCGATACAATGGTTTGTGCAACCTGTTGCTGTAAATCAATTTTTCCTTGGGCCTGTCTTCCGCTTCTATTCCGATTCCGAAATTGGCAATCAACAATTCTCCTTTATAATCCGGGCACAATCTTCTGATTTCATCCGCCATAAAACCCGAATCCGAAGTAATTGCATCCGCTTTAGAAATATTGGAAACAACCATGTTCCGCAGTCGTCTTCCGAATGTAGGCACAAGCAATATGTCGCTTCCCCATGCCGTAAGCACTACAGGTATATTGTTACTACTTACCGCGCGGAATGTATAGTACGCATACGAATTGGCCTGGTGAATATGAATTACATCCGGCTTAAAACTTTCAATGGCTTTACGGATTGTTCGCGGAGTTCGCAGATAATTCAGCGGTTTTTTCAGGGAAAAATCTGCAACAATTGTTGTGTAATCGTAGTTGGTATTTTTTTCATTGCTGATGAGCAGAATTTCATCAAAGAAACTCTCCACCAAACGCAGGTAGTTGTATACGTGTATAGTGTTGGAACCAACCAGCAGCAGCTTTGTCATAATCCGTTTGCTAAGTTAGAACGGTTGTAAAAATATCCTGTAGCGATCGCAAACATAAGCAGTAAAAAACCATCACTCAATGGACAATTGGTCAGTGCAGTAACACCAACAACCGTTGAGAACGACAAAAGAACAAATCCGCTGTGGGTCATGCGTTGTACATATGATTTAATAAAACTGTATCCCACCCAGATGCTGTACAACAAGCCGCCGACCATACCGAATCTCCAAGTATATAATATGTACTCGTTCTCGGCATAAAGCGCGTTCGCTTCAAAATATTCCTTGGAAGGCGCATAACCCAACAATGGTTTTTCCGCAATCATATTCCCGAGCAAATGCCATGTTTCGAGTCGGCCACGAACAGAATTCTGTTTCATCATATTGCCTGCAAGCGAAGACAAGTAAACATTGCCCAATAAGAACAGAAAAGCAAAGATCAAAGCGATTACGACCAGATCGAGCAGCCATGATTTAAGCGCATTGCCCCTGATTATATTTCCTACTGTAAATACAATGCCCAACGCAATAAAACCGGTGCGGGACTGACATGCAATAACTGCGAGAAGCGACATGTAGTACCACAACTTCTGTTTCATCGTTTGCCCGGCAATCGGGAAAAACCAAATTGCAAAAAAGAGAAAAAGTATTGCGTTGTTGTTCGGATTACCGACGGTTCCGATTATACGCTTCGTATCCGGTTGCCCAAGAGAGTTCAGTCCGAAAGTGTAAACCTGCTGCTCCGAGCCGTAATATGATACGACCAAATCATTGAAACCAAACAGATCAGTATAGTGCAGCACGTTGAATACCAATAATAGTACCATAGTCGCTTTCAAAATACGGTCCACATTCACAACGTGAAGAAACTGCGTGAAGAAAATAACGAGCATGGAATACTTCAAAACTTTGAATATTTCGAAGTAGTCGCGGTATACTCCGAAGCGATGATTTACTGCAATGGAAAGCAACATTACCACCGCCAAAAATCCTTGAATGAACAATACTACGCGCAGGTTTCGCCAGACATTCTTACGAAAATCGAGCAGCAACAAAATTCCGATGACCGGCAAGAGCAATTCCGACAGATGCACTCCGGGCATTGATTCTGCAAATCTCAAATGCGGCAACAGCAAAGCGGGACACATCAGCACAATACAAAGCCAACGTGCGAGAGTTTCACTTCGCTTAGTAGTGGAAACAGGCAAAATTATTTCGCCCATTCGTTATAAAGTTTTTGCAATTCAGGATTCGCTTTCAAATAGGGCTCATCGATGGTTCTCGTATCACCAACAACTTTCGCAGGATTGCCGGCAATAATGGAAAAATCCGGGAACTCGCCTTTGACCAGACTGTATGCCGCAACTATAGATCCTTTTCCGATTTTCGTCCCGGGCATAATGAGTGCGTGCGAACCAACGAAAGTGTATTTACCAATGTGAACCGGCCCACGAACGTAGCCATCCATGTCTCCGCCAGCGTAGTTTTTCCCATAAAGTCGAACAGAAACATGACTTGAATGTGAAAAGACTCCATTCCAAGCAGCAAGTTGACAACCTTCCTCAATCGTAATTCCATTAGAGCCGTCAAGTATTCCGTAATGACCGATATAAACATTGTTGCCAATATTAATGCCGCTCTCATGTGTCATGAAAACGGTATTGCCCATACGCGTGTTGTCCAACTTAGCGCCGTTGGCAGGATTGCTCTTAACCTGATACATCGCAGGACGGAAGCTTCTCCATCTTTCGAATTTCAATCGGCGTACGATGCGTTCAAACAGATTCATGTTAGCGGTATAATATTCCTTCCCAAATACGTTTGATATTGTCTGCTGTATTCTCCAGCGGAGCAACTCTCCAGTGTCTCGGATGCGTTAATAAATATAAGACTTTATGATTCTGTTTCAATGCATCGAACGGACTTACCGGTCGATAAAACTTCGGATACACCATATCTGACATGATGCAATTGAAACTCTTCAGCAAGCGCTCGTCGTAACATTCAAATTGGATGCCGCAGCGGTCCATGAGTTCACGTGTCATGAAATCATGATTCGCAATTCCGAGTTTACGGTTCACAAAATCGCCATGCGATGCAACTGAATTCACCTTATATCCGAATTTATCACTAAACATCCTGAAGTTGCTCACGAAGCGTTCAGTAATTTGCGGATAATGCTCCCTGACCTTAGCTGCATCCGTAATCCTGTTGTCCTTGCAGTACTGAGCGAGCTCTTCATAGTGGTACCCAACTTCACTTCCCGACAGATGAATATCCTTCATCAGCTGAAAATCCAAAGTATTCAGCCGGAAGTAATAACTCGTCTTCACTTTGTGACGTTGCTCGGCCTCCCACATCAACCGCGCAGTGCGAACATCTGTATCGATATCGTGACGATGTATGAAGCATTTACCGGGATCGGCACCTTCAACAATCAGTTTGAAATATTCACTAAGCGTGTAGTGCGCATATCCCGACTCAACTGAAAGTGCAAGCAGCTTCTCATACTCTTCCAATCGGCAAGGCATGAAATAATCTGCATACAATCTTGCACCGATACTCATGACTGCATCCATTTAACACGCCAAGGTTTAAAACCGCAACGTTGTTTGAACATTTTAAGTCCTTCGCTCGCTCCGAAGAACGTATCGTACATCACATACTTCACCGGGGAATCCGAATTGAAGTCTTGCTCAACATAACCGACTACCAGATGATACATCACTCCATTATTCAGATGCTCCGCATGACCAAGTAATCTGTTCAACACCGCAAGCTCTCCACTGCGGACAACCCATAAATACGCCACGAGTTGATCGTTCAGAAAAACGCCGTAATACGTGTTGTTAGAATTCACAGGATAGTCAGTGAACTTTTTTCTGTATGACTCATCCATTGCCCGACCTTGTCTCACTTCTGAAGATAAATTCACAGCGTGAATCGCATCGATGCTTGCAATTGGATCAATTTCACGGAACGTGTAACCTGCTCTCAACGACTTACGCATGAAGTAAGCTGCTGAGTTCTTTCCGTTTACTGATTTCACGTATTCCTCACCATTTGAAAATGCTTTTCTTTCAATCAAAGCCACTCCGATTGTTTTGTAACCGAACAGCGGGAAACGAGGATGTCGTTTGGTGAAATGCTTAAACAATCTGTTTCCTTCCACAGAATGATCCAGCGTGATTGTCGCTACGGGCAATCCCTTGATCTGTTTTAATATAGAAACAAACTTACTGAGTGCCATTTCTTTTTTTGAATGCTGTTCCTGCAATGGAATAATACCACCACAATGCAAATATCATTAGTAATCCGGAGAATACGGATATTATAATAAACGCCAGTTTGTAGTCGTGTAAAACGCCACCTACAACCAAGGCACTAAAGCGGACGATTGTATCACTAATAGTGAATCCAAATGCAGCGCGCTGACGATTGCAGACGAGTGTAATGCATGACACCGGAGAAACAATGAAATTAAGCGCCAGCCATGGAGTCAGAATCCGTGCTATTTCGCCGGCGCCAATCCACTCCGGACCAAACACCCATTCGAAAATCTGGGGTGTAAAAATGAATAATACGGTAAAACCCGGTAAACCAATCAAGGCAAGACGACGATACATATTCAGGATGTATGGACGCATATCTTGACCTTCATTATTCAACTGTGAAAGTCTCTGATAAAATACCTGATAAAATGCTGCACCGATTAAACCAACCGGTGCTTTCAAAATTCGAAACGCGAAAGAATACCAACCAGTAACAGCTTCAACGAAATAAAATGTCAGCAGATACACAACGCCGTTATCCTGAATTGCATCCATCAAGGCATGCGGTGTGTTTACGCGGTAAAACAATGAGTATGTTTTCCCATTACGAACAACACTTTCCTTAGTCGTCTGTCTAAAGAATCCGCTTACATCTTTAAGCATCGGCCAAGCCATTACGAGCATAGCCGCAAGCTGACCTGCCACCAATCCGATAATTAATCCCGATGAACCAATTGTCACGTATCCCAACACGATACTCACTCCGGCAATACCAGCTGAAAGCATAACGCGCCCTGCCGAATTCAGATAGAACGTTTTTATTCGCGTCGACCAATAATTGAAGGCATTGTAAATTCCATTTGCAAAAACAGAAAGCGGAAGCAGGAAAAACCAGAGTGAATAATGTTCACTTTTGAATTCCCCGGATAAGAAATGATAGCCCAGTACACTCATGAGAGTGACAGAAGCGACTACGATGCAGATCAGGAGCGAAAGACGAAGAATACTTTTGGCATCGTTATCTTCTTTCGGGAGCGGAACAGCGAGTTCGTAACGCGCTGTTGCCACAACGGACAGAATTGAACTTGTTGATGCAAACAATGCGTATACAGAAAAATCTTCCGGCGTATATAATCGTGCCAACAACGGAGCCGCCAAAAGAGATAACGCCTGCGCAATGCTCGTTCCGGTCACCAAGGTGATGACGTTCTTCGCAAACTCAGATCTGTTCAGCAGCTTCTTAATCACTTCAACTATTTATATTCTGATCCATCTTTCAGGAACAATGTCAATGTCACTTGCATTCGCATCTGCAAACCATTTTGCAGGTGCAATAATCTTCGAATGTTCTTTCTCCGAAAGCCACGCGCCCCACCAACTGAAACTGCTGTTGGCGATAATGTGATGCGTACAATTCATCATCAATCTCAAATCTTCACTGCCTTTCTTGTTCCAATCAACATATACGGTTTTCACAGCTGAAGTAATGTGCTGCCTCGCCCATTCGATGTCGTCTGAAAAAACACAACATAAATTAATCTCAGGAATCATTTCCAACATCCTGCGAATGGATTGCGAGTAATACGTTTCATTCATACAGCCGTGAAATCCGCTTGCAGAGGAAAGTGTTACATAGTCGCCGCGACGAACATGAATGCTCAGTGTTGTGCAGTTCTTGATTTCATTCAAAAGTGCTGCATTTCTTTCTGAAGCCGCCTCATGAAATGTGAATTCCTTTCTCAGATTATCTCTGTACTTGACGAAATACTTTTCGCTTTGGAAATGACCTTCGAGATATGTGTTTACAGGATTACCGAAAAACGTTGTATTGAATCCGCCGGCTTGTTCCGTAAAATTCCGGTAAGGAAACGGCCAAAGTGCAGATTCAGAAATTCGGCGCATACGCGCTTTGTTATTCAAGCTGCGCAACAGGTTAATTCTTCCGCTGCGTTCAAATTTGTAAACGATATTGAAGCAATCCAATTCATATTCACGCTGCGTCCATCTTCCTTTTGCATCTTCATACAGAAACGACGGATCAAGATACACCCAGGTGTTCTTTTCCAATGCCAGCGCGCGTGCAGCTGCATACTGGAACATCTGGTTTCCTAATCCGCCTTTCAGTTTAATGATTATCATTTACCGCTCTGTATTTTTTACAAACAGAAAACATCCGCAAGCATTCTTTTGATGTGCAACCAACTCCGGATCACAATTACGGATCAACCCGCCTGTTGCTGCATGGTCCGGAATTAAACTGAATTCTTTAAGCGTAAATCCTTCAAAGAAGTTCATCACATGCTCAAAAGAATAAATCCGCTGACCGTTGAATTCAACACGAGGAGTACCTACAGGAACAACGAAAAGTAAATTTCCGCCCGGAGAAAGAATGCGCTTGAGTTCTTTCACTGCTTTCACGTCTCCATAAAAGTCAATAGGATCGCCGTAGCGACCTAAACCTACGTGCTCAACGGTATGCATGCATGACAATGACTTTACGGAATCATCCGGAAGAGCGATTGACGTTAAATCACCATGTTCACTATTGAGATTATCCAAACCAAGAGCAGCGGGTCGGTAATCGTAAAATTTCACAGGGACAAATGCAGAAAGTGCAGTACAGAAATGAAGACTTGAAGAAAAATC
>Ga0172372_10013028_pt1 | contig 10352 bp, 9 predicted proteins | sample LakKiv5m_2_FD_114544 | JGI IMG/M metagenome (GOLD analysis project Ga0172372, IMG submission 114544) | Freshwater microbial communities from Kabuno Bay, South-Kivu, Congo - kab_092012_9.5m | ecosystem: Environmental > Aquatic > Freshwater > Lake | place: Democratic Republic of the Congo... | reverse complement strand
TCGAATCGTGTGTCAAAATAGCAAGGAGTTATATTTCCAACATAAAATCCTTATCATAATTAAGTAAGACCGGGGAAGGTTAAGACTTAGTTAGAAGGGAATATGTTGATTAAAGTAAATGAACATCAGGCATACAATGTCAAATGTAATTTGAGAATTTATGCTTGTCCTAAAATACTATGTTCACCGACAGAGTGGAGTTTATCTCAAATATTTAATGAAAAAATAGAATTAAATTGGACAACACAAAATTTACTTCCAAATCATTTTTCAGCTGATTTAAACTGGATTAGCAAATTAGATATTGCTCCAAAAATAGTAAGTTCTCTTGCAACATGGTCAAAATTAAGATTTGAAGTTATTCAAACTCCATCAAATGATGTTGTTGGTCAAAGATTTTCCGTGACACCCGAACTCGGCATTTTTCGAGCTGATACAAATTCTTTAGGAGAAACACTTTTAACTGAATCAAGAATTTCATCAGCGATTTTGAGAACTCTCCAAGAAAATACAAGTATTGAGCAGGAATTAGATTTTATGTTAGGTAAACCTTGGGACAATGATTTAGAACCATTTCGAAACAACCAATTAGATTCTTGTGTAAAGTGGATTACTAAAACTGGTTAAGCTCTTTGAAATACTAGGCATACGTTATGGCCACCGAATCCAAAAGAATTGTTGATCGCAAAATTTGAATTTTCAGCAAGTTTGTACGGTTTACCATGTGCAATTTGAAGTTGAATGTCATTATCTTGATTTTCCAAATTTAATGTTGGTGGTACTAGTGAGTTCTTAAGGCTCAAAATTGTGAATATCGACTCAACCGCTCCAGCGCCACCTAAAATGTGTCCAGTAATTGATTTGGTTGCAGTAACTACTATCTGTTCGACTTGATTTTTAAAAACGCTCGATATAGCTTTATATTCTGCAATGTCGCCAACAGGTGTAGAAGTTGCATGTGCATTTATATGTTTGATATCTGATTTAGAAATTCTTGCGTCCTCTAATGCTTTGTTGATTGCATTAATAGCTCCTAAACCATCTGGTTGGGGAGCTGCAATGTGATAACCATCTGACGAAATCCCAGCTCCTACCAAATAGCCATAAATTGGTGCATTTCGTTTTCTAGCATGCTCCTCAGACTCCAAAATTAATGCACCTGCACCTTCACTCATGACAAAACCATCTCGCCCTTGATCATATGGTCTTGAAGCTTTTTCTGGTTCTTCATTTCTGGTTGAGAGCGCTTTCATGGATGCAAAAGCAGCTATGGCCAAACGATTAACACATGCCTCAGTTCCTCCCGCTACAACCACATCAGCTTTGTCATTTCGAATCATTTCTAATGCACCAGCAATTGCCTCGGCGCTTGTAGCGCAAGCGGAGACGGGCGAATGCACACCTGCTTGAGCACCGACTTCTAGCCCAACCATGGCGGCTGCACTATTCGGCATAATCATTGGCACCGTCATTGGATTTACTCTGTCAGGCCCACGGTTGTTTAGTACGTCATATTGCTCTAGGACTGTTGAAAGACCGCCAATACCAGTGCCAAAGTAAACACCAAGTCTTTGTTTGTTTATTTCACTCAAGCCTGAATCGTTCCAAGCCTCTTTAACTGCTAAGACTCCCAGTTGGCTACTTCTATCCATTCTTCTAACTTGAATTTTTCCAAGGATAGAAGTTATATCAAGATTTACTAAACCTGCTATTCGTGCTGAAAGTCCATTTGACCAATCAGCATCTATCTTCTTGATCCCTGAAATACCTTTGATTGCATTGGACCATGTTTCTTTATAGTTATTACCAATAGGTGTCACTGCGCCAAGTCCGGTAATTACAACTTTTTTTGACAAATCAAACTCAATAAATTATTTTGACGATCTGGAGATGAAATTTACTGCATCACCAACCGTTTTAAGATTTTTTACTTCTTCATCTGGAATTTTTACCCCAAACTTATCTTCTGCGGCCATGACTACTTCAACCATGCTAAGAGAGTCGACCTCTAAATCATCAAGAAAAGACTTTTCAACCGTTACTTTTGATTGATCTACCCCGGCTACTTCATTCAGGATGATCGCCAATTCTTTTACAATATCTTCTTGATTCATTTCATCTTCTTTCAGTTTAGTATTTCAGGGGATTTCAATTACTTGTCCACTATATGCAAGACCTGCGCCGAATCCAAGCAGCAAGGCCAACCCCCCAGGTGGGCATTGTCCATTTTTGCGCAGAGTGTCAACTGCTAAAGGAATTGTCGCTGCTGTGGTATTGCCCATGTGTATACCATCTCTGGCTATAGCGACATGTGAAGGTAATTTTAGTGATTTTGCAATGTGCTCAGTAATCCTTTGGTTTGCTTGATGGGGTACAAATGCGCTTAGATCATCAACGCCAATCCCAGCAGTCTTTAACGTCTTTTTAGCTACCTCAACCATTTCAGTTATGGCCCATCTAAAAACTTTCTGGCCTTCCATTTTAAGGTAAGGGGATTCAATTTGACTCTGAGGAATTTCTTCCTTCCAAGAATTAGACATTTTTATCCAGTCTTTCAGCGAACCGTCTGAACCCCAAACCGAGGTACTAATTCCTACGTGATTTGATTTAGAAACAACGAATGCACCGGCTCCATCTCCAAATAAAAAAGCAGTGCCTCGATCATATTTACTAACAAAATCTGTCATTCTTTCTGAGCCAACAACTAGAACATTTCTTGAATCTCCAGAGATGATTGAAGAATTAGCTAATGACAACGAATATGTGAAACCGGCACAAGCAGCACCAACATCAAATGCTCCAGCTTTTGCTGCTCCTACTCCATAGGCTATTTGCATTGATAGATTTGGTAAAAGACTTGGATTTGTTGCTGTTGCAAGAATTACCAAGTCTATATCTTTTGGATCTATACCTGATTCGTTGATGGCAATTAATGATGATTTAATTCCCATTTCTACAACTGTTTCATAGTTGTCAGCAAATCTTCTTTCGATTATTCCGGATCTCTCTTTAATCCAATCATCTGATGAGTCAATGAACTTAGCCACAGTTTGATTTGTAACAATATTGTTAGGTCTATAAGCACCGACACCAACTACACTTGATCCTTTAGCCCTATTTATTTCCCTGAGCTGTTTTTTCAAATTAAATGCCCTCGCTTATGAAATAGTTAGCTTCCTCAATATTTTCGTGATTTAAAGCAAAGCGTTTAATTACTGGATAGTCTCTTTTGATTAGGTTACTTAAAACTCCGCTAGGGGCCAGTTCCAAGCATGAAGTTACCTTGTTATCACTCAAATACTTCATACATAAATCCCATCTCACTGGTGAAATTAGTTGATTAACTAATTTTGAAACTATATCTTTTTCTGAATTAATAAGTTTACCATCAAAATTCGATATAAAATTACTTTTGGTAAAAATTATCGGTATATGGCTAATTACATCATGAAAACTGTCTACAGAACTTTTCATAAAATGGGTATGAAATGCACCTTGAACATCAAGCATAATTTTTTTGACTCCAGGCTCAACTAAATTTTGAAAAATACCGAGATCTTCTAGATATCCAGCAACAACTAATTGATTATTACCATTGTAATTTGCAATACTTAAATTATATTTTGCTAAATTTAATTTTATAGAATCTAAATCGTTAGATAAAACCGCCATCATCCCAGTTGAGCCATTTTCAAGAGTTGATTTTTCCATAAATTTTCCTCGAGCAATCACTAACTTTATGCCACTCTCTGGACTTATATAATTTCCGACTACTAAAGCGGCAATTTCACCAACAGAATGTCCTAAAAAAATGATTCTACTAAGTGAATTAGGTTCAATTTTTAAAGACATAAAACTTAAAAAAGATGTTATAAATATTAGAGGCTGGGCAATAGAAGTTTTTAATATTTCTTGTTGAGATGCATCGCACCCGTAATATATAAAATCAAAATCAAATTTTTTTGAAATTTCCTTTACGAAATCAAAATTAGAATTGACTTTCAACCAAGGCTCAAGCATTCCTGATTTTTGTGAACCTTGTCCGGGACAAATTATTGAAAGCAAAAAGCCCTCATTTCATTGATTTTTAGTTGTTTTTTCGGTACTTTGAACTGACATGGAAAAAACCCCGTTTTCTAAATTTAAAATTTTAAAGTCCAATTTGAAGTTTAAAATAATTTTATTTAACATCTTCCCGCCATTTTGTATAACTTTATTCATAAGTATACTTCTTTTTGATTATATTAGCGGAACTTCATCGCCTTCTTGGGATTTTTACGGAGATTATTACACTTCCGCCTACTCATGGTGGGATTTGGGTAACTTTTTCAAACCTCCCACTTATTTACCTTACTTAATTTCCGGAATTCCATCTCATTTAGCTCTACAAGTAAGTTCTTATTACGTACCAGTTGGTTTCGTTGCTGAAATTTTTGGATACACAATTGAGAATGCTGTTCGTTTACAGTTTGTAACGATTTTATTTGGTGTTATCGGAGTATATTTTTTATTAAAAAGTTGGAATTTCTCAAAATCAGTTTCATTAGTTTCGTCATTTTGTTATTTTTTTACCGCAGGATATTTTTCAAATGCCTCACATGTTGACATAGTTAGAGCTTGGTCTTTTTTACCTTGGTTGATGATTGCAGTTAGACCAAAAAACAAATATTCTAATAAATTAATTTTTATTTATGCCTTTCTTTGGTTTCAATTTTTTGTAGGATCATATCCTGGAAATATTGCAAGTTTCTTATATATTTTATTATTTTGGGTTGTTTTTATAAATAGAAATGAAAGAGAAAAAATAAAATACAATTTGTTTTTTTATTTTAAAACTATCGTTCCAGGCATTTTAATGAGTTCCTTAAAATGGCTACCTTTTATTTTGACAGGAAGCGGGCCTGAAATTACGAATCAAATTAAATTTACCACTGGTATTTTGACTACTTTATTTTTTCCATATGAAGGTGTAAGTAATTCTGGTGACTTATTGTTACCAAATGACGTCACACAAAGAACTTTTTTCATCGTTCCTATCTTTATATTTCTTATGGTTTTTGCCAAGAAAGTTCATAAATTATTTTTTGTCTCAATATTTATTTTATTAGCATCAATAATCTTAGGAATTGATTACTCTTTAAATTCTCATTGGCAAGAAAATTTACCACTTTTAAATATTAGTAGATTTAGGACAATTGATTTTAAACCTGGAATTGCAATCTCAGTAACTTTTCTCTCAGCAATTGGATTACAAAATTTAATTAAAAATAAAAGTAATTTTCGCTCCAAAATTAATTTTTCGTTTTTGATGATTATCGCGGGCTTGGCTACTTTTATTGTTTGCAAATTTAAAGCTGAAGACTTTTTACAATCAGATCTTAATTTAGGTTTAAAATGGGTGAGCCTATCGATTCTTATTTTAATTCTCAGTTTTATCTTATGCATGTATAGTTTACAACGAGTAGCATTTGTTATTTTATTTATTGGCGTTATTTATATTGGACATGATTGGACCAACGATTATTTGCCAACTTGGAATAATAATATTTCAGCAACTGAGCAAGTATATTTTGGGCAAAGCTCAAAAAGTCTTATCGAAAGTGAAGGTGAAATTAAACTTATTTCAAGACCTAAAAGAATTGGACCAAGTTTACCAATTCCATATCCAGGTGAAATGATAATTCAATATTGGAATAAAAATGAACTATTAAGAAATTATTCAACTGGTGGATATGTAACAATTAAAGGAGAAGAAAAATTTCAAAAGTATGTTGATTATGCGGTAAATAAGGATAAATCAGTAGTTATTGATTTTTTAAGCCAGGAATCAACTGTTTTATTCAGTACCCTAGATGTAAAAAATTCAGATTCTTGTTTATTCGAAAAAAAATGCAATTTTTTTGACAATTCTTATAAATTTTTAGAGTATTATCCAAATAAATTCAAAATAGAACTAAATCCCCAAGAATTAAATTTATATGTTTTTATAAATGAAGTGAATTGGAAGGGCTGGTCTGCAAAAACTTGTGATTCAAATAATAATTGTCAAGAAGTAAAAATTATTAATTTAGAAAATCTAATTTTACAATTCGAAATTCCCAAAAATACCAAATATATTATTGTGCAATATAATACTCCAAATATGGAGATTTCTTGGATAGTGTTTTGGGTAGGAATGGCGTTATCAATTATTTTTAGTTTGATTGCTGAGAGGAAAAATGATAAAAATACCGATTTATATTCCAGTATTTAACAATCCAACATACACGGAAAATTTTTTAAACCAGTTATCAGAATATAAGTTCGAGAATATTTTCATCGTAGACAATAACAGCGACTATCCTGAAATGCTTAAACTATTTAGAAAGATAGAAAATAAAGTTAATATAATTAGAATGCAAGAAAATAAGGGTCCTCATTATATTTTAAGGAACAATTCTTTCTATGAAAAGCTTCCAGATTTATTTATACTAAGTGATCCTGATTTAGAATTATCAAAAAAAATGGAAGAAAATTTTGTAAATAAATTTGTTGAATTGTCTCGTAAATTTGAAATTGGCAAAGTGGGATTTGCTCATGAAATTCCACACATTTCAGAATTAAAAAGAACAAATATGTACTTAGATGGTAAAAATTGGAACATAATCGATTGGGAAAAACAATTTTGGGATGAATGTTTGGGCGAGACTGAAGATGGCGACAGAATATATTTAGCGAATTTAGATACCCAATTTGCCTTGTATAACAAAGAATACTTTGATCCAATGGATAGGTATAGGGCCATCAGAGTAGCAGGAAAGTATACGGCTAAACACTTAGGTCTTTATAAAGATTCGATTGTACCTTTAAAAGAAAAGTTATATTATGAAAATTCTACAAAATACTCTTACTTTGATGGAAAATTAAACGCAAATCTAGAACCCGTTATGGAGTTAAGTGTCTTAGAATATACACATTTAATAGAAGAGAGAGATTCGCTCAGAAAAGACATAGAAATATTAGATGAAAAATCCAGATTATTAAATGGCCAAATTCAACAAATTTACAACTCTAGATCGTGGAAGATGCTAAGTATTTTAAGAAAGTTGCGCAAAGGTTTTACTAAATAAATTTTTGTAAATCAAAATTAAGAGTAATGCAAAACATGCGAGTGAAATTGAAAGTACAGTCATAGGTGAATAATTAATCAATTCTTGACTCCACCACCATTTTGGCTTAAAATTTAGATTGAATGACGTGTAATCGGATCCGTGTGTATATCTTTTCAAAAGCTCAAAATGACTAAAACTGTAAACTAGAAATTGCAATGGAATCACAATTTTTAAAATTGATTTTAAATTTTCAAAGCTGAAGCATATTAAATTATAAGTGGCTATGAAAATAATTGGATAAAATAGAGGAAGAATATATCTTGGTTGAAGCCATTCTCCAACTCTTAAATTTGAGTTATATAAAGTAAAAATCACAAGTAGTGAAATAAACATAAAATTAAGTGAAATAGCTAAATTATAATTAAATTTTTTTGAATTAAGGCTCAAAAAAAGTATTGCGAGTATTATCGCAAAATTCAATACAAAAACTAGACCAGGAAGACTAACTTCGAGTGACCCCAAACCCCAACCCCCAAAAATTCCAATTATCAAACTTTGAAATCTTGATAAAGTTTCAAACATAGAAATTTTTTCAATTCTAAATTCGATTAATTTTGAATTTTGCCATAACAAGAAATAAAATATAGAATTGAGGAATAAAAAACCTGTGATTATTATTTTACTTTTTTGTATTTTTACAAAATTTAAATTCATTAAATAAATTCCTGACGCTAAAAATGATCCTAAAACAAAAACTATAGTTTCATTTCTAGAATTACTCACGACAACTAAAATTATTGCTAAAAATAGAAAGGAAAACAAACTTTTATAACCCAAATCTATTTTCATAGTCAAAGGTATCAAAATTGAAAATAGAATTATTAGCCAAGAAGAAGTACTAATAGAGGGTATCAAATAAAATCCAAGCGGTAAACTCGTAAGTAAAAAACTATAAGTATTAATATAAAATCTTTTCTTACTCGAAAAATAAAATAGCAATAAAAAAAATAAGGATAAAATAAATGCGTTTGATATCCTCATTATAACAACCGATTCACTTAAATTATTGGTCAAGAAATATGCTAAATATTTGATATAAAAAGATGGTTCATTCACTGCCGTTGGAACACTCACGCCACTTAAATTCAACTGGCATGTTGCAACTTGGTTACTATCATAAATAAAACATTTGCCCGCATTATAAATTTCATTTGGAACTTGAGTACATTCGTTATTTTTGAAATTTTTATAGCACCATGCGGTAGTAAGATGTGTTGATTCATCTGGTGCGCTTCCAACAGGGGAAGATATGGCCCACGTTGATAAAAGTATAAATAAAATTAAGGAAATAAGTAATGGGTTAAGATCAATTCGACTAAGTTGTGCACGCATAGTCAGTAGACTACTATCAAAATGGGACTTTTGAGAGGTATATTTGTCAGAATTAAACTTAAATGAGCTTAAGTCAAAACTTGAAGAGAAACTTAGAATTGAAAATTTCTTAAGAGCAGAAGTTAAAGCCCTATGGGCAGAAATTAATAGGATAAAGGGCTTACCTTTTTTTGGTCTTTTTGAACGTGCTATGTCACGATATGTTAAATTTCAGAGTTATTTTAAATTTAAGAAAAAGCAGAAAAAAGTAAATTATAAAAAAAGTGAAAACACCGTAAAGGTAAATGATACATTCTCAAAAACTAGTCTGGATTTTTTATTTTTAGTACCAACAAATAATCAAGAAATTGGTGGAATAAACACAACTTTTAAATTAGTACAAGAAATGATAAATAATGGAATCAAAGATGTAGCAATTTTTACGATTAATCAGGACCCGACAGTCGATAAGCTTGAATTCCTAATTAATTTAGATCAATTTAATAAAATAGAATCTATAAAAAACATCATTTTAACTGGTATAGATTGCGTTCCATTTTATCTTGAAATTAAAAACAAAAGTCAACATAAACTAATAATTAATTTACTTGGCCCCGATTTTATGTTTTTTAATAATTGGGACTTGAGTAAGAATTTTATAGGATTGTTAAAAACTTCTGATTTAATTTTATGCCTGACTCCGTATCTAGAGAAATTAGTAAAAATTTTAAATGTAAAAAGTCAAACTTTTATTACTTTACTTGGACCTGATAAAAGCATATTTAATCTAAAAAATGTAAATCAAAGAGATAAAACTATTCTTGTTAGTTGTAGATCCCAATTTGAAAAAGGATTAAAATTTTTAATTCCTAGCCTTGCAGTAATTAGAGAAAAAGGATGGAAAATTATTGGTTTTGGTGATTTACCCGACCATGCAATGGCAAATGAATTTGATGAATTTGTGGGTCGAGTAAGTTTGGAAAATTTGTCTAAAATGTTTAACGAATCAAAGTATTTAATAGATCCCTCATTAATCGAAGGATTAGGCTTGACGGCACTTGAAGCAGCTTCGTGCGGTTGCTTACCTATAATTTTAAATAGGAATTCATTTGATGAACTGTTCGGTAATAGCCAAAAACCTTTTATTGAAATCTCAAACTTTGTCAACCCAACTGAAATACTCCAAATCTTAAATCAAGAATTGGAAGTTTTACCCTTAATTATTGCAAAACAACAGTATTTAGATTTTAAAAATGGCGCAACTAAAACAATTAAGAGATTAATAGAATTTAATTAATTTGTAGTAAATCTAATAAGTCCACTTGATTTGGTTGAACCTGGTCCACAACCATCAAACATAGGTAACTCAAGAACTGCACCGGTACCTTTTACAATTTGTGGCGTTTCAGTTAGTTGAGCTTCAACGAAAGCAGTTTGTCCTGGGAATAAACAACCACTTGGTTTGGTTTCTACGGGAAACCATTTCAAATTAGGGGCACCATACTGTCCACCAGTAAAAGACCAAGATTTTAATCCACCTGTGTCGTTTTTTACGCGAATCTGAACTGTGACACCTGAATCTGGTTGAATATAAACGAAACCATCGCTACCTTTTAAACCTCCGCTGAAGTCTGTCGCTGACACTGAGAACAATAAACTACTTAATTTTACAGATTTTCTATTTGTTGACTCGATCGACCAAGATTTAATTTTTCCGTTTGAATCGAATTGGAAATTGGATGCAGTAAAATCAAAATTGTTATAGGAACTGTCCAATGAAAACTTTTGTCCACTTGTTTTAACTTTACCTTTAGGCTCAAGACTAACTGTTGCATTATTTGGAAGTCCGTATGCATTTATGCCCTTATAATATTGGACATTACTAAAGTG
>Ga0172372_10013026_pt1 | contig 10353 bp, 8 predicted proteins | sample LakKiv5m_2_FD_114544 | JGI IMG/M metagenome (GOLD analysis project Ga0172372, IMG submission 114544) | Freshwater microbial communities from Kabuno Bay, South-Kivu, Congo - kab_092012_9.5m | ecosystem: Environmental > Aquatic > Freshwater > Lake | place: Democratic Republic of the Congo... | reverse complement strand
GACGTGTATGGGCGTGCGGCCGACGCCCACCGCTCACGCGGCGGGCAGCCGCACGACGTGTATGGGCGTGCGGCTGACGCCCACCGCTCACGCGGCGGGCAGCCGCACGACGTGTATGGGCGTGCGGCTGGCGCCCACCGCTCACGCGGCGGGCAGCCGCACTACGTCCATGGGCGTGCGGCTGGCGCCCACCGCTCACGCGGCGGGCAGCCGCACGACGTATGTGGGCGTGCGGCTGGCGCCCACCGCTCACGCGGCGGGCAGCCGCACGACGAACCGCGCGCCGAGTACGGTGCCGCCAGGGCCGCGGCGGTGTTCGGCGCGGATGGTGCCGCCGAATCCCTCGACGATCTGCCGGCTGATCGACAGGCCGAGCCCGGAATGCTGGCCGAAGCGCTCGCTGCGCGGACGCTCGGAGTAGAAGCGTTCGAAGATGTGTTCGAGCTTGGCCTCGGGGATGCCGGGCCCCTCGTCCTCGACCGCCACTTCCACCCAGCCGGCCTGGCGCCGGGCCTGAACCCGCACCGTGCCGCCTTCCGGCGAGAAGGAGATCGCATTGCCGATCAGGTTGCGCAGCACCTGCACGATCCGGCCCTCGATGCCGCGCACCACGATGCCGCCGGCCGGCATGTCCACGACGAGATGCGGCCCGTCCTCCGCCCGCGTCGCCTCGTGCAGCTCGGCCAGTGTCGAGAGGATCGGCGCGATATCCACCGGCAGCGTGACGCTGCGCGAGATCTCGGCATCCACCTTGGAGCTGTCGGCGATGTCGGCGATCAGGCGGTCCATCCGCACCGCGTCCTCGGCGATGATGGCGACAAGGCGGTTGCGCTGGGCCTCGTCCCCGATCCGGCGCAGCGTCTCGATCGCGCTGCGCACGCTGGTCAGCGGGTTGCGCAGCTCATGCGCGACGTCGGCGGCGAAGCGCTCATTGGTGTCGATCCGCGCCCACAGCGCGTTGGCCGAACGCTGGAGATCGCGCGCCAGCACGCCGATCTCGTCCCGGCGGGCGAGCAGCCGCCGCGGCACGGAGCCCGCGCGGCCCTCGCCGTCGCGCATCCGCACGGCGGCGTCGGCCAGCTTCAGGATCGGCGCGGCGAGGGTGCGCGCCAGGTAGAAGGACAACGCCGCCGTCAGGATCAGCGCCAGCGCGACAAGGCCGAGGACGGAGACGCGGAGCTCCATGAGCCGCTCGTCCACCTCGCGCGCCTCCCGCGTCAGCAGCACGAGGCCGAGCGTCTGGTTGCCGCTGCGCGCAGGCTCGGCGACCGAGACCAGCAGCCGCCCCTCGGCGGTGCGGCGGATATAGGGGCGCAGCCCGCCATCGAGCGCGGCGCGCAGGTCCTGCGGGCGGTCGGGCCCGAGGTCGGGCTGCCATTCGAAGGACGGCGCGCCCGGGCTCCAATCCACCCGCACCTCCCCCGCATCGCGCGGTAGGATCGACAGCAGGCGATCATAGAGCAGCGCGACCGCGGCCCCGAGGCCGGGCGCGGGCTCCGGCGGGGGGAGGGGCTCGGTCACGATCTGGGCGCCGCCCGGGCCCTCGCGCACGCGGCTGTCGGCGACAAGAAGCCCTGTCCCGTCGAACAGCCTCGCCTGGGTTGCGGGCGAGGGCTCGACCAGGCGGCGAAGCAGCGGCCTCGCGAGTTCCGGGACCAGGATGGCGCGCCCGTCCTCGATCCGCACCGCCGCCTCGCCGATGCCGCCCGCGGTGATGCGCGCCTGGGTGCGGAGCGCATTCACCTCGGCCGAGAGAAGGCCCGCCTGGTACTGGTCGAGGTAGAGCAGCGAGGCCGCGAGCAGGACCGGAGGCAGCGCGTTCAGCAGCAGGACGCGCCGCAGCAGGGGGCTCATGCGCCGGCGCGGGCGCGGCGGCGGGTTGGCGGCGGTGATCGGCTCCGGGCGTCCGCTGGCGTCTGGCAGGGTGGCCTCCTCGGCCGCCGCTATAGCAGCCGATCAGGCTTCCTTGTAGCGGTAGCCGATGCCGTAGAGCGTCTCGATCTGCGCGAAGTCGGTGTCCACCGCGCGGAACTTCTTGCGGATCCGCTTCACGTGGCTGTCGATCGTGCGGTCGTCCACGTAGATGTTCTCGCCATAGGCGGCGTCGATCAGCTGGTCGCGGTTCTTCACCATGCCGGGGCGGACGGCGAGCGCCTTCACCAGCAGGAACTCGGTCACCGTCAGCTGCACCTGCCTGCCCTTCCAGGTGCAGGTGTGCTTCGTCTCGTCCAGCAGCAGGTCGCCGCGGGTGATGACGCCGCCGGCCGGCTGGCCGGAGCCTTCGGCGCGGCTGGTCTCGTTCCGGCGGAGCAGGGCGCGGATGCGCTCGATCAGCAGGCGCTGGCTGAACGGCTTCGTGATGTAGTCGTCGGCGCCGAGCCGGAGCCCCATCAGCTCGTCCAGCTCGTCGTCCTTGCTGGTGAGGAAGATCACCGGCAGCGCCGAGCGCTGGCGCAGCTTCTGCAGCAGTTCCATCCCGTCCATGCGCGGCATCTTGATGTCGAGCACGGCGAGGTCGGCGGGGCGCGAGAGCAGGCCCTGCAGGGCGCTCTCGCCATCGGTGTAGGTGCGCACCGTGAAGCCTTCCTGCTCCAGCGTCATGGAGACGCTGGTCAGGATGTTGCGGTCATCGTCCACGAGCGCGATGGTCGGGGCCATGGCTGGTCTCTCCGGTCTGGCGTGGATGTGAAGATGCGCAGCCGATTGTGGCAGGGGCGAGGGGCCGGCAGGAACGAAATATGGCAACGCGAACACGCGACCAGGAGGCGAGGCGAACCGGATGAGCGATGACCCCCCCGCGGCCATGCCGCGCGACCCGGGCTTCGACGCCCGCCGCCTCCTGCGCGGCGCCCCCTCCTGCGTGCTGGCGACCCAGCGCGACGGCCAGCCCTTTGCCGCCCTCGTCACCCCGGCCTTCACGCCCGGCCTCGCCGCGCTGCTGCTGCTGTCGAGCCTGTCCGAGCACACGCGCGAACTGATGCTGGAGCCGCGCTGCGCGCTGATCGCGATCGGCCCGGCGGACGGCCCCAACCCGCAGACGGCAGGGCGCGTGACGCTGACCGGGCTTGCCGCCCCCGTCCCGCCCGAGGAGGTGGCCGGCCTCAAGGCGCGCTATCTCGCGCGTCGCCCCTATGCCGCCCTCTACGCCGATTTCGAGGATTTCGCCCTGTGGCGGATCTCGCCCGGCGGCGGACAGTATGTCGGCGGCTTCGCCCGCGCGCATCGGCTGCGAATGGGCCAGATCCTGCCGGACCCGGCGGCGGTCGGCGCGCTCGCCGCGGCCGAGACCGATATCCTCGACCACATGAACACCGACCACGCCGATGCGCTCGCCGCGATCGCCCGCGCCCTTGGCGGGGCCGGGACCGACGGGCCATGGCGCATGGTCTCGCTCGATACGGACGGGGCGGATCTCGCCGCCGGCGAGGAGGTGCTCCGGCTTCACTTCTCGGCCCCCGTGCGGACGGCGGACGGGGTCCGGGCGGAGCTGGTCGGCGCAGTCCGGGCGGCGCGGGCGGAGAAGTAACCATTCGGTTCCCTTGCGCGGCCGCAGGGGCTTTGCTGAAAGGCGCCCGGGACGACAGGCCAAAAGGCCGCGCCCCGCTGCCGCCATCTTTCCATGCGGAAGCAACGTGTCGTCGCGCGGGAGAGCCTCGCCGCGCCCAGGAGGAAACACATGTCCGATCCCGTCCGCTCTCTCTCCGGTACCGGCGTGTCCGCCGGCGGCGACGTGCATGCGAACCTGACCGCGCCTGGTCTGGTCGCCCATGCGCTGCGCCGGGGCGAGGGGCGGCTGTCGGCGGAGGGCGCCTTCATCGCCGTGACCGGCCAGCACACGGGGCGTTCGGTGCAGGACAAGTTCGTCGCCGACGATGCGTCCGTGACGCAGGACATCTGGTGGGGCCGCATCAACCAGAAGATGGCCCCGGAGAGCTTCGGCGGGCTCGCCGCGCGCATCCGCGGCTTCCTCGGCGCCAAGCCGGAATTGTTCACCCAGGACCTGTTCGCCGGCCAGGACCCCGCGCACCGCATCCGCGTCCGCCTCGTCTCCACCCATGCCTGGCACACGCTGTTCGCGCGCAACATGTTCATCCGCCCCGCCGAGGCCGAGCTCGGCGGCTTCGAGCCGGACTTCACCATCCTGCACGCGCCCGAGTTCGAGGCCGATCCCGCGCGCGACGGCTGCCGCACCGGCACCTGCATCGCGCTGTCCTTCGAGAAGCGCCTGATCCTGATCGCCGGCACCTCCTACGCCGGCGAGATCAAGAAGAGCATCTTCACCGTCATGAACTGGCTGCTGCCGGCCAAGGGCGTGCTGCCGATGCATTGCAGCGCCAATGTCGGCCGGAACGGCGACGTGGCGCTGTTCTTCGGGCTGTCCGGCACCGGCAAGACGACGCTGAGCAGCGACCCGGAACGCCGGCTGATCGGCGATGACGAGCATGGCTGGTCCGACCATGGCGTGTTCAACTTCGAAGGCGGCTGCTACGCGAAGGTGATCCGCCTGTCGCGTGAGGCGGAGCCCCAGATCTGGGACGCAAGCCACCGCTTCGGCACGGTGCTCGAGAACGTGGTGGCCGACCGCCACGGGCGGCTCGACCTCGATGACGGCTCGCTCACCGAGAACACCCGGTCCTGCTATCCGATCGACTACATCCCGAACATCGTCCCGGAAGGCCGCGCGGGGCGTCCGAAGAATGTCGTGATGCTGACGGCGGACGCCTTCGGCGTACTGCCGCCGATCGCGCGCCTCACGCCCGGGCAGGCGATGTACCACTTCCTGTCGGGCTACACGGCGCGCGTCGCCGGCACGGAGAAGGGCCTCGGCCGCGAACCGCAGGCCACCTTCTCCACCTGCTTCGGTGCGCCCTTCCTGCCGCGCAATCCCGAGGTCTACGGACGCCTGCTGGAACAGCTGCTGCAGCGCGACGGCGCGGAGTGCTGGCTTGTGAACACCGGCTGGACCGGGGGCGCCTACGGCACGGGCCGGCGCATGAGCATCGCCCACACCCGCGCGCTGCTGCGCGCGGCGCTGGACGGCACGCTGGCGGCTGCCTCCTTCGAGCGCGACCCGTTCTTCGGGCTGATGATCCCGACCGCCGTGCCCGGCGTGCCTGCCGAGGTTCTGAACCCGCGCAACACCTGGGCCGACACGGCGGCCTACGACGCGCAGGCACGGCACCTCGTCGCGTTGTTCGAGAAGAACTTCGAGACCTTCTCGGGCGGCGTGGGCGAGGATGTGCGCGCCGCGGCGATCCGCGCAGCGGCATGAGCGGGGGGCGCGGCGCGGCCCGGAGCGTTCTGGGCGGCCCGCTGCTGCCCTGTTCGGTCGCACCGCTGACCGGCTGGTTCCGCGACGGCTGCTGCAACAGCGATGCGCGCGACGTAGGCCTGCATGTCGTCTGCTGCGAGATGACGGATGCGTTCCTCGCCTTCAGCCGGCGCGCCGGGAATGACCTGACCACGCCACGCCCCGATTATGGGTTCCCGGGCCTCACGCCCGGGGACCGCTGGTGCGTCTGCGCCGCCCGCTGGGAGGAGGCGCGCCAGGCCGGCGTCGCGCCCCCGGTGCTGCTGGAGGCGACGCATGAGGCGGCGCTGCAGGTCTGCCGGATCGAGGACCTGCGGGACCACGCGCTCGATCGGCTGTGAAGCGCATGGTCGACCCGCAGGTGGACGGGTCGGCGCTGCCGGTGTTTCTCGGCACCCTGGATGACATGCTGGAGTCGTCCGGCTTCATGTCGGGCGGCACACAGGGATTGGCCATCCGCTTGGCGCAGGCAGCCGTCTCTGGCGGGCCGGTGCTGATCGTCGAGGGGTTCCTCCTGAACAGTCCGGCGGGCCGGGCGGTGCTCTGCGACACTGCGGACCGGCTCTCGCCGTTCCACGCCCTTGCGCGCCATGGGTTCCTCACTGTGCTGCGCCGCGGTCCGTCGCTCGCCGAGGTCCCCGAGCGTGTGGCGCCGCAGGTGCCCAAGTTCGCGCGCCTGGTTGCTTCGGCCGACTGGCCTGACGCCAAGCGCCGGATCGCCAACGCCGAGCGGATCCTCGATGCCGTAAAGGCTGTCGCGCCGTGGCCTAAGCGGAATGTGGGCGACGCGTTCCGCGCCCTTCTGGCCGATCTTGTGTCGCGGCCCGGCTCGCACGCGGCGCTGCTTCGCGCGCTTTTTCCGTCCCAGCTCGCGCGACTGCTCGACGCGTACGCTGACATGCCGGCCGACCTTGCGGCCCGAAGCGCGTTCCAGGCAGCAGCCGAAGGGGTGATCGCCCGTTTCCACGGTGAACAGCCCCAGGCCGAGTTGCATGAGGCGATGCGTCTCGCCGCCGAGACGTATCATGTCGCCTTTGCAGCCTGCCTTGCGTGCGAAGGCCGCGGCCTCAGCGTCGAGACGCGCTTCTCCCCCGCCTACTCGGCGCTGCTTGCGCCGCCGGTCCAGGTTGCGGGCAGCGGCCGGTGGCGGGTACCGATCCTACGGCTGCCGGAAGAGAGGTTTCTCGGCGAGTCGGGCCGGTGGTGGGCGCGCCTCGATGAAGTCGTCGCAACCGATGGGGCGCTCGCTCCGGCAAAGCGGGACTACCTCAAGGCCCGTGATCGCTTCCTGCGGGCTCCCTCCGCCGAGGCCGCGGCCTTCTTGTCCGGCGCCACGCAGAGCTACGCCAACGGGCTGGCCTGGCTGTTCCGTGCGGATCGAAGGGACTTCACGGAAACCTTGCTTTACGAGACAGGCAGCGAGGTAACACTCGATGCGGCGATGAACGCGGCGGGACAGGCGGCGATGGCGCTTGGGCTGGTCGGCGGTGGCCTGCTGTCGCTTGGCGCCGCGCCGCTCATCGCCGCTGGCGGCGGCATCGCGGGAGTCCTGCTGTCGCGCGCGCTCCGCGGCGTGGTGCGGCAGCGCTTCGTGCTGCGTAGCAGCGACTACATGACCAGCGAGACGCTGGATGGCGAGGTGTTTCGGCGCCTGGGTGGCGATGCATTCGCCTGCTTGCCGCTTGCCGGCGAGGCGGCAAGGCGTCTCGTCGGTCCGCTTCCGGAAACCTACGGCTGACGACGCCGCCGGCCGCTGCTCTGCCACGACGCGATCCCAGGCTCAGGACTCATCGTCCGCGCCGGAAGATGACGATGGCGGTGCATGCGATGGCGCCGGGGAAGATGGGTGCGCAGCGGTCGGAGCGGGTTGCGATGTGGCACCGGCCTGCCGGCCGAGGGCGGTCTCGATGCGGTGGAGCGTCTTGTCGCAGGGGATCACCTGCGTCGGGTTCTCCTTCGGCGGGATGCAAGCGGCGATGCCGCGCCCTGCGAAGGCGGTGCGGAACGGCTTGGGGTCGATGGCCAGCCGGTCCGGCTCGCCTGCTTCTCCCGCCAGCGCTGCGACGATCTGGCTCAACACGGCCATGCGGCTACAGCACGATCCGATCAGACTGACCCCGTCTGATCGGATGGACGTGCTGTCGCCTCAAAGGCGTCCAGGAAGAGACCCGATCTGGCTGCTTCAGCCAGATCGCCCTTTGCTCCAAGGCAGCCTTTGTCCGGGCTGCGGAACCGCGGGAAGTTTCCACCTGTGTGAACGCCGCTCCAGGCGCTGTGCCTGAAGCCCTGCGGCGCGCACCGCTCACCGCCGCGGCGGCACGCCCCCCGGCATCTCCATCACCCGGATGCCGTCCGGCACGCGGAACCGCCCGGCATCGAGCCCGCCATACCGAACCTCCGTCGCCTCAAGCTGCCCCTGGCCCTGGCCACCGCGGCCACGAAGGAGCACCCCATCCTCGGTGATGCAGGCCTCGCCCGAGCCCTCGGGCCCGTCCACCCGCCAGGTGGTGCAGCCGACGCCCGCCACCGTCGCCGTGCCGACCCGCGTGAACCGCGCGCCGGCGCGAAGGCTGTCGGGGTGCATCATCGCAGCCTGCTCGCGCGGCAGGCGCATCGCCATCCGCTGCGCCTCCATCACCATCACCGCGCTCTGGTCGCGCATGTTCAGGAGCAGCCAGCCCGGGCCGCCCTCCACATCCATGCGCATCAGCTGCTGGCCCGTCAGCCAGGACCAGCGCATGGACTGCGGACCGCCATCGGCGGTGACGCGGTAGGTCACGGCGACGTCGCGGCTTGGCGTCATGCGCGGCGCATCCTGCGCGGCCGCCATGGCGGGAAGCGCCAGCGCCAGCGCGATCGCGGGCAGGAAGGTCCTGGTCATCGGCATCGTCTCCTCTGCGGGCAAGGCGCAGCGTCGCGGGGCGATCCGGCAGGGTCAAGGCGAAACTGCGTTATTCCCGCGGCCCGGGGGCCAGCACCTCGCGCTTGCCGACATGGTTCGCGGCGCCGACCACGCCGTTGCGTTCCATCTGCTCGATCAGCTTGGCCGCGCGGTTGTAGCCGATGTTCAGGTGCCGCTGCACGAAGGAGGTGGAGGCCTTGCCCTCCCGCGTCACGAGCTCGACCGCACGGTCATAGAGCGATGCCTCGGACTCGGTGTTGCCGCCGAGCAGGCCGGAGGCGCGGCCGGCCTCGGGGTCCTCGTCCTCCTCGGTCACCTCGTCGAGGTAGGCGGGCTCGCCCTGGGCGCGCAGCCATTCGACGACGCGCTCCACCTCGCTGTCGCTGACGAAGGGGCCGTGGACGCGCTCGATCCGCCCGCCCTGGCCCATGAACAGCATGTCGCCCTGGCCAAGAAGCTGCTCCGCCCCCTGCTCGCCGAGGATCGTGCGGCTGTCGATGCGCGACGTGACGGCGAAGGAGATCCGCGTCGGGAAATTCGCCTTGATCGTGCCGGTGATCACGTCCACAGACGGGCGCTGCGTCGCCATCACGACGTGGATGCCGGCCGCGCGCGCCATCTGCGCAAGCCGCTGGACCGCCGCCTCGATCTCCTTGCCGGCGACGATCATCAGATCGGCCATTTCGTCGATGACGACGACGATCATCGGCAGCGGCGTGAGGGCCAGCGGCTGTTCCTCGAACACCGGCTTGCCGGTGTCGGGGTCGAAGCCGGTCTGCACCCGACGGGTCAGCACCTCGCCGCGCCTGGCGGCTTCCGCCACCCGGTCATTGTAGCCGGCGATGTTGCGCACACCGAGCTGGCTCATCGCGCGGTAGCGGCGCTCCATCTCGCGCACCGTCCATTTCAGCGCGCCGATCGCCTTCGGCGGCTCGGTCACGACGGGCGCCAGCAGATGCGGGATGCGGTCATAGACCGACAGCTCCAGCATCTTCGGGTCGATCATGATGAAGCGCACCTCGTCGGGCGTGAAGCGGTGCAGCAGCGACAGGATCATGGTGTTGATCCCGACCGACTTGCCCGACCCCGTGGTGCCCGCGATCAGCAGATGCGGCATCCGCGCGAGGTCGGCGAAGACAGGTGCTCCGCCGATGTCCTTGCCGAGCGCGAGCGGCAGCCGCCCGCCCTGCCTCGCCCAGTCGGGATGCTCCAGCATTTCGCGGAAGAACACCGTCTCCCGCTTCGGGTTGGGAAGCTCGATGCCGATGATGTTGCGCGCGGGCACCCGCGCGATGCGCACCGCCACGACCGACATCGACCGCGCGATGTCGTCGGCAAGCCCGATGACGCGCGCCGCCTTGGTGCCCGGCGCGGGCTCGAGCTCATAGAGCGTGACGACCGGCCCGGGGCGGATCTCCAGGATGCGCCCGCGCACCCCGTAGTCCTCCAGCACGCTCTCCAGCAGCCGGGCGTTGGCGGCGAGCGACTCCTCCGACGGGCCGCCGCTGCGGCTGGCGGGCGGGGCGGTCAGCAGATCGGGGGGCGGCGGCAGGAAGCCGGCGCCCGGCGGCGGCGCCAGGTCGAGGGCAGGCTGCGCCGATGATTTCGGCTTCGCCGCGCCCTTGCGTTCGGCGATGCGGGGCTTCGCGACGGGCGGATCCGCGGGGCGGCCGACCGTCGGCGGTTCCGGCGCGACCACCGCCGCGGCCTCCGCGTTGCGGAGGATGGTCGAGAGGCTCGGTCGCTCGGGCGGGGTGCGTCTGGTCAGCCAGGACGGCCAGGAGACCCGCGGCCAGCGGACGCCCTTGCGGGGCGGGGCGGCCAGCCTCTCCCGCCCGGGCGGGGGCGGCTCGGGGGGGCTGGCGGCCTGCCGGACCGCCGCCCAGCCACGCCCGATGCTGCGCGCCGCGCCCGCAGGTGCGCGGCCGAACGCCCGCCACAGCGGCAGCGGCGGCGCCAGGGCGAACAGCGTCAGGACAAGGGCCAGGATCGCGAGCCCGCCCTGCCCGACGACCGCGCCGAACGGCCCGAGCGGCCCGGCCAGCAGCCACTGCGCCCCGGCCAGGATGGCAGGGCCCGCCGCACCCCCGGGTCCCGCCGGGGCCGGCAGCGCGTCGGGCAGCGGCAGCATCTCGATCAG
>Ga0172372_10013025_pt1 | contig 10354 bp, 12 predicted proteins | sample LakKiv5m_2_FD_114544 | JGI IMG/M metagenome (GOLD analysis project Ga0172372, IMG submission 114544) | Freshwater microbial communities from Kabuno Bay, South-Kivu, Congo - kab_092012_9.5m | ecosystem: Environmental > Aquatic > Freshwater > Lake | place: Democratic Republic of the Congo... | reverse complement strand
TAAATTTCGTTTCCGCTCAAAATTCTTTTTTGCTCGAAATATGGGGAAGCTCCAAGTGTGTCTCCTAGAGCTTTGGTCAGCATCCGAATCAAAACCTTAGACATGACCTAAATGAATTTAGTAATTTTTCAACAAAAGACTTTTTACTGATTCCTCGTAAGTTGATGTAGACCAATGTATAGAGTACATACTTTTCTCCATTATCTGAATCATGTCTTGAAAGGAAATACAAGCCTCATTTTGTCTCTTTGGATTAAATCCTTTGTTGAATTCGGAATAGTCTGAAAATCTTAGACTCGGGATCCAGATCCATGTTACCCCGAGATTAAGAATGTGTTCTAAAATTTGTGAAAAGTTTTTTTGGAATTCATTTGAATATTCTAGCCAAATTAATTGGGTAAATTCGAAATCGTTAGATTCTGTTTGTAGCAAGTCTTTATTTATTTCAACAACATCTAAGTATTCTCGAAAATTCTGATTTTTTAAAAGATCTGAATTTTTTGAAACAGCAATCGAGCTGATTTTGTTTTGGGAACAAAGTTTCAAAAAATCGGATTTCATAAAAGATTTAAGATTTAAGAATCGTAATTTGTTTCGAAAATATGCTAAAAATATTGAAATGTAGAATATTTTTTTTGATAAACCTGGTTTCTATAATATGATATCAGTTCTTCTTCTTTCATTTTTTCTAGATTTCTATATATTTCCCAATTTTTTTCGAAATGTATATTGCTCATGTTGCTATCACTTCCTCTGTGGTGTTCGAAATGGTAAACTTTCTTCCCGGGTTTCCAAATAACAGATTTAGTTATTTTTTGGAATCTAATCATTCTTTCTTTATCTTCTGGACCATATGAGATAAAATCTTCGTTTTCCCCGCCCCATTTTCTGTATTCATCTCTATTAAAAAATATACAATGTCCACATTCAGCAGTGTGTTCTACTTTCTGTGTTGATGTATCTATAAATGACATCGAATATCCAGATTCCTTAAACCCATAATAATCAAATGTACCAAGAACCATAATTTGACCATTACCTAATTCATATGGATAGATCACTTTATGTTTACCGTTTAGAATATCATCCTGACACTCCATAAAATTTTCCGGTGATAATATGACATCGATGTCATAGTTTACGACCACAGGAGTCTCTACCTTATCCAGCATTATATTTAAATACTTAGTTCGATGAAAAAATGGTTCATTTTTTATACACCAATGTTTTATGTTTAAATATTTTAGATCCTTAGCGAAATCAAGACTTGTTTCACCGGTTTCAGAAACCTCGAATATGAAAACGTTAGTTTGAAAATTAGAATTTAAAAAATTTAGAACAACCTCGGCATTTCTATATCGGTCCCTATGCTCTATTTTTATAGGGATGATAAGGGTAGTTTTAGTTAGATCTAACATAATTTATTGTACAATTTTTTAATAATTAACTACATCATTATTTAACAAGTCATAGGCGAGAATGTTTCATAGCGAAACTTTCGGATATTTCTACTAATAGGTGATATAATTAATATTGTCGAAAATAAAAAGGCCCTTATTGAGATGATATTTATAATCATCATCCGGCATTATACAATAGCTCAGTAGTTTTTTATTATAATCATTCTTAATTGCAGAACTTAAGTGACTTTGCCCACTGTGCACAGATATCAATCCAAAGCATGATGCTAATATATCAGAATAATGAAAAATGCTCTCTATATGTATAACATTATCCACAGGTAAATCGTAAATTATATGTTTACCGACATTAGATATATTGGTATCTCTCTGGGGATTTATTTGGTTCTCAAACCTTACACCAACAAATGATTTTTCCGGATGTCTATTTCTTATATTCTCGTAGACGCTAAATAATCTGTGCTGATCATATTCTCTGGATATAGTTGAGACATCTACTATAATAAATTCAGATAAATCTAATTTATTTGGCTGATAGTATATTTTTGGATATTTATTAACAGGATTTAGACCGTGTAAAAATTCCCAATTAGAAATGCAATTACCTGTAATATTTTCGAATTTTATTTCTGGGGTATCTCCAACATTCCACTTACCAGATTTTATTCCTTTGATGTAAGGATTTTTACCCCACACAAGGTTACATATCTCTTGGTTTCTAAAGAAAGCTTGATCCCAAATATAAGTGACTATACCCTTTTGTTTATAAAGTTCTTCTGGGAGGGTTGAGAATTGTAAAGAATCCCCCAAACCACCATGATATGCAGAAATAAAGGATTCGATCATATGTATTCTTCCCATTTTATTGTTGGCGAATGTAAAAGATCGCAATGTGTGGAATAACCAGGTATAGGAGTAATTAATCTTCTTCCTATTTGACTTAGATTTATGAATTTGGAATGATCTGACGAGATTCCACTGTTGTGGTGTATCGAATAGAATTTATGTATTTCTATATCCGATTTCAGAGTAGAAAATTTACATGCGTAAGTATTACAAGTCGATGGTACAGTTCTCCAGTGACAGGATTCCGAAACTAATATCTTTGATAGCAGATCTGGATAATCTTTATATTTATCAAGGTGATCATATAAAGAAATATAATCTGTTTCCAGAGTAAACCCCTCCAACATTATGTTCGTCCACCCAGGAAGATGTAAATAGTCGTCTTCCAACATATAGATTATATCATCATCCTCATGGTTTTCATTTTGTATTACATTCAGCATCTCAAGGAAACTTGAAGCCTCCGTTCCGCAATTTATTTTTATTACCCTATCATTCCCTTCGAAGAAAGATTCAGAAGAATCTCCAAAGTGAGTATCATATAATATCGTAACATAGCAAATTTCGGGATCTAATGTCCTTTTGAAATTATTCCAAACTTTTTTCTTATCGAACCAATCGGGTCTTTTTCTATTCGGCAATGACTTATTTGGCGAATAAAATGAATGCCTAATATAAATTTTAATTCTTCCCATGATAATTAATTGAAAATTAAGTGTTTGTACCTCTATTTTGTATCATTTTTCCAGAACTCGTATATCCCTCTGTCAAGTTCATATTCTGGCCATACAAACCTTTCCCTTCTCGGTTGATTTTTTGCCCAATCCCACATTGCTGAGAGACCATCTCTTAGTGAAGTTTGGTGTTTAAATCCGAGGATATGTTCAGATTTTTTCCAAGTTGGTATTGAGTTTTCAACTTCATGCCTTGGATCTAGATATTTGACATTATCAACTCCAGTTATTTCTTGTAGAATTATATTAGCTTCATTTATTGAATATTCCTGGATCCCGCCTAGATTTACTATTTGTCTAGATGCTATTGGCAATATCGCAGATTTCCATATGGGTTCTATGATATCGTCTATATAGCTGAAAGATCTTGTCTGATTCCCATCACCAAAGATTGTCATCGGCTGATCGTTAAGAATTTGGTACATCCAGATACCTAATACGTTTCTGTATTTGTCCCATATATTCTGTTTGATGCCATATACATTGTGGGGTCTAATTATGCACCAATCCAATCCGTGTTGATCCCCTGCTATTTGGATATCCATTTCACAAGCATATTTTGCAACCCCATAAGGATCTATGGGTTTAGGTATCTGTTCTTCGTCAAAGATGCCACCATAACCATGTCCATATACAGCTAGCGTCGAGGTAAAAACTAATCTGCGCACATCATTCTTTATGCACTCGTTAACTATTCTGGCAGTAGCTTTTAGATTATTGTCGTAATTGTATTGTCTTATAAAAGGAGATAACCCCTCAGCAGCATAAGCTGCAAAATGAAAAACGTAATCAAATTTATTTTCGGAAAAACATAGATCTAATCTATGCTCCTGATTAATAAGATTGATCTCCCAGAAATCTAAATTAGGATTTACGTTTTGTATGTATCCACCACTTAAGTCATCTATACCAACTACTTTGTAATTTGGATATTTTTCTATTAGCCAATCTGCCAATCTACTTCCGATTAGCCCGGCAACCCCCGTTATTAATATAGTTTTTTTATCGTCCATAATTTTTCATTTTAGATATAATATGATCATAATCTTTTACATATCTCCCATGGAATCCGAAAGATATACCTGTTCTAAAATTATCATCAGAATCTGGCCAATTGTAACCCATTTCTTTTATTGGATTTTCTATAGAAAATTTTAATGCTATATCAACATCAGGAAATACGATACCTGATTCTAGCATCGATTTATAGTTATGATTACATAGGAAAGTATCTTCCCCATAACCCATGCATGATTGATAAGTCGAAGAGACGGAAAGAAATTTTTTACTTCTAAAGCTAAATCCGCCGTTACCTATTCTTGCTTTTTTATTATTTTCTCTATAACTATTCCTCGATTTTTCATACTGAAGATCTATCCACGAATCGTCGTCTGGCCAAGGAGCTCCAATATAATCGTAATCGAAAAAGGAATCATCCCATAAGTGTGGATCGGTAATAAACCCATCTGACTGGATGGTGATACAAAACTCAGTGTTTATATAATCTTTTAATTTATTACAGATAAAATCATTATAACCATCCCAAGTCATAGGAGCAATTTGATGATATTCTATACCAGTCATATCGAATTCTGGTACATTAGTTGAAATCAGTTTTATGTTAGAAAACCCAATACCCCTATTTGAAAATTTTAATGCCTGTAGAGAAGTGTTAGGATCGGAACCATCGACACAAACTAGAGTAACATCTTTAGAAAGAGTAAATGCCATTTTGTTATAGATTTTCAATTTTTACACGCTCTTCTGAAATCCTTTTAGTATATAAATCAGTTAGATAAAAGGGGATATCTCCTATAATTCCATTTTCATCACAAGAACTAATGGTTAGATACTGCCTTTCATTTATATACATTTGAGATGGACTTATATTTGGATCAAATTCATTAAGTTTACTTATTAGATCCTCTCTAACTAAAATTGCATTTGCTGTATATGCAACCATTTTATATCCTTTTTTTATTGAAAGATCCCAAACAGCTCTCATTGAGCATCCGGAATCATAAGATCTGTATACCTCGTCCGGACCATATGAATTGCTGGTTTCTATGATTATTATAGCCGGCTTATATTTTTCCATAGATTCCATAACGTAATAATCACAGCTATCTATATCTATTGACATTATAACTATCTCCCCCTCTATCCCAATTTTATCCAGAACATTGTCAATTGAATCAACATTCGATTTTTCTGGACTTATTAAATAATTAAACATCTTGGCCTTACCGTTGGGTTCTTTAAAATTACGAGCCCTTGTTTCATCACTCTCAATTAATATTCCTTTGAAGTTACCGTGTTTCCAAAGTCTATAAACATTGCTTAAATATATTCCATCCCAAGCACCGAATTCTACGACATTACCACTATTTACATTGAGCTCGTCTAGAATTTTTTCCAGAATCCCATCTTCCCCATTTTGCGTATATACATTTTTGGAATATTTTAAATATGGAGACCCACATTTTTCGGAGTTTAAAAATTCGGTTACTTTCATATTTACTTTTATTTTTATCTTTTCCTTGAATATTTCTTTATTTTTTATTACTCCGTTTAACCTCCTCTTCTATCCAGAGGTATGTTTTTTCTATACCGTAAGATAAAGGACTAGAAACAGTCCATCCTATTTTTTCTAAATATAGAGCATTATCAGATTTTCTACCTCTTACTCCTAAAGGGCATTTAAATCCGTATTTTTCGACGAATTCCGCTCCATCTATATTTTTTATTTTTATATCTTTATTAGCTATTTTAGCAGTCAATAAAGCGAGATCGTTTATTGAAATCATTTCTTCCGATCCTATATTAACAGGACCACAGAATTCAGAATCCATTAACTTGATTACTGCTTCAATACATTCATCTATATAAAGAAAAGATCTTGTCTGTTTCCCATCTCCCCATATTTCTATTTCACCAGAATTATCACATTCTGCTATCTTTCTACAAATAGCGGCTGGGGATTTTTCTTTACCTCCCTTCCATGTACCCATATGTCCGAATATATTATGGAACCTTGCTATTCTAACATCCAGTCCATAGTTTCTTTTATATGACAAGAAAAGTCTTTCACTAAATAACTTCTCCCATCCATATTCTGAATCAGGATTGGCTGGATATGTTGATTGTTCTGAACAATTGGGGTTATCAGGATCCATTTGATTATGCTCCGGGTATATACAAGCAGATGAAGAATAAAACATTTTGCCTATCCCTTTTTTCACCGCTTCCCTAGCGACATTTATATTAATTAAAGCGGAGTTAGTCATAACATTAGAGTCATTTTCTCCGATAAATATATAACCTGCTCCCCCCATATCTGCAGCTAGCTGGTAGATCTCATCAAAATTTTCAGAAATAGCTTTACTTACAAAACAGGGATCCGAAAGATCCCCTAACATAAACTCTTCGCAGATCTCATTATGGTCAAAATACTCGTGGTTTTTAATATCGCAGATCCTTACAAAATTTCCATCCCCCTTTAATCTTTTTGCAAGGTGTCCACCGATAAATCCACCCCCGCCGAGAATAATTACACGCTTCATATTTTTCTATTTTCTATGTTTCCTTCCTTTATATAATCGAAGTGCCGATCATATACAATTTTTTGATTTTTATGATTTGCATCAAGCAACCACTGCTTAGGTAAGCCATCTTCTCTTGTACCCCCCCAGATATTTTCTGATATAAAGTCTATCCAATATAAGCCAGTAACCTTTCCTAATTCTTTTTTAACCCTATAGTGTAGATCATGATCATCCATATCTTGGGGAGAGAATTCCTCATCAAAATATCCCATTTTTTCTAAATCTTGGTGATTTATTAAAAGTGGACCTCTATTGGAACTATCTCTTATTGCAAAGATGTCCCTAGGTGTATTATTTTTATCAGCGTGATCTGTATGGATAAGTATATCTGACCAAATTCCAGGAGGTGAATTTTCAAGGTTCAAATGCTGTGAGTTCCTGTTTATTTTCCAGTTATGTGATGTTCTGGAGGTTACTGAAAAAACATCGCTAAATTTTTCGAAAGGTTCTAGCATTCTTATATTCCATCCAGGTTCATTTATTAACATATCATCCTGTATTATAGCAATATATTCCCCGGAGCTGTTTTTTGCCGCTAAATTATTCGCTTTGGTCTCAAAAACATTTGGAGCTTCTAATTTTTTTATTTTAATGTCTTTATTTTTTAAGATAAATTGTTCAGTAATAGATAAAGAGGAATCTGTACATCCATCTAAAACTATCACAATCTCATAGCCTCCAGTGGTGTATTTCTTTATTCTTTCAAGACAATCCAATAAAAGAAAATCTTTGTTGTTTACGGTTATATTTACACTTAACATATTTCAAATAGTTTTGATAGATAATTTTCTTTCCAAATTTTGAAATATGGACCACATCGATATTGAATGCTAGATATTTTTCTTATAAAATCCGAACTTTCTGCTTTATTTTCTTCCCATTGATTCATAGCCTCCCACATATTACATTCTACGTGATCACTAATTTCTAAGGAAGGAGATATTCTATATTTTGTTTTCAAATTAGTAAGTACACTTTGATCATATCTATGATCTATAAAAGTAGGAAAATTCGGAAGCCCACAGAAATTCTTACCCCCCTTAATTATCTTTGGATCTGAGCAAAATTTCAAATACTCCTTCATTAATTTAATAGTGTAATTATTTTTTTTTACCCCTATAATCCCCGCTTCTAATTGTATTGCTTCCCAATATTCTTCTGAATCACATCTCATGTAGTAAAATGTATCTCTCCGAGTATAATTTTTATTTGGTGATTTTCCCATTTGGCATATTAATAGATCATTGCTAATAAAATGTTTTTCCAAAAAACTTCCTAGTGTGGGCAAAAAAGTATCACTAGAATCCATATAAAAAATTATTTCCCCCTCGTTGATTTTTTTCAAGGACTCTAAAATTATGTATGGTTTCCATAAACACCATCCGTCCCCTTTTGAAATACTATCCATCAATAATTCTGAATTTTTTTTTAAAAAATCAGTTTTTTCCAACCATTCTCTATCATACTCGAAGATATTTTCAAATATTCTTGAATTTTTAGCTAGGTTTATCAGCGCTTTTCTAGGTTTCAAAAAAACATGATTCGAATAAACACAAAAATATATTTTCATTTTTTCAAATTCATATTAAACTAACAGCCAGCTTGGACAATATAAATCTGAAGTATTATGGGGAATCATTTTTCCAAACCATTTTTTAGGTGCTATTGTTAATTCACTATCTGCTAACCAAGCTCCCCACCAGCTAAAAGAACTATTGGCTATGATGTGATATTTACATTGTGTCATCATATAAAGTTCGACATAAGGGTTATCAACATCTGGAATAATAAAAGGCAAATCAATATGATTAAATAAATTTTCTTTACACCACTTTTTATCATCCGAAAAAATTATGATACTTGAAAAACTAATACTTTTTTTACAAATATCTTCAAGAGATTTTTTATAATAATTGATATCACATGTTGGGTGGTGATCCGGATACAAAGTATAATCACCCCTCCGTATATGGATAGATATAGGCCTTTCTCCTACTGAATAATCACTCATAACCTTATTCCCTTGTTGAATTATTTCCGATTTAAATGAAAATATATTTTTTAATTCTTGAGAAATATCAGAAAAATATTTTTCGGTTTGAAAAAATCCTATTAGATCTGTTCCGTCCTCAATGTTTTCGGTTTGTGAATCATATTCAAACTTATTTTCCTTATATGATTTTTTTATTTGGATTGATGATCTTGGAATAAAATAATCAGATGGGATATCAAAACAATCTAAAAGGTCCGCCTTAACCCCAATATTTTTCATAGAATCTGGATCTAATGGACCAGTCATTTTCATTGAAGAACAGTTTTCTAAAGGGAATGCTACTTTGTAATTTTTTCTTTTTGCTATACCTAAGATTGAAGAAAACTGAAACATTTGGTTCCCCAGTCTTCCCATATAACCTAAATTAGAGAATGTAATCATTTAGAATTTTGGTTTTATTAAATTTTAACTTTCAATTTTCTACAATTTTCTGTAATTTTTTCATCTGACAAATATTCATATTCTATGTTAGATAATCCGTCCGATTTTATTTTTTCGAAAATTTGATTAATATTCTGAGAATTTTTGAAACTGAAAAATTTTCTTAAATTCTCTTTATAGAGATTTTCTTTAATAATTTTTTCATGTTTAAGTGATTGAAATCTGCCTTTTTTTCTAGAAGGTTTGATTTGATTAACTAAACATCTAAAAAAAATATCGTCATCTTCTGCACCCCATCCCCAATAATCATTAGAAAATCCATTTATTTTATAAAATGAATTTCTATCGAAAAGAGTAACCCCACCGAAATAATTATTGTATGGTAATTTAAAACCAAATTGTTCCGCTTCAGCCGCTAAGTGTGTTGGATTGTGTACCTTCGAATAATCAGATATTATAGGTAACATATCAACATCATGAAAACAAAAATAATCTGCTTCATTCGATTCTAAAGCCCCGATATTTAGAAGTTTCCCCCTATTGAATGGTTTTTGTGAATCTTGTTCTACAACTAAAATGTCATAATTTAGTTCTTTTAGATATTCCGAATTATTTATAAATGGAATGAATTTTGACAGATGTTCTTCTCTGTCCCTATAGGGGACAATAATTGAAAGATGACTCATAATAATTTTATAACTAATTTGATTAAAAGTTTCTGGTATGTTGAAACTTCTTTATACCTTGAAAAATATAAAAATAAATCTATCCTGAATGTAAATTATTGGTAAAATGTTTAAAATTAAAGGGAGAGAGTCGGATAAAATTTTAATTTTTGACTTGGATGACACATTGGTCCAAACTGAGGCAAAAATTAAAATTTTGAATCCAAAGACCAAAGAGGTTGTTCGAAAACTTTCTCCTTCCGAGTTCAACACATTCAAAATAAAGAAAGGGCATGTTTTGGATTATGATGATTTCGATTGTCCAATTTTATTAAGACAGGGAAGGATAGTTCACGAAATGTTTGAACTTCTCAAAAGAAATTACAACAAACATGTTCCAATCGCTATTTTAACGGCAAGAGCTTCATCCGAACTAGTTAGGGACTTTTTTCTGCAAAACGGAATCGACATTCATCCAGAATTGGTTATTGCGGTGAATGATCCTCAATTTGAATTTGAAGGAACTATACCAGAGAGGAAAAGCAAGGCAATTAAAAAGCTGATCGATTTGGGTTTCAAAGATTTAACCTTCTTTGACGATCACGATGAAAATTTAAGACTCGCCAAAGAGACAGAAGGATATAGATCT
>Ga0172372_10013021_pt1 | contig 10358 bp, 12 predicted proteins | sample LakKiv5m_2_FD_114544 | JGI IMG/M metagenome (GOLD analysis project Ga0172372, IMG submission 114544) | Freshwater microbial communities from Kabuno Bay, South-Kivu, Congo - kab_092012_9.5m | ecosystem: Environmental > Aquatic > Freshwater > Lake | place: Democratic Republic of the Congo... | reverse complement strand
GAGGTCGGCGATGAGCCAGGGCTGGCCGCGGAGGAAGAAGAGGCGGGGGTGGTCGCGGTTGGCGCGGAGGAAGCGCGAGGGGATCTCGATCAGCGCGTCCGGCAGGAAGCCCGAGGTGTCCGCGCCCTGCGCGAGCGGTTCACCGAGCACCTGCTTGGCGACCAGAATGCCCTCGGGCGTGACCGCGACGACCTCGGTGCCCATGCCGCCGAGGGCGTGGACGAGGAGGAGTTTCTCGAGCAGGCCGCGGTAGTCGCCAAACTCGGCGTCGGCCTGCAGGGCCGTCTCGGTGCCGGGGCGGAAGCCGAAGACGCTGCCGATCCGCTTCTCCTCGCGGGGAAGGAAGAACTTGTAGACCGAGGCGTCGGCCGCGGCGAGGAAGGCGGAGGCCTCGACCCCGCTGTGCAGGTAGCGCAGGCGCGCGTTGCGCTCCTCGAGGGGATGCTCGACGTCGGCGGCGAAGCCGAAGTCCTCCAGCGGGCGCACCGGCAGGGTGTCCCGGAACTCGCGGATGGCGTCCCCCAGGGCGGCCCACGCGCCCCCGGCGCCCTCTAGCAGGCTCACTTCGTCTTCGGCGAGGAGGACGAGATCGCGGTCCGAATCTGCTCGGAGACCGCATTCCGCTGCCGCCGCGCCGAGGCGAGCGAGCGCTTCCAGTCGGCGTTCGTGATCGTGTTGAAGGTCGGCCCGCTCTTCCGGCCCGGGGAGCCGCCGTCCCTGGATGCGGGTGGGTCTGCCGGTGAAGGGGTCTTGCATAAGTCCGCCATACGCGAACCGAAGGCCGGGACCCGGCCGAAGGCAAAGCTCTTCCTCCGCCGGAACTTCCCGCTCAGCGCGCCGGCCCGGACCGGGCCGCAAGGCGCTCGAGGACCGGCGACGGCACGTCGAGGGTCTGCGTCGGGTAGGCGAAGGCGAGCCCCCGCGCCTGCACCAGGCGGAGCAACGCGAGGTTCACCTCCTGCCGGAGCTGCAACCAGCGTCGGAAATCTGGGTCGCGCGCCTCGTAGGCCAACCAGATGTCGAGGGAAGAGGCGCTGAAGTCACGGAGGCAGACCTGCACCGACTTCGGGTCTACCTCGGGCCGACCCTCGAGCAGCGCCCGGATCGCCGGCACGAGCTCTTCCAGCTGTTCCGGCCGGCTGCCGTAGGTGAGCCCGAGCACCTGCTCGACGCGCCGGCCGGTGAACCGCGAGAGGTTGGTGATGGTGTCCGCCGCGACCGTCTTGTTCGGGATGATCATCAGCGATTTGTCCAGCAGGCGGATCCGGGTGGAGCGCAGGCCGATGTCCTCGATCACGCCCACGTTGGCGCCGATCCGCACGGTCTCGCCGACGGTGTAGGGTTGGTCGACCGCCACGACGATCGCGCCGAAGATGTTCGCGAGGGTGTCCTGCGCGGCGAGGGCGAACGCGAGCCCGCCGATGCCGAGGCCGGCAAGCACCGCCTTCACCTCAAAGCCGAGGCTCTGGATGGTGAGCAGCACGGAGATGACCACGAAGCCGGTGAGCATGGTCTTGCGAATCCACGGCATGAACGCCGCCACGCCGAGGCCGCGGCCGCGCGCCACCTCATCTAAGTGATCGAGCAGCGCGGCCAAGGCCCGCCACAGGCCCCAGAACACCACCAGCGAGAGGGCGACCTGATACCCGGCGCCGAGGTAATGGTCGGCGGCCGCCGGGAGCTTCAGCACCCGCAGGGCGGAGAAGAGGCCTAGGACCACGATGAGCGCCGCCGCCGGCCCCTCGAGTGCCGGGAACATCTTGTCGTCGAGGGTCGTCTCGGTCCGCGAAGCCAGCCGCCGCAAGGTCGGGAACAGCAGCCGGGTGACGATCCGTCGCGCCAGCAGCGCGATCACGACCAGGAACAGGCTGATGGCGTAGTGGGTGGCGCTGTTGCCGCTCGACCGGAGGTCGAAGGCAGCGAGGAACAGGTCCACGACTTGCTCCAGGTAGTCGGGCGTGTGGGCCGGCCGGCCCATCACGGTGGCGGCGGCGGCCGTGGTGTTCAGCGCGGCGGGATCCGCGGCTGCGCTGCGGGACGCCTCCGCGGCCTCCCCGGCCGGTTCCGCCGCCCGCAATAGGCTCGCCAGCACCAGCGGCACGAGCCGCCCACCCAAGGACCAGAATTTCATCCCCGACGACAGTCCCCGGCGCACCGGGTTGTCAAAGGCTTTGCCCGGCCGGCGCCGTCCCGGCTTAGACCGGCGGCAGCTCGAAGCGTCCGGCCAGCACGCCGCGGACGGTGAGGTCCTCGTCCAACGCCTCCCAGCGCAGGGCGGCTCCCCCCAGCTCAAGCGCCACCTGGCGGAGGTCCGGGTCCGCGGCCGCCCGTAGGCGCCGGAAACGGTCGGCGGAAAACCCGACGGTCCGGCCATCGTTCAATTCCAGGAAAATCTCCCGACCCTCGACCCAGGCCCGTCGGGCGAGCACTTCCTCAAGGGGTGCGGCCGGAGCGATGGAACTCATCATAAGCGGCAAACAAGCGCGCGTGGTTTTTGCAATGAGGCAGCGCTCTTAAAAGCCCATCCCGCGCCTCAGACCGAGGCCACCGGGGCGCCCGCGCGGGAGCGGCGCGTCCAACCGAGCAAAAACAGCGTCGCGAACAACAGACCCTCGACCACGTACCGCAGGTAATCGTACGCGCGCGCCCCGTCCGCCGCGCCCGTGAAGCCCTGCCAGAGCGGCCGGAACCACGCCGACACCGCCGCATCCGTCAGGATCATATCCCCCGCCACCTTGCCCAAAATCGCCGCCCCGAGGAACACCACCACCGGGTACGTCGCCATCAGCCGGGAGATGAAGTTGCTGGCGAACACCACCAGCGGGATGCTCAACGCCAGCCCGAACAAAAGCAGCCCGAAGTGCCCGCGCGCCGAGCCCGCCACCGCCAGGACGTTGTCCAGCGACATCGTCAGGTCCGCCACCAGAATCATCCACACGGCCTGCCAGAGGCCGCCGGCACCCGCCCCACCCTCCTCCGCCCCGTCGCCCTGCTTCAACAGCTTGGTCGCGATCCACAGGATCAACACTCCGCCCACCAACTGGACGAACCGCACCGTCAGCAGCTGCGAGGCGACGAAGGTCAGGCCGACCCGGAGCAGCACCGCCGCCCCCGCCCCCAGCACGATGCCGATCAGCCGCTGGCGCGCCGGCAGGTTGCGCACCGCCAGCGCGATCACGACCGCGTTGTCGCCGGCCAGGACGATGTCGATCCAGATGATGTTGCTGACCGCCAGGATCCACTCGACGAGCGTCTGGGGTCCCGCGTGCAGGAGGGCGGCGAGGAACGGCATCGCCGCGGAGTGCATTGCGCGCGCCGAAACCGGTCAACGGCAAATCCGGTCCCCGCCGCAGCAGGGACCGGACGCTGGCGCCGCGCACGGGCCGGATCAGGCCACCGTGATCCGGCGGGGGCGGACCGCCTCCACCTTCGGCAGCGAGAGGCGCAGGACGCCGTCCCGCAACTCGGCGGCGATCCGGTCGGCCGCCACCGCCTGGCCGAGGGCGACCGCGAGCGTGAAGGGCGCGTCGGTCGTCTCGCGATGCAGGGCGGACCAGCCCGCGGGGGGCGTCCACGCGCGCCGGCCAACCACGCGGAGGACGTCCTCCTCGACGGTGACGTCGAGGCCGTCCCGGGCCACGCCGGGGAGCTGGACCGTGAGCGCGAAGGCGTCCTCGGTCTCGTTGAGCTGGTGAACCGGCCGGACGGCCGCGGGCGCGGCCGGGCGGACGGGGCTGGTGAGGAGGGAATTCAGGAGGGTCATTGGCGGGAGGAGGAAGGGTGGGCGGAACGGGTTGGGTTCAGGCGGCATTGATCTGGATCCGGCGCGGCGGGGTGGCGGGACGCCGGGGCAACGTGACCGTCAGGATGCCGTCGACGTAGGTCGCGCCCACCTGGTCATCGGCGGTGTCCTCGGGCACGGGGAGCGTGCGGAGGGCGACCGGCGCGGCGGGGGCGGCGTCCGGCTGCGCATCGCCGGCGGGCGCGGGCGGGACCACGGAGAGCGTGAGCTGGCCGTCGGCGAGCTCGATCCGGAGATCCTCGCGGCGGCAGCCGGGGAGCGCGGCGCGGACGTGGGTGGCGGAGGCATCGCTGTAGACGTCGACCGGGAAGGTCGCCGGGCCGTTGGCCCCGAGGGCGGCGGCGAAGAGGCGGTCCATCTCGGCCTCGAGGCCGGACCACGGCGAGAGCCGGGAGCCGGAACGGGCGACGGACCAGACGGGGAGGAGGGAGGAACGGATTGGGTTCATAGAGGTTGGAACGTTGTGACCCTCCCTTTGCACGTGGCGCGCCAGCCCGCCGCGACGCGCAAGTTGCCTCCTTGGAACAGATTAGCTTTGCGCGAGGCCCGGGGCCGCGACGGTGTGTCGCGCGGTGGGACGTCGCGGGCGCGCCATTGCGTCCCAGGCGGCGGCGCACGGGCTGGCACGCGTTCCCTTTGACGCGCGGGGCGGGAGCGGGCAAAGCCTCGCCGGACACGATGACGCACGCGTTTGATTTCGACACCGTCCCGGAGCGCCGGGGGACCGATTCCCAGAAGTGGCAGCGGTACGCGGGCCGCGACGTGCTGCCGCTGTGGGTGGCGGATATGGATTTCCCGGCCCCGCCGCCGGTGATCGCGGCGCTGCACCGCCGGGTGGACCACGGCGTGTTCGGCTACGCGCGCCGGTGGCGAGCACCACCGAGGCGGTCGTCGAGGCGCTCTGGCGGCGGCACGGGTGGCGGGTGGAGCCCGAGTGGCTCGTCTGGCTGCCGGGCCTGGTCGTGGGCCTGAACGTGACCGCGCTGGCCTGCGCGGAGGTCGGCGACGAGGTGCTCACGCTGTCCCCGGTGTACCCGCCCTTCTTCTCGGCGCCGCGTAACAGCGGCCGCGTGCCGGTCGGCGTGCCGTGGGTGCGCGAGGCAGGCGGCTGGGGGATCGACTGGGACGCCCTCGAGGCGGCGGTGACCCCGCGGACGCGGCTGTTCCTGCTCTGCAACCCGCACAACCCGCTGGGCCGCGTGTGGCGGCGCGCCGAGTTGGAGCGGCTGGCGGAATTCTGCGCCCGCCACCGGCTGATCCTCTGCTCGGACGAGATCCACTGCGACCTGATCCTCGATCCGGCGTTGCCGCACGTGCCGTCGGCGAGCCTGGGGGCGGACGCGGCGGCGCGCAGCATCACCCTGCTGGCCCCGAGCAAGACCTTCAACGTGCCGGGCCTGGGGACCTCCCTCGCGATCATCCCCGATGCGGCGCTGCGCCGGCGGTTCGAGCGGGCCGCCGCCGGGATCGTGGCGGAGGTGACCTGCCTCGGCTTCACCGCCTGCGAGGCCGCGTACCGCGAAGGCGAGCCGTGGCGGCAGGAGTTGCTCTCCTACCTGCGCGGCAACCGCGACCGGCTGCTCGCGGGCCTCGCACGCGACTTCCCCGGAATCACCGTGGAGGCGCCGGTCGAGGCGACCTACCTCCTGTGGATGAACGTCGCGGGCCTCGGCCTGCCCGCCCCCGCCACCCATTTCGAGGCCCACGGCGTCGGCCTGAGCGACGGTGCCCCCTTCGGCTCGCCGCCGGGCCGCCACCTGCGGCTCAACTTCGGCTGCCCGCGCGCCACCCTCGAGGAGGCCCTGCGCCGGATGCGGGCCGCCGTGGCCGCCGCCTGACGCCCGTGCGGATCGGCCCTTACACGCTCGCCTCGAACCTCTGCCTGTCGCCGCTGGCGGGTTACACCAACCTGCCGATGCGGCAGACCATCCGCGAGCTCGGCGGCCTCGGCTGGACCACCACCGACCTCATCAACGCGCGCTCCCTCCTCGAGCGCAGCCCCGCCGCCCTCCGTCTCGCGGCGTCCGCCCCCGATGACCGGCCCTTCTCCATCCAGCTCTTCGGCAGCGTGCCCGAGGAGATGCGCGACGCCGCCGTGCGCTGCCAGGAACTCGGGGCCGACGCCGTCGACATCAATATGGGCTGCCCCGTGCGGAAGGTCGTCCGCGTCGGCGGCGGTTCCGCGATGATGACCGAGCTGGACCGCACCGCGGCGCTCGTCCGCGGGATGGTCGCGGCGGTGCGCATCCCGGTGACGGCCAAGATGCGGCTGGGCTGGGACGAGGAGAACCTGACCGCGCCCGACCTGGCGCGCGTGCTGGAGGACGCGGGCGTGGCGGCGGTGTTCGTCCACGGGCGCACGCGGGCGCAGGGCTTCAGCGGCGGCGTGAACCTGGCCGGCATCCGGGCCGTGGTCGGGGCGGTGCGCGCGATCCCCGTGATCGGCAACGGCGACGTGACCACGCCGGAGGGCGCGCGGCATATGTTGCGGGAGACGGGCTGCACGGGGGTAAGTGTCGGCCGCGGGGCGTTCTACGACCCGTGGATTTTCCGGCGGACGGAGCACCTGCTGCGCACGGGCGAGCGGTTGCCGGAGCCGGACCTCGCGGAGCGGCTGCGGGTGCTGCGGCGTCATTACGACCGCGTGTGCGCGTTCCACGGGGAGGCGCACGGCACGCGCCTGTTCCGGCGGATCGCGCCTTGGTACGCGAAGCGCTTCGGGCCGGCGAAGCCGCTCAAGCGGGCCCTGCTCGCGATGGAAACCCGCGCGGACTTCGAGGCGGCGCTGGCGGAGTTCCTCGATTGGCGGCGCCAGTTCTGCGACGACGCGGGCGAACTCCTGCCCAAGTTCGCCCCGGCCCCGCTCGTGCCCTCGTTCCTGCGCGACCCGGCGGAGATCGCGGACGGCGAGCGCGACGCGATCCCGGTGCCGCGGGGGCCGGTCGACGTCTGGTAGGCGGGGGGCTTGCGCCGGCCCGCGTTCCGGATGCCTTCAGGCGCATGCAGCCCATCAGCCACTTCTGGGAACTCATCCTCGGCACGATCATCGCGCTCCTGCCGGTGGTGAACCCCCTCGCGTGCGCGCCGACCTTCCTCGCGATCACCGAGGGGGATTCGCCGGCGCACCGCCTGGCCCAGCTGCGCCGCGCCTGCCTCTATATGGTGGCGATTCTGGTGAGCTTCCTGATCGGCGGGACGTTCATTATGAACTTCTTCGGCATCTCGATCCCCGGCCTGCGCATCGCGGGCGGCCTGCTGGTGGCGGGCATCGGCTCGGCGATGCTGGTCGGCCAGCCGCGGGGCCGGGACCCGGAGGATCCGGCTGAGGAGGAGGCGCGGGCCAAGCGCGACGTGTCCTTCTCCCCCCTCGCGATGCCGATGCTGAGCGGCCCGGGTTCGATCGCCGTGACCGTCGGCTTCACCTCCCTCGCGCGGGGCCTGCTCGACTACGCGGCGATCATTCTCGGCATCCTCATCGTGGCCGGGATCTCGTACGCGACCCTGCGGTTGTCGGAGCGCATCACGCAGGTGATCGGCGCCAACGGGATGAACGCCCTCGCGAAGGTGATGGGGTTCCTGATCCTCTGCATCGGCATCCAGTTCGTGGTGAACGGCGTCCTCGGGATCATCACCGACCCCGCCGTGCTGCGGGCCGTGCGCGACGCGTTCGGCTCCGCCTGAGGTCGCCCGGCCGCGATCAGTATTTCCGCACGACCGTGGCGCCGGTGGCGTCGCGGAACCGCAGGCGGCGGCCGGGCTCCAGGCCGTCGAATCGGACGCCCAACCGCTCGTCGATCACCTCGCCCGCGCGCACCAGGCGCCCATCGATCATCGCGCGGGACGGTTCGCCCTCGAACACCCCGCTGAGCCGCAGGTTGGTGACCCGGGCCCGGAATTCCGCGCTGGCGCCGGGGTCCGCCCGCTCAAGGACGGCGGGGACGCTCGCCTCCGGACCCGGAGCCGACGCAGCGGGGGCGGCGGCGGGCGACGGGGCCGCGGGAGTGGCGGCCGCCGCGGCGGCCTCGCGTGCCTCCCGCGCCTCGCGCCGGGGGCGGAGCACCTGGGTGTAGAAGAGGGCCGCGCCGACCACGCATACGAGGGCGCCGACCAGCGGGAGCACCGAGGAACGCTCAGCGGGCGGGGGCAAGGGGGCCGCGGCCGGCGCCGCCGGACGCTCGGCGACGCGGAGGGGGGGACGGCCGGCGGGGGCGGCCGCGGCGGGCGGCGGGGGCGGCGGGAGCTTCACCGCGGGCGTCCCGGGGACGGGGAGGGCCGGCGCGCGGAAAACGCGTTCCGGCGTGGGCGGCGGCGCGGCGGGCGCGGGCGACGGGGCCGGAGCCCGCTCCGAGAGGCGCAGTTTGGGCCGGGAAGGTTCTTCCGCCATTGCGCCTCCACCGTGGCACCGGGCGCCCGCGGGGCAAAACAAAGCTCGCCCCCGCGAAAGTTTCCTCGCGGTCGGGGCGGGCGGTCCTACAGTCTCCTCCCCTGCCGAGACAATGACCCAGCAACTGCTCCTCTCCGCCGCCCTGGCCATCGTGGCCGTCGCCTCCTCGGGCTGCACCCTGTTCCGCAAGTCGCAGAAGCCCCGGGAGAGCACGGCGATCTCCAGCGAAGTCGAGGCCACCTTCCGGCAGCGCTGGATGGACAAGCGCCTCGCCGAACTGAAGGCGCAGGGCGTGGCCGACGCGGCCGCGCAGACGCAGGCCGCGCAGGAGTTCGAGGCCCGCTACCAGTTCGACCGCAAGCTGCAGCGGTGAACGCCCGCCGCGCACGCGCACGGCCGTGAACGCGCCGGGGACACCCGCCGGCGCCGAGGCCCGCGCGGGCGCCATCGCCGCCTGCGGCGCCTACCTTCTCTGGGGCCTCGTCCCGCTCTACTGGACGCGGCTGCACGGCATCCCCGCGCTGGAGTTGATCGCGCACCGCTTCGTCTGGTCGCTGGTCGTGCTGCTCGCCCTCACCGCGAAGCTGGGGGAGCTCGGCACCGTCTGGGCCGCCTGCCGGACCGGCCGCGCGCTCGGGCCGCACCTGCTCTCGGCGCTGCTCCTCACCGGCAACTGGCTGATCTACGTCTGGGGCGTCAACGCGGGTCACGTCATCGAGACCAGCCTCGGTTACTTCCTGGTGCCGCTGGTGAACGTCGCGGCCGGGCGTTTCCTGCTGCACGAGCACCTGCGGCGGCTGCAATGGGTGGCGATCGCCAGCGCCGCCGCGGGCGTGGGCCTGATGATCGCGCAGGCGGGCCGGCCCCCGTGGATCGCCCTCGCGCTGGCGGCGACCTGGGGCGGTTACGGCCTGATGCGCAAGCGCTCGCCCCTCGCCGCGCTGCCCGCGCTCACCGTCGAGACCCTCCTGCTCCTGCCCCTCGCGGCCGGCGCGCTCGTCTGGTACCACCTCGCCGGGCAGGGCGCACTGGGGCGGGTGGACGGGCCGACGCACGCCCTGATCCTCAGCGCGGGTGTCATCACGACGATCCCGCTGCTGCTCTTCGGCTACGGCGCGCGCCGCATCCGCCTGACCACGCTGGGCCTCCTGCAGTACCTCGCCCCCTCGCTCCAGCTCGCGCTCGGCGTCTGGGTTTACCGCGAGCCGTTCACGCGGGAACGCGCGCTGAGCTTCGCCTTCATCTGGACCGCGCTGGCGCTCTACACGGCGGACAACGTGCTCGCCGCCCGCCGGGCGCGGGCCTGATCACCGCACCGGCGCGGGCCGGCGGAACACCAGCAGGTGCTGGCGGGGCAGCACGCTGAGGTTCTCGACGAACTCCAGCGGGTGGACAGACATCTCCCGGCGCACCTGGGCGACGGTCATCTTGTGCAGGGGCTTGATCGGCACCTCCGGGTCCTCCCCGCGGTACTCGACCAGCACCAGCCGGCCCCCCGGCTTGAGCGCACGGGCCAGCGCCGCCGTGACCTCGAACGGGAACTCCAGCTCGTGGTAGACGTCGACCAGCAGAATCAGGTCGAGCGCACCCTCCGGCAGCTTCGGGTCACTCGCCGTGCCGAGCACGGGCAGCACCCGCTCGGCGACGCCGCGGCGGGTGACGTTGGCCTGGAGCAGCTCGAGCATCAGCGGCTGGACCTCGACCGCGTGCACGCGCCCCGCGGGCCCGACGCGTTGCGCGATCCGCCAGGTGAAGTACCCGCTGCCCGCCCCGAAGTCGGCGACCGCGTCGCCTGGCCGCAGCCGCAGCGCCTCGAGGAGCAAATCGGTGCGTTCCTCCTCCTCCCGCTCGGCGCGCTCCAGCCAGCCGGCGCCGAGGTGGCCCATCACCTGGGAAATCTCGCGGCCGAAGTAGTACTTGCCGATGCCGTCGCGCGTGCGCGGCCCCGTCTCGTACCGGGCCGCGGGGGGCGCCTCCGGAGCCGCGGCGGCGGGAGCGGCCGGCGGGGTCGCGGCAGGCAGTGCGGCGGTAAAGGCGAGGAGCGCGGGGAGAAGCCGGGCGGAAGGCATCGGGGGCGGGGGTTCAGATATCGATGACGCGCCCGCCGGCGTCGGCGCGGGGCGCGAGGCCCCAGGCGGAGGCCGGGTGATCGGTGCCGCAGTGCGGGCAGGG
>Ga0172372_10013020_pt1 | contig 10358 bp, 8 predicted proteins | sample LakKiv5m_2_FD_114544 | JGI IMG/M metagenome (GOLD analysis project Ga0172372, IMG submission 114544) | Freshwater microbial communities from Kabuno Bay, South-Kivu, Congo - kab_092012_9.5m | ecosystem: Environmental > Aquatic > Freshwater > Lake | place: Democratic Republic of the Congo... | reverse complement strand
GATGAGGGCACGGTCATCGTCGATCCGCGCGGCACGGTGCTCGCCAAGACCGACAATCATCACGAAGACATCATCACTGCACGAATCCCGATCGCGGACTTCCGGAAGACCCGCCGTGTGCAAGAACTACCGATGGCGTTGATGTTGCCGGTTTTCCAGCAGTACCAGCCCACCTTCCAACCGAATGCCTTCATGGACAAACTGCCGGCAACCTACCAAGAAGCCGGCGAAATCGTTCGCAAACGCATGTCGATGAAGTCGGGCGGCTAAGATGTCCGATCATGCCGTTCTAGACGCTGCTCTTGGCGCGCTGCAAGCCAAAGTAGGCCAGGAACTTCATGTCAGCGACTGGATGACGATCACCCAAGATCGCATTAACCAGTTCGCCAACGCGACGAATGATCATCAGTGGATCCACGTCGATGCCGAACGCGCCGCCAAAGAATCGCCTTATGGCAAGGCGATCGCGCATGGATATCTCACCCTGTCTCTGCTGGTCCCGCTGCGCGGCCTCGTCGACGAGAGCAAACCCTATGTAGAGGGTGTACGCAGCGTCATCAATTACGGTCTCAACAAATTGCGCTTTCCGAATGCGGTGCGAGTCGATTCACGTATTCGCGGGCGCTTCACGCTCGTGGCCGTAGAACAGGTCGCACCAACAGTTTTACAGATCACTGAGCAGTATCAGGTCGAGATCGAGGGCGAGACCAAACCCGCGTGTATCGCCGAAACTGTGATGCGCCTCTTTTTTTGAGCCTGCACTGAACATGTCAGCTGTTTTCCTCGATTACGCGACCGTCGATGACGGCGATCTCGATCCGACAAGTTTGCAAACCAGTGCACCTGGTCTGCGATTTCTGGCTAACACCCGACAATCCGGTGTGATTGACGCCATACGCGATTGCGAGATCGTGTTACTCAACAAGCTCAAGATCACGGCGGAGGTGATGGCCGCATCACCGAAGTTGCGATTGATCGCGCTCTCGGCAACCGGGACCAACAATATCGATCTCGCAGCGGCCACAGAACGGAGTATTGCCGTGTGCAATATCCGTGACTATTGCACGGCATCGGTTGTGCAGCACGCGCTCGGCACGCTGCTGATGCTAACGCATCGCCTGCGCGAATATTCGCGAATGGCGGTCGATGGTACGTGGTCACGCAGCCAGCATTTCACACTACTGACTCATCCGATTCGGGAGCTGCAAGACCTGACGCTCGGTATCGTGGGTTATGGTGTGCTCGGCCAGGCGCTTGCCAATGCCTGCCAAAGCGCACTCGGCATGAAAGTGCTGATCGCCAATCGTCCCGGCGACGCTGCGCAGGCAGGACGAGTCGAACTCGACAAGTTGCTGCAGCAGGCAGATGTGGTCTCTTTGCACTGCCCTTTGACTGAGCAAACTCGACATCTACTTGATGCGCGCCGTCTCTCGCTCATGAAGCGCGATGCGATCCTCATCAACACGGCCCGTGGCGCACTCGTGGACCTCGAGGCACTCGCTGCGGTACTGCGCGCTGGCAAATTGGGCGGTGCAGCCATCGACGTGCTTCCAGAAGAGCCGCCGGTGTCCGGTAGCCCGCTGTTCGCAGAGGATTTGCCCAATCTCATCGTGACCCCACACACTGCCTGGGCGGCCCGCGAGGCTCGGCAGCGCTGCCTCGACGAAATCGCCGCCAACATCATCGATTGGCGCCAAGGTGGTCGGCGCGGCCGGGTGGTTTGATCGTCGTCCGTAAGTTTCAGTTCCCATAAGTTTAAGTAATACAGCCTTGCGGTGGTTACCGACTCGCTGAGCGTCGGGAATAGGCTAAAATCCGCCGCCCCGACTCTTCGGGCATTCTTTGATCAGCAGGCCTCTCATCATGCTCACCGTGACCCGGTTCCGATTAACTTTGCTCGCCGTCGCTTTCGTATTGGCGGCCTGTTCGGAGTCGCCAACGCCAAACGGCGGACGACCCGGTGGCGGCTTCGGTGGTCCGGGCGGTCCTGGCGGAGCGCCGCCGTCAGTCATTACTGGCTCGATGGAGACTCGCCCGTTCGGTGTCGTCATCGAAGCGGTTGGTACCGCGCTCGCCAAAGAATCGGTCGAGATCACCTCAAAATCGACCAACACCATCACCGCCATTCGCTTTGTCGAAGGCCAGCGGGTTGCTGCTGGTGCAGTGCTGGTCGAGTTCGATCGCGCCCAAACGGCCGCAGCGCTTGCCGAAGCGGAAGCCAACTTGATCGAAAGTCGCAATCAGTTCAATCGCGGCCGTGATCTGTCGGTGACGCAGGCCTTGTCCAAAGCCCAACTCGATCAACTCGAGACGGCTGTCAAAACAGCCGAAGCGCGCGTCGCCGCTGCCAAAGCTCGCTTGGCAGATACGGTAATCCGGGCACCTTTCGCAGGTCGTACCGGCTTCCGTCGCGTTTCTTTGGGTGGTCTCGTCAATCCGGGCAGTGTGATCACCACTTTGGACGATACCTCGATCATCAAACTCGAATTCTCGATATCACAGGCTTATCTTAACGATCTCAAGACGGGTCTCACCGTCGAAGCCGTGGCGGAAGGATTGGGTGAGCGCGTGTTCGGCGGCAAGATCAGCGCCATCGACTCGCGCGTCGATCCTGTGACCCGCTCGGTTACGGTACGTGCCGAATTGCCGAATGCCAATGGCGATATCAAGCCAGGGCTCTTCATGAAAGTGCGCGTACGCGGCACAGAAAAGCCGACTTTGATGATCCCCGAAGAAGCGTTGGTACCAGAACAAGGCCGCACGTACGTTTTCGTCGTAGAAGGTGGCGAGGCAAAACGCCGTGAAGTAACGATTGGCGGACGTGAGCCCGGCAGCGTTGCCATCTCGAGCGGTCTTGCAGGCACCGAAACCCTCGTGGTCGAGGGTATGCAACGTATTCGCGACGGTGTGCGCGTAACGGCGACGGCGCGTCCATGAACATTTCGGAATTTTGCGTTCGGCGTCCCGTCTTTGCGACGGTGTTGAGTGCGCTACTCGTCATCTTCGGACTGGTCGCGCTTGATCGTCTACCACTGCGCGAATATCCCGATATCAACCGTCCGGTCGTTTCGATCGAGACAACGTATCGCGGCGCATCGGCTAACGTGGTCGAGAACAAGATCACGCAGGTGATCGAAGATCGCATCGCGGGCATCGAAGGCGTACTCAAGATCGAATCCGATAGCCGCGACGAGCGGTCCAGCATCCGTATCGAGTTTGACGTCGAGCGCGATATCGATGCCGCAGCCAACGATATCCGCGATCGTATCTCGCGCGTGTTGCAGCAGTTGCCACCCGAGGCAGATCCACCGCAGATCGCCAAGTCCGACTCAACCGCCGAAGCGGTGATGTTCCTGAGTTTCAACTCGGAAAAGATGACCGAACTTCAGGTCACCGATTACGCCGAGCGATACATCATCGATCGACTGTCCACGGTGCCGGGTGTGGCGCGCGCCTCGCTCAATGGCGCGCGGCGTGCGGCGATGCGAATCTGGATTGATCGTCAATCGCTCGCCGCCCGCTCACTCACTGTCAATGACATTGAGTCCGCTCTGCGTCGCGAGAACATCGAATTGCCAGCAGGTCGTATCGAATCGATCCAGCGCGAGTTCTCGCTGCGCACCGAAGTCGGTCTCGATAACGAAAACGATTTCCGCAATCTGGTCGTCGGCAAAGGACCGGAGGGACATCTCGTTCGTCTCGGTGAAGTCGCCCAGGTCCGTCTCGAGGCAGAAAATGATCGCTCGCTGTTCCGTGCCAACGGGCGAGCCGGTGTCGGTATCGGTATCGAGGCACAGTCGAAAGCCAACGTACTAGAACTCGTGCAAGGCGTGCGCGCGGAAGTCGACCGTATACAAGCCGACCTGCCCGAGGGCGCTGCGATCGTTGTCAATGTGGATAACGGCGTTGCGATCGAAGCGGCGTTGCGCGAAGTTTTGATCGCGGTGATCTTCGCGTTCGTGTCGGTGCTGGTCGTGATCTACGGCTTTCTCGGCACGCTGCGCACTACCATCATTCCGGCGGTGACCATTCCCGTTTCCGTGATCGCCGGTTTCATGGCGGTGTACGCACTCGACTACTCCATCAACGTGCTGACCTTGCTCGGTATCGTGCTCGCCATTGGTCTCGTGGTCGACGATTCGATCGTCGTGCTCGAGAACATCCATCGCCGCGCCGAACTCGACGAACCACAGATGGTAGCGGCCATCCGCGGCAGTCGTGAGATTGGTTTTGCAGTCATCGCAACGACGCTCACGCTCGTTGCGGTATTTGTACCGATCTCCTTCCTCCCCGGTGATGTCGGTCGCTTGTTCCGTGAATTCGGCCTGACTTTGGCAGCGGCCGTATTGTTCTCGGCGCTCGTGGCACTGACGTTGACGCCGATGCTCGCTTCGCGTCTTCCGCCCGAGCGCGACATGAAGCACGGCCGTTTTGCCCAAGCGGTTGAACGCTTCTTCAAAAAACTCGCCGAGATCTACGAGCGACGTCTACGACAACTCAACCGTCGTCCTCTGTTGATCGTCAGCTCAGTGTTGGGTTTAAGTTTGCTCGGCGTATTGACCTTCCGCGTGATTCCCGAGGAGTTTGCGCCAAGTGCAGACGTGGGTCGCATCTTCATCACGCTGCAAGCTCCCGAGGGCTCTAGTTTCGAATACACCGCCGAGTACGGTCGCAAGCTTGAGGCGATCGTCAACAAACAAATGGAGTTCGGCGATATCCAGCGCGTCACACTACGCGTGCCCGGTGGTTGGGGCGGCGGCGGTGAAGTGACGACGGCGCGAGTCATCATGGTGCTCAAACCATGGAACGAGCGTGACCGTTCGGCACAAGACATTGCCGGCGCGTTGCGCAAGGAACTCGGCTCATTGCCGGGCGTACGTGCGACCGCGATCCTGCCGGGCGCGCTGCGCGGTGGGTTCGGCTCGCCCGTGCAAGCCGTCATCGGTGGTCCGGATTACGAGAGTCTCGCGAAATGGTCGGATCAACTCGTGGCGCTCGCTGAGAAGAATCCGGGTCTGACGGGAGTCGAGAGCAACTACCGCCCCCGCAAGCCACAAATCAAAGTGGCCATCGATCGTGATCGTGCGGCAGATCTCGGTGTCTCGCTACAAACGGTCGGGCGCACGCTCGAAACCATGCTCGGTTCACGTATCGTGACCACGTTCATCGATCGTGGTCGCGAGTACAACGTCGTGCTGCAAGGCCGACCGGATGAGCGAGCCACGACAACGGATCTGACCAACTTGCAGGTCCGCTCTGATCGGACTGGGGAGCTCGTGCCGCTCGCGAGTGTCGTCCGATTGACCGAAACGGCGAGCGCGACGGAGCTCAGTCGCTTCAATCGCCTGCGGGCTGTCGAAATCCGCGCGGACCTCGCCGAGGAATACACCATGGGCGAGGCGGTGAAATGGTTCGAAGAGACCGTGCGCAAGGAGCTGCCGGCTGGCGCCACCTTAATGTGGGACGGCGAGTCTGCAGATTATGTTCGCAGTGGCGGCCAGCTTTGGATCACCTTGTTGTTCGCTGTCGTGATCGTATTCCTCGTTCTCGCCGCCCAGTTCGAAAGCTTCGTGCACCCGGCGATCATCATGGTTACCGTACCGCTCGCCATGCTCGGCGCCGTGTTCGGTCTCAAGGTTCACGGCATGAGTATCAACATCTTCAGTCAGATTGCCGTTGTCATGTTAATCGGTATCGCCGCCAAGAACGGCGTGCTGATCGTCGAGTTCGCCAATCAGTTGCGGGACCGTGGCAAGGAATTCCACGAAGCCATCATCGAAGCCTCGGTGACGCGTTTGCGCCCGGTATTGATGACAAGTCTCTGTACGGCTTTTGGTGCCATTCCCTTCCTGTTGGCAACCGGCGCTGGCGCAGAACAAAGATTGCCTATCGGCATCGTCGTGTTCTACGGCACGATCGTCTCGGTGTTTTTAACGCTCATCGTGGTGCCGGCTGTTTATTCCCTCGTCGCCAAACGCACTAAGCCCAGCGATTACACCAATCGACTCGTCGATCGGTTGCTTGGAGCAACCACCGAAGAGCGCGCGGCCAAACTTGAGGCGCGCTGACACAGACGCGCCGGCTTTAGAAGGTCGGGTTCGGCAGGGTATGGAACGCATGCCGCAGACTGTCACTCCAGCCGGAGCGGATCATGCGGAAGTATTCGTCATCGGCCGTAATACTGCGGTGTAGCTGAACCTTCAGCGCATCGCGCCTTACGCAGACGAGATCGAGCGGCAGACCGACCGATAAGTTGGAACGAATTGTCGAGTCCATCGAAATCAGCGCGCACTTGGTCGCCTCAGCGATGCTCGAGGAACGAGTGATGACGCGATCTAGGATAGGTTTGCCGTACTTGGACTCGCCGATCTGGAAGTACGGCGTGTCTTCGGTAGCCTCAATGAAATTACCGGCCGCATAAATATGAAACAGCCTCGGTACTTCGCCACGAATCTGGCCACCGAGGATGAAAGCGGCATTGAAATCGATGCCGTGCTCCTTCAACGACGCGGCATCCCGCTGATGCACTGCACGTAAGGCCTCACCGACCAAGGCGGCCGCATCGAAAGTACTTTTGATGCTGTACAAGCTTTGAGCATCGTGTCGTGCGATCTGCTCGTGCAGTTCGTGCACGACCGCTTGTGAGACGGCGAGATTTCCCGAGGTCATCAAGACGAGTACGCGATCGCTCGAACGCTCGAAGACATGCATCTTGCGGAAGGTGTTGACGTGATCGACACCGGCGTTGGTGCGGGAGTCGGATAGAAACACGAGACCCGTGTCGAGTAGCGTAGCGACGCAGTAAGTCATGACTGATTCTACTGCTTTACTGCTGTGCCTGTCGTTGTTGGAGCAGTCGCGGCCGCGGCGCCGCCATGCGGCGCGGTGACTCGTCAGACGATACGGCGACCGTGGCCACCATGGTTTCGGCACCGCCGCCTCGACGAACACCTCGCACGGGACAGGCATCAAGGTAATCGCGCCCGACCGCAAGACGGCAATGGTGCGGGCCACCCGACACGCCGTTAGTGACGTCGACGGCAAACCAGCGCTGCCGCTCATTCAGCCAAACGTCGACCCAAGCGTGGCTTGCAATGTGATCGTCGCGCTCGGTCAATAGATAACCACTCACATATCGAGCCGGAATACCAAGGCTACGACAGCACGCTAGCATGATGTGGGCGTGGTCTTGGCAAACGCCACGACGTAGCGAGAAAGCGCTCGCCGCCGTGTCCGACACATCGGTCGACCCCGGCACGTATTCGACATGCTCGCGAATAGCGCCCGCCAGAGCCAAAACATCGTCGCGCTCGAGCGACCGCTTACCGAAACGTTTTACAAACAGCTGCAACTCGTCGTCGGCGCGCGTCAATGTGGTTTCCGGCAGATATACCAGCGGTGACAAACGCCCGCGATTAGAAGGCGCTGCATCAGCCACCGACTCCGTTTCGACCGTCCCGGTCACGTGGATACGAATCTCGATATGCGGCTCATCGATGGTCAGCAGATGCATCACGTTGCCATGCGCATCGATTTGCTGTGATTTTTGTCCTGGCGTTTGCAGATGCCAGTTCAATACCCGTTGACCTACTTCCGTGCGTGGCGTCAGTCGCAAACTCTGCACGCTGTGATTGACCGGTCGATCGTAGCGATAGACGGTTTCATGTTCGATGTGCAGCAGCATGTCAGACCGTCGCCTCCGATACGAGGAAGTCATGCGCGATACGTGCACCAAGATCGCTAGTACGCGAGAGAAAGCTCGCGAGATATTCGCGAACACCGAGCTGCAGTACTTCGTCGATCCGGCCGTATTGCAAGGCCGCCTGAATCTCGCCCGAGCGTCGCGTGGTTTCACCCGATCGGGCATTGGCGACCCGCACCAGCGTTTGGTGGACACGATTGGTGCAATGCCGCAAGGAACGTGGCATAGCTTCGTGAAATATCAACAGTTCGGCGACGCGACGTGGCGTGATGAGATCGCGATACACCTTTCGATAAACCTCGAATGCCGACACGGAACGCAGCAGCGCGCTCCATTCGTAGTAGTCGACTGCTGCATCGGGAGCTGCAGCATCCGGCATCAATAGCTCGAAACGAGCATCCAGGATGCGCGCCGTATTGTCAGCCCGCTCGAGATAGGTGCCGAGCAAAGTGAACTCGAGTGCCTCATCGTGCAACATCGTACCTTGGATGACGCCGCGCGCTAAATGCGATCGGAACTTCACCCATTCAAAAAAATCGCCCGTGCTCTGCCGACGAGCGGCAACCCGCTTGTAGCGCTTCAACTCAAGCCACGTAGCGTTCAATGTTTCCCAGGTTTCGGAGGTCAACGTGCCGCGAACAGCATGGGCATTTTCACGCGCGCGATCGAGGCAATGCTCGATGCTACCCGGATTGGTGGTCTCGAAGGCAATCCAGTCGATAGCCGCATCTTGAGTAATGGTGTCGCGAGCCGCGAGATAGGCGTCGATCTGTCCAACTGTTGCAAGTGTTGAGGCCCAGCGCTTGCGAGTGACGTCTTCCTCTTGTCGCAGCAACGTCATTCGACAATTGACGTCGAGCATGCGCGCAAGATTCTCAGCGCGCTCTGTGTATCTCGCCATCCAATACAAATGGTCTGCGGTGCGACTCAGCATGCCGTCCGCTCCAACACCCAGGTATCTTTGGTCCCGCCACCCTGCGACGAATTCACGACTAGCGATCCTTCGCGCAACGCTACCCGCGTCAATCCGCCCGGCACCATCGTGACATCACGTCCTGACAAGACGAAGGGTCGTAAATCGACATGACGCGGCGCTAAACCCGCCTCGACAAAAGTTGGGCATGCCGAAAGCGAGAGAGTAGGCTGTGCGATGTACCTCGCCGGATCAGCCAGAATTCGCAAACGGAAAGCCTCGATCTCCGCTTGTGTCGCCAATGGTCCGATCAACATGCCGTAGCCACCAGCGCCATGGACCTCTTTGACCACGAGCTCCGAGAGATTGGCGAGTACATACGCAAGATCCTCGTCGCGACGCAAAATCCAGGTCGGCACGTTTTGCAGGATCGGCTCCTCGCCGAGATAAAAGCGCACCATCTCCGGCACGTACGGATAGGTCGATTTGTCATCGGCGATACCCGTGCCGATCGCGTTGGAGATGACAACACGTCCCGCCCGATACGCCGTGAGTAAGCCCGGGACGCCAAGCATGGAGTCGGGACGAAAGGCCAGCGGGTCCAGAAAATCGTCGTCCACGCGCCGATAGATCACATCGACACAACGAGGACCTTGAGTCGTTCGCATGTAGACGATCTCATCGTCGACGAACAAGTCTTGGCCTTCGACAAGTTCGATACCCATCTGCTGGGCGAGAAATGCATGTTCGAAGTAAGCGCTGTTGTGGGCGCCTGGAGTCAGTAACACCACGACAGGATCGCGCACGCCAGCCGGTGCCACGCTACGCAAAGTCTCGAGCAACAAGTCGGGATAATGTTCGACCGGTGAAACCGAATAGCGCGCGAACAACTCTGGGAATAAACGCATCATCGCTTTACGATCTTCGAGCATGTAGGACACGCCCGAGGGTACGCGCAGATTGTCTTCGAGGACGTAGTACTCGCCTTGACCCGCGCGCACGAGATCTATACCGGCGATATGTGCATAGACATCCATCGGTAGATCGATACCTTGCATCTCGGGCCGATATTGCACGTTGCAAAGCACTTGCTCAGCGGGAATGCGCCCTGCGCGCAGAATTTCTTGATCGTGATAGACGTCGTGCAGAAAGGCGTTGAGTGCCGTGACGCGTTGCCGTAGTCCCTGCTGTAATTGATCCCACTCGAGCGCCGGAATGATCCGTGGAACGATATCGAACGGAATCAATCGCTCTGTACCGGTCTCATCGCCATAGACCGCGAACGTAATACCGGCACGGCGGAACAAGGTATCAGCCTCATTACGCTTCTCGACGATGCTGTCGGCGGGAGTCTCGGCGAGCCATTCAGCGTAGGGTTGATAATGAGGTCGCACAGCGCCACTAGCGGTGTGCATCTCGTCGAAAATCGCCTCCTTCACCATATCTTCCCGCCGATATAACGCCCAGCGGCCGGGAGATGCGGGAAATACTCCACCGATTCAAATGCACCATGAAGAAAGTAGGGATCGTTCTCAATGATTTCTTTGGCGCGCGCGAGGCTACGCGTATGCAGGCAATACAAGCTACCGATCGGCTGCTCGCGACTTTCGTCGTACAAAGGGCCTGCCACATTGAGCTCGTCCATGACGGTCTCGATGTAGGCCATGTGCGAGGCGGTCTGTGCCGCACGCACGGCGGCACCAGAGTCGCCATCACGACAGAGCACGATATAGGCGGTTTTCT
>Ga0172372_10013019_pt1 | contig 10358 bp, 19 predicted proteins | sample LakKiv5m_2_FD_114544 | JGI IMG/M metagenome (GOLD analysis project Ga0172372, IMG submission 114544) | Freshwater microbial communities from Kabuno Bay, South-Kivu, Congo - kab_092012_9.5m | ecosystem: Environmental > Aquatic > Freshwater > Lake | place: Democratic Republic of the Congo... | reverse complement strand
GGTCTCCTGTCCACGTGGTATTAGCGTTTCCGTTTCCGATCGAACCTCCGCCACCTCCCCCACCTGCAAAAGGAGTAAATCCGCTCGGATAAATTACATACGAGGGATTACCGTTGCTTCCATTGTTATTTGCCGAGCCACCGACACCGCCACCACCGACAATTACTGTATAGGTCCCGGGAGGGAGATAAGCAGGACTATATGTGTATATATCACTTTCGTCGTACTGATAATACCCACCTGATCCGCCACCGCCACCTCCTTCGGCACCTGCTCCGCCTCCGCCTCCGCCTCCGCCACCGATTAAAAATATCTCTGTTGGCAGTGAGAATGTTTTTCCCCGAAGTTCATCGTAGGAAATTAATATCCCGGGAGTAAAATTTAATAAAAAAGGCAATCCAAATACTTTTCCTGCTAATCGATGTATCGAATAATTGTTTAAATCTAAAGTAGTAGTACCGCTTCGGCCTAACTCACGATTAATTTGAAATGCAGATATTGAATTTGGACTTGCTGGTGTAGTCATTTTTGTTTAAAATCTATCATAATCGATATTATCGTCTTTCCGACTTTCTGCGTCTTTCCAAATTGCAGCTTCGATTTCGCGATCTAACTCAGCGGGAAGATTGGACAATGCCTGACCGGTATCGGCATCAAAAACTTCAACGTCGTCTAGTTCGGGGTATTCTGGAGGATCACCACCACGATCGCCCCAGGTAGCAGGACGATAACTGCCAGAGATAGAATAGTTGATGCCTAGTGTTCGATAAGCAGGCCAGTTCTCATCATCGGGGTCTTCAGATTCTTCCCAGTTTTCAACATCAAGTTCCATGTCATAATTACGTCCCATGGCTTCTTCGATTTTACTCATTGTGTCACGGATTTCTTCTGCTAGAGTTTTAGGCATAATAATTCTCTCAAGTTTTGTATATTTAGTTTAATATAAATAGAAATAGGGGTCAATGAGACCCCTATCCATTACAACAACTATAATTATTTGGCGTAGACTTTTTTAAGTCCGTCTACATAACCATCTGCGATCTCGATACTTTTGTATGCAAGGTCGCACTGAACTTTAGTGAAGTTCTTAGCCACGGTCTTGTAAACACCTTCGGGGATAGCATCAACAAAATAGTCGGCTTGTTTCTTTTGCATATCAACTACAGAATTTAGAAATGAAAACATATTAATCTCCTTATATTGTATTAGGACTTTTTAGTTGTTTGGGCAGTCCAGGCGTCCCAACCTGCTTTGAACCAGTCGATACAAAAAGGATTGAATAGTCTTTCAACTTTGGTTTCCATCATTTCTCTACCCACTGTAGTGAAAACTGTGGTGCCAGTTTTCATGGCTGTATGAACAAATTCTGTTTGTACATCAACATACTTGGTCCATGCTTGTTTGACTTCTTGATTGGTCATATACTTGTTTATAAACTGTTTCTTACCATTTTGAATTGAGTCAACTGTAAGCTCTGCGATGTTAAACATGATTGATTCCTTAAAAATGTATTTATTGTGCACTGCCGCGAAACTAGATATTATGTGATTTTTTTGTATATTTCAAGTTTTTCGGTAAATAAAAGTTCAAGTCAAGGAAACTATCATGATATTTCGAAAAATTGCCGAATGGCTGTCGGGCAGCAAAAAAACGGATCAGCCGCATCCCCTAGACGGTCCCATTCGTGCAGCCGAAGAAAAGACCTTTGCTCCTTATAAAGTAGAACCGCCTGCACCTGCTCCAGTGGTAGAAACTAAACCAGTTGAAACAATTCACACAATCTCGGAACCAACCAAATGTGGTTGTGGTCGTAGTCCCACTGGTCTTTGCGTGGGTCTACATCGATTGACCACAGAGGAATGGTCTGCTCATGCTGATAATCCTGCCCGTGTAGTAATGGCTGCACCTGAAGTAAAAGCAGAAGAAAAGCCTGCTAAAAAACCAGCAGCAAAAAAACCTAAGACAGATAAGCCTGCTGCTAAAAAGGCACCAGCCAAGAAACCCGCTGCTGCTAAGAAAGCACCAGCAAAAAAGCCAGCCGCAAAAAAGAAAGCCGATGCTGTAGCACAGGCACCGGCTCGTAAAACTACCACTCGAAAATCTAAATAATCTTGTTCACGCAGCCAGCAACTGAGTTTGCTGGCTTTTCCAATAACGATATAGTTCGAAACTGGACAAGTTCTTGCCCTTGGATTCACACATGAGGTCGAAATGTTCCAGAAATGTCAATGCCCAATCATTTACTGCTGTGTTCCAATAGAAATCACTGTGAGCACGTAGTTTTTGTTTCTTAAATCCCGCAGCCATCAAGGCCTTGAGATCGGGAAGTTGATCACGGGGATGGTCAACAAGTAGATGTTCGGGACTCACACTATAATGAGCGACAGGACGCACACCACGCCAACTGTCAATGACTCTCGCAACACGCTGATCCCGAATTTCAATGTACTCTCCTGTATGAATGTAATGATGGTGAATGTCTAGAACAATGGGAATAATATCCGCCAATTCTAGGCATGACCCCAATCCCCAGGTGATCTCTTCGTTTTCGATGGTGATACAATTACGGGCTTCTGGACTGAGTCGCGAATAGGACTGTCGGACACCCTCTGGACCGGCTCGACCCGAGATGTGGACATTGATTTTGAAGTCCTGAAACGATCTTCCATAACCCAGCCAAGAGGCCACAGTTGCATGATATTCAAACTCCTCTATACTACGGTTGACAATATCTGGATTATCACTGCCAAGAACCACAAACTGGCCAGGATGCATACTAAGGCGAACATTATGGGCACGAGCAAGATCACCAACCACGCCAAAATGACGCTGGCAATAATCGCGTACATCACTCCGGTGATAGAAGTTACGCCAAGTAGGCTCAGTGAACATATTAAGAACATCACTGCCAATACGAACCATACGAAGGTGCTCATTCTGACTCCCTACCCATTCTACTAATAGTCTTACTGATTCGATGTTATGAACCATGATATCCCACAACCGCTGTTCAGCCACGTCACGTGTTTGACGATTACACCAAGCCACTGTGGTACCAATGGTATTGAATTTCTTACAATCGTCTTTGAGACCGATACCATTGACTTGGTCAGGACGATCAATCCACTTACAGGCAAAACCGATTCGTTTAGTCATAGTAGACCTATTATAACAGTTTTAAATGATTTCTACAAGTTGTTTAGCGGTTGCAGGGCTCAATGTCCAACCCAAATGACCATGCCCGGTATGATAAAATACTTTTTGATCATGGTCACTGGCCTTGACAATTGGCATCATATCAGGAGTCATTGGACGCAAACAGGCCCAACTACTGTAATTACTGGTATCGATTTTAGGAAAGTTTTCATGCACCCAGTTTAACAATGGTTGAATTCTGTCATGGCGAATATCGTAATTTTCACCGGCCAATTCTGCTGTACCAGCTACACGAAATCTATTCCCCAATGTTGAACTGACAATTTTAGCTCGATCGTCTAATAGACTAACACGGGGCACATATCGCATATCCGAATCAGGAACTGTAATAGTTATACTATAACCTTTGACTGGGTAAACAGACAATCGGTCTCCAAAGAATTTGCCAATTTTTTGTGATCCGACTCCAGCCGATACTACAATTCTATCATATTCGGAATAGTCAGTCACTGGATCAAATTCGGTATCGAAGAAGAATTTTACATGATATTTTTTAGCTAATACTACATATAACTCAGAAACAAACTTATGAATATCGCCCACACTGTCACTGGGTGTCCATGCCGATCCGATCATGCCCTCAATGTTGGACAATGTTGGATCTATTTTTTTGATCTGTTCCTGCGATAGTAGTTGCCATTCACATCCTGCTGATTCGTAAAGTTCTTTGACTAGAGTAGCATGATCAAAATATTCCGAATCTTTATAGATATGTAGAATACCAGAATTACTGTAATCAAATTTCAATGACTCTTGATCAACGATTTCTTGATATAGCGTACGAGAGTCGAGACCTAATTTAATGGTCTTTAGTGTATTCTGCTGATAATCTGACTTAACTGTATGCCAAAGAAACTCAGTCACCCATTTCAATTTGTTCCATTCCAAACTGGGACGAATCAATAGCGGAGCATCTTTAGTTAACATCCAAGATAGACCTTTTCGGACATTGCTCCATGTAGTCCAAACTTCGCTATTACTGACGGAAAGTTGCCCCCCGTTGGCCCGACTGCATTTCATAGCAGGGTATCGTTCTCGATCAATAACCGTGACCTTATGACCTGCTTGAGTCAAATAATAAGCAGCCAAAATTCCTGTAACACCTGATCCAATTACCAATGTTTTCATTAAAAATTTCTGTATTTAAGTGTAAATCGTTTCCAAGCGGTTTGCCATTTGGGCCTCACTGCTAACGGTGCATGACAGGCCAAATAGTGCAAATGGTGGCCTATCCTATACACACGAGGCCATCTCATTTGTCGAAAGTTTTTATCACTGTAATTCTCTTGCCAGTTTAATTCGCCAGCATATTCCCGATACTCACGCCACCACTTAAGACGGCGTTTTGGACTAAAGTATTGTGGACGAAACTTCATGGCTGTGCTGTTAAACCAGCCCAAGTCATCCATTGTCGAAACGCTTGATAAACTTCACGTGCTTCTTGTTCGTCAACGGGCACAGGTTGGCCACGAACACAAAATCCAGTTGGTGTTAGTTTCAACATTTCACTTTCGTTAGCCCAAAAGGTTATGGAAGAACCGTCAATCTCAGGTGACATAGTTAAAACTGGCATCGGTGTGGGTTGAGAGGTAAATTTGTACATAAATGTATTATACAGGATAATTTAATTGTTGTCAAACAAATCTTCATTCCATTCGCGATGACCTTCTCTCCAGGCCATATTGCTTTGTGTTTCTCGAACTTCTACCCGATAGCACCAAACACGGTCGGCTTCGCCTTTTCCTAAGTAGTCAGGAATATAAACTCCATTAACAAATTTGTACAGCATATCAGCGATCATTTCACAGCCCATAGCTGGTAAAATGGTCAATGCTAAAATACCATCTTGTTCTAATTGTTGATACTTGGCCAGATCCGGATCATCGGCCGCGATTATGGTCTTGTGATCAAATTGATCCTTTAGTATTTGTTTTAGTTCTTTTAGTCCACCATAATCTACTACCCAGCCACGACGGTCTAGCTCGTTAGCTCCGAAATAGAATTTGATCGAAAAAGAATATCCATGATTGAGATTACAATGTGTATCGGCTCGCCATTGTTTGTAAGCACAAGGAAATTCGTCCACATATTCTTTAGTGGATGTAAAACGATAAGTAATAGGTTGATAAGTTGTCATCTCTTGCCTTTTAAAGTAAGTTTGATGACTTGCAGAATATTTAGAGTGGGATGAAAGTCTAGCAGTCCACTGTAGAAGATAAAAGTATTTAACTAAAACTAATAACGTGTTCGTAATTTTTTCTAATCATACTTTTATACATTAGATTTTTGTGCACATGAAAATTAACGAATCCGGCATCAGCAGCAAATTTGGCTAACTGTTTAAAGTATACAGCACGTTTACTGTAAGGCCCATAGGCATTCATTTGAGAATTGTGAATCTCGTAGATCATTGTGTTCCATTGATTCTTAAATTTAATGTCATGTTCGTGATGCTCTAAGTATATGGTATTACCGTCTTCGCTTTTTACTAATGCAGGAAAACTGAATTCGCGTTCCTTGAAATCTTGATTTTTATAATCTCGAAGAGTGGTAATTACAAATCCAAATACCACTGCTCTTAATTGATTGAGAAATGTTTTTTGATCTTCTTCACTGTCAAAAAAAGTATAAAACTCATCGCCGGAAATCGCAACTTCTACATTGCCGGAAATATCCCTGAGGTTGTTCACTTTTTGTAAGACTGGAACTGTTTGCTGTATATCAAAAAAATCATGATCATCGATTCCTAAGATGAATATTTTTTCTGCACGTGAAGTCAATATTGCAGGATTGAATCCGATGTAGAGCTCGCTTGCGGGCCTGACATTATAATGATTGTATACATCATTGAGCAGTTGTGCCTTTCTTGAAATTATCTCAGCTCGCTTGTAATTTGATTTAAATACTGATAATAATACCGAATTATATGAATTGAAGTTTTTCATCGCACAATTATTTAGTGCGATTGTGGTCTTTTTTACGTTTGTAGAGTTTCTAAATTACTACTTCTCAGTAGTTTGTAGCACTTTTGTACAGCACAGGCCTGTGTAATTGCATCATCTAAGGCATTATGATGTGCTTTTGTGTCGGTTCGGCGTATTTCTGCTCGTGGATCGTAGTTCATAAACTTAAAAAGAGTTCGACTATCACGGATTTGCCAGTATGACCAAGGAAAATGCATGTCATATTCTCTGTAGAGATTTTCCAAGATCACAATATCAAATACTGGACCTTGACACCAAATATCATCGACCCCGACTAAAAATTTAGTCAATTGTTCTAGACTTTCGCGCACTCCAATACGATCATGCTCACTCATGGCATCTTCGTAGACTTCTTGTGGTTGTTTCGACCACCAGGCTAATGTGCCTTCATCTACATCTCTACCATTGGCAATTTGCTCATCGACATTGAGTTTATGATATAATTGATCTACAATGCCCACAGAGTTAAAAGGATTGAACTTAACTGCGGCCATAGTGAGAAGAACACTATTCGGAGTGACGCTTAACGTCTCCGTGTCGATCATCACATTCATGTTTTATTAATTACTGTCTAGTTGAACAATTCTTGATCTAAGTTCGCTGGTACTATAATCGTGATTGCGAGTATTATACACAATACGAATACCACTTTTTTGACAAATCTCTCGCCCAGTAAATTCACGGTCTTGATATTCTACACCTAAGATACGCACAGTAATAGGCAAAATCTTTAGTAGATTTTCAAGGTCTCGTTCGGTATTGTATACCACGACTTCATCTACATAGCGTACACCAGCAATTTGAATGTGCCGCTCTACAATACTTTGAACTGGATAATTCTTCTCTGGACGATCGATTGTGGGATCAATTTGTAGTCCCACAATCAAGTAATCACAATGACTACGTGCTTCGGCTAGCATGGCCACATGCCCGGCATGAAGAAGATCAAAACTGCTGCAAGTGAATCCTATTTCTTTTCCGCGAAGTTCGCGTAGTTGATTGAATATCATTCTTCGGCCTCGATTTTGACCTGTAAAGGGAAACCATTGCTACGAGCTAATAGTGTGACTTCGATTCCTTTTTGCTCAGCTAGTTCGTAGCTGTAAATTGCCACGATTGAGCTTCCTTCCTCGTGTATTTCTTTAGTTTTTTGTATCGCACCATCGTCGTCATAGTTAAAAATATCGATCAGAGTCTCGATTACAAATTCCATGGTTGTTTTATCGTCGTTTACATAGATCACGCGATAGAGAGGAGGTTCTTTAAGATGAGACTTAATTCGTGTTTTAACTGTATCATCATTTTTAACTACTGTTTCTGTTGACATTTTTTACCTTTTATTAAACACAGTCTGGGGCCAGTCCCCAGACTGCAACTCATTGCCTTGGATCAACCATTCATTGTGATTGCAATTTTCTTAGGTTGTTTTTCCTCTGGAAGATGGCGCTTTAAACGAATGTTTAACATACCCAATTCCAGTGTTGCAGCTTCAACCTCCACATAATCGGCAAGGGTGAATTGCCTACGGAAACTACGACTTGCAATACCACGGTGGAGATAATTTACTTCTTCATCGTCGGCCTTACGAGCACTAGTTCCTTCAACGATAAGTAGGTTGCTGTCTTTGGTAATTTCCAAATCAGACATACTAAATCCAGCTACCGCCATGGTGATCATGTACTCGTCGTCATTGATCATCACAATATTGTAAGGCGGATAACCTTGATTGGATGAGTTGGCGAATTGACGATCCATTTGTTCAAATAGTCGATCGAATCCGACCGATGCACGAGTAAAGGGTGAGAGATCTAGAGTTGTTAGTCTTGTCATTTTTTTCTCCTTAAATTAAGCAAGATTAAAAGTAGAGTTCAATTGAACCTCTACAAACATATTTATACATGATTGTTCGCCTAGTTGTCTATTAAATTGAATACTCAACAAACTTTACACCAGCCTCTTTGATAGCCAATTCACAGACCGCACAGGGTTTAGCCAACTGTAATTCACCATGCGTATTTCTACGCTCAACTCGAATTTTGTATGGTGTACCACGACACTTGATCAAGGCAGATATTTCAGCATGTAAGTATTGTCGTTCTGGGTGCCCGGCTTGACGTGCTAGTCGAGCTTGATAGGGGTGCGTTTTGCTATAACTGTTTTGGCCGATACTGAGTACACGGCCGCGGCGATCATAGACTGTAGCAGTCACTTTTTGTTTAGTAGTCATTTTGTGGCGAAAAAACAACGATTTTTAGGCTATAACTCTATGATTTTACACTGTTTTTTAATAAAAATCAACCTGTTTTTTCGGTTGACAAGCCGATTGACCTTTGCTATAATTACAACACTATGAAACGTCGCACTAGCACCCGTAAACGCCGCAACGATTGCAACCACGCAGTCTATGTGATCACCAATACTGTGACGCAAGCTCAGTATATTGGCATCACTGTCTGCTCAGGCAACGTTCAGCAGGCATTGAAAGTTCGTATGCAGAAACATCTGCGTCGTGCTCTTACCGAAAGCAAAGGTTGGGCTTTGTGTTCGAGCCTGCGTGAGCATGGTGCCGAAGCCCATGTGTATGGTCTGATCGAAGTGGTACGTGGTCGATTGGCTGCTCATGCACGTGAGCGTGAATTGATCCGTGCACATAATCCTGCGTTGAACACGTTCTAATTTAGCTAGCAAGCAAAACAAACCGCCCTTCGGGGCGGTTTTTCTTTAGTGTACTGTACGGTGTGGATGAGCAATTGAATCTTCGGAGAATAAACTAAGTATCTCTGCCACAATATCTGGCACTTCATCTTGGCTGTCCACTTCTTCAGGAACAACCAACATCTTGAGTTTTCCATCTGCGGTAATTATTATACCATAGTCCTGATCGGTCATATCTATTTCATCACTGTCATCGATTAAATTTTCTAATTGTTGAAGGTTCATGAAAAACTCCTTTTAATTTACTATCACATTTGGACTTGCGGTCACGATTTCGCCTTGGTATACAACACCATCGCCTTCGACTCGATCACCTAGTCGTGCATGTTGTCGATCGTTGGTTTTAACGTCAGGCGATCCGCCCACAATAACTGCTCGATGTCCGCATTCTAAATTTACTTTATCACCAATTCGAGCAACAGCACGATCATTGGCTTTCACATTAGGCGACGCTGTCACAATAGTTCCTTTTTTAATCGGACCCCCCGAATGACCAAAACATCTTCCCGATACTTCGTCTCCCAGTCGTGCAGAACCTCTCATGCTGCAAACTTTTTAAGTTGGGACAAAGCACTGTCAATGGACCCACCTGCAGATTTAACAAATCCACCAATGGTATCACCTAATCCGCCTACTGTGGAAGATAGTCCGCCGAGACTAGCTGTCATCGAATCTCCTACCAAACTAGTGGCAATGTTTTGTGCTTCTTTACCAGTAGCGGGCAAGTTAGGAACAGATCCAGCCACAGATTCAAGACTGCCGGTGACACTACCAGCTGCTGAGCTGATCGCACCTTTGATTTTATCGATTTGACCACTGGCGCCTTCGCCTAGACCTTTAAGAGCGTCTAATGTGACCGAACAAGACCCTTTTAAAACTCCACCAATGGCAGTTTGGATATTTCCTGCAATAGCATTTAGCCCGCTGGTGATATCTGAAAAAACAGTGTTCAATGATCCACCGGGATTGATCGAATCCTTAACATCTGTTATAGCTGAAGTTATTTTTGCCATCGCAGCATTAATTGTGTTTATGGCACTAGCAGTTAGTTTAGATAGTTTGTCCTTTAGTCCCTTGATTATATCAGCAACTTTGTCAATGGCTCCTGAGATCGAAGAACTCAATCCACCGAGTCCTTTCAATGCATCGCCAATGGATTTTTCAACTTCACGAGCTGTTTCTTTGACAGCATCGCCAAATGTAGAACCAGCAGTTCCAAGTATATTGCAACTGCTGGTACATTTTTCAGACAATGTATCGACTCCGGCTTTAACAACACTGGCTTCGGACTTCATTGTGTCTAAGGCTGTATTTAAAACAGAAAGACTTAACGGCATAACTATCCTCTACATGGATATTTATACTTATACAATGATTTTATCGTTTGAAACAGTCTGTATTCCAGTCACTGTTTTAAGATAGTGATCTCTCATACGTGTGTCG
>Ga0172372_10013016_pt1 | contig 10362 bp, 9 predicted proteins | sample LakKiv5m_2_FD_114544 | JGI IMG/M metagenome (GOLD analysis project Ga0172372, IMG submission 114544) | Freshwater microbial communities from Kabuno Bay, South-Kivu, Congo - kab_092012_9.5m | ecosystem: Environmental > Aquatic > Freshwater > Lake | place: Democratic Republic of the Congo... | reverse complement strand
TGCTTAACAGACAAATGTCTGCAAAATGGCCTAATATAAATAAAAAAAAAGATCCTTTACCTGATGCTGATAAATTTAAAGGAATGCAAGGTAAACTTGAAAAATATTTCAGCGATAAGCCAGCTAATAATTAATATGATAGATTTTAAAAACTTGAAGCCTCATTTACAAGATGATGAAAGAAAAAAACAGTTATCAAGCATTGAGAAAAATTTAAAAGAGCATTCGTTTCCACCCCAGTTAGTTATCGAGACCACTTCTTACTGCAATTATACCTGTATTCATTGCTCTCATAGAGAAATGTTAAGACCCCAAAAGCATATGGAAAGAGATATTTATAACAAAATAGTCGAGGAGGTTGGCAAGAAAAGTCCAATGTGTGAAATATGGCCTACATTTTATGGAGAATCTTTTATTCTTGGTGATGAATTGTGGGATAGGCTTGATTATGCAGATAAGGTCGGATGTAAAAATTTAGTTTTAAACTCTAATGGTTCTTTATTACATAGAAACGACAATATTAATAAAGTTTTAAAATCTCCTTTAAAAAGATTTATTCTAAGTTTGGATGGTTTTAAAAAAGAAACCTTTGAAAAAATTAGGGAAAAAGGTGTTTATGACGAAGTTTATCCTGCTGTCGTTAAATTATGTGAAGAAAGATTAAAAAGAAAGATTACTTATCCAACAATTACCGCACAATTCTCTGTTATGAAAGACAACGCTGATGAAGTTGAAGATTATAAAAAATTTTGGAACAGTAAAGGAGCAGAGGTAAAAGTTAGACCTATGTTGGAATGGACCACAACTGGAACTGTTCGTGCTGATACAATAGATCACTTGTCATCTTTTCGAATTGCCTGTCCGTGGGGAAATAATACAATGGCTATTCACCAAGATGGTAGTGCTGTAGCCTGCGCCATAGATTATGAAGGTTTGTTTAAAGTTGGAAATGTAAAAGATTATTCAGTCGAAGAGCTGTGGTCTAGATTAGGTAAACAATTAAGAGAGTATCATAGAAGTCATAGTTGGGATAAAATTCCAGAAATATGTAAAAGTTGTGGTGACTGGCAAGTCGCCGGAGCCTCCTATGAAAAACAACAAGTCGAAGGTACAAGACCATTTTGGTACACTGAAAGTTAAAAAAAATTTGAAAACACAAGAATTTGGTCTTAGAGAACAAGCTGAGCAATATCCTATGATGTTAGTGCTCTCTTTTGTTTATCCATGTAATGCACTATGTCCGCATTGTCCTTACACTAATTCCAGTATCAGGAAAGAGTATAAAGATATGCCCTTTATGCCTGATGAAGTTTTTAAAAAAATAGCTGATGAAAGTGGACCTTTTGGTTCTTATTTAAGAATTTCTGGGGGGGGGGAACCAATGCTGCATCCTAACGTTTGTGAACTTTTAATCTATGCAAAAAACAAAGGTTGTAAGATTGGTTTAATAACTAATGGTTCGTTATTTAATGAAAAAAATTTAAAAAGTCTTATTGATGCTGAGATAGATTTAATAGAATTTTCTGTAGATGCCGATAATGAAAAAGATTATGAAATTTATAGAAAAGGGTTAAATTGGGAAACATTAAATAAAAATGTTACACAAGCACTAAAATATAGAAATTTAAAAAAAAGTAGAACAAAAATAATTGTTTCGGCAGTAAATCAGCAAGGGGTGAACATTGATAGTATCGAAGAATATTGGGTGAAAAAAAAAGAGGTAGATTATATAATTAAAAGAAAGTATTTAAGCTGGGGAAATAATACCGAAATTGATCAAACAAAATCTGCTGATCCGGCTCCTTATACCGACACAGAGTCAACCCCATGTCCTTTCATTTTTGAAAGATTAAATATTGATTCTAGAGGAAACGTAATGGTTTGCGGATATGACATTTCTGCAAATACATCTATGGGAAATGTTATGAAGCAATCTATAAAAGATATTTGGCATGGAGAAGGTTTTAAATTTTATAGAGATAAGCATTTAAATAATAAAGGAAGCGAGATTAGCATGTGCTCAAAATGTCCAGATTGGAAGTATAGATCTTGGACACATAATTATTGGAAAGTAGTTAAAGAGGCTGATAAAGTTTGGTATAAAAAAATAAAAAATATAGATTCTGAAGAAGATTTTTTAGTAACTAAAAAATAAAATTTTAGTGATAAAATATTTTTCCATCAGGCATGATAATTTTTACTTTTTCTAGATCAAGTCTTTTATTCCACCAGTCTCTATTATTTTTATACCATGCAAAAGTCTTTATTAGGCCCTGTTCAAAAGAAACTTTTGGTTTCCAATTAAAAAAATTTCTAAATTTTCTATTATTGCAGAGGTGTTGACCAACTTGGCCTGGTCTAGATTCTATATGACTAATTTTTTTTTTAGATTTTGATATAGAAAATAAGATATTAGCAACATCTAATATATTGTAATCTTTTCCACATCCAAGATTAAAAACTTCATGATATATTTTTTTTTTTGTATTTATTACTTTTAATAAAGCATCACATGTATCTTCTACATAAATATAATCCCTTGATGCTTTACCATTTCCATGAATTGTGAGAGTTTTTTTATTTAATATAGAGCAGATAAACCTTGGTATTAACTTTTCAAGATGTTGTCTTGGTCCATAATTATTAAAAGGTCTAATTATTGTAAATGGGAAATCATAAGTTTTTCCGTATGAGTACACTAACCTATCTGCTCCACATTTAGATGAAGCATACGGACTTAAAGGGCTTAAAGGGTGTTCCTCTTTCATTTTAACTGATTTCATCGAGCTTGTTCCATAAACTTCAGAGGTAGAAATGTGTATAAATTTTTTTAATTTTTTATTTTTAAGACTTGTTTTTAATAAAGTATCTGTTGCAATAATATCATTTTCTAAAAAATTTCTACTATCGTTTATTGATCTAGTGACGTGTGTCTCTGCAGCTAAATTTATAACTACATCACAATTTACGCTTTCTAATATAGATTCATTATCTATTGTAGAGTTAATAACAGATAGCCTGTTAGATTTAATTTTTAATTCATTAATAAATTCGGGATTTGAGGCGTAGCTAAATTTATCAATAAGAATTATCTCGAAATCGGTCTTATCAAGCAGTTTCGCAACTAAATTAGAACCAATAAATCCTGCCCCGCCTGTTACTAATATTTTCATAGGATAAAATATTGATATAATTTAATGTTAAAATATATGACAACACTAGTGGTATTACAAACTAGTTTTTTACCTTGGGCAGGCTATTTTGATTTAATTAATAAGTCTCAGAAATTTATTTTTTATGATCATGTTCAATATGATAAAAATGGCTGGAGAAATAGAAATAAAATATTATCACAAAAAAAAGCTATTTGGCTAACAGTTCCGGTTGTTAAAGAGAAGCTAAACAAAAAATTATATGAGACTAAAATATTTAAACCAGAAATTTATTTAAAAAAAATATTAAGAACTATACAACATAACTATTCATCACATCCAAATTTTAAAATTTTTTATCATTTATTAGAAGAAGTTTTTTTATGTAAAAAATGGATTTTTCTGAGTGATTTAAATATTGAATTAATACTAATGATATGTCGATACTTAAATATTCCAATTAATTATGAAAAATCTTCTAATTTAATAAACGATTCAGATAAAAATAAAAATTTAATTAATTTATGTCATAAATTTAAATGTAAGATTTATCTTAGCGGCCCAGCTGCAATAGGTTATTTAGATAAAGATTTATTTAGAAAAAATAATATTGAAATTCAATGGCACAATTATCAACAAATTAATTATAGTCATTATGGAATTGACAAAAATATTTTCTTTGAAAAATTATCAATCATAGATTATATATTTAATTTTAATGAACGAAAAAAAAGCTAAATTAGAGATTGAAAAAAGAGATAAATTTATTTCTATACTTAGAAAAGAAAGAGCTAATTATTTAATCTCTTACCAAGCTGCCAATAAAGACTTAGTTGATTTAATTAATCTTTTAATTGATTTTAAAAATAAGTTGAACAAATCAACAGATATCAGTAAATTTAACATATTTTGTGAAGATTTAAAAAAAAAATTTATAAAATATTTATAAGAAATTTAGTATTCCATTTCAATTTTAGAATTTATCATAAGTTTTTTATTAATTTTAGTAAATAACTCAATTCTTTTACTTTCGTCTGCAGGTTCAAATTCTCGGAAATAAATTGATAATTCTGGGCTTTTATTATTAATTTTTTTTTTTATTCTATTTGTGAATTCCTCAAATGAAAATATATCTTTTTTGTTGGTCAAAATAGTTTTCACTGCATAAAATGTAGGTGCGTAATTTTTACCCTCTTTAAGAATTATAAGTATTATGGTTGATTTTTTATTTTTTTTGTATTGATACGTATTAATATTAAATGGTCCTGTAAATAAATTTTCATAAATTTTTAACGCCATTTTTAAATAAAGTTTTTATTCCACCAATTTTGAAAACAATAAAAAATCCATATTTTATTGTTATCAATAAAACTATTTGTATTAATATTTTTTAAAAGATATTTAATTTCACTATATTTTAGCAAATTATGTTTTTTAAGATTCTTCAACGATAAAACTTTACAAATTAGTTTTTGATTATTTTTAATAAAAATTTCTTCAATAGGCATTACAAAACCTTCTTTCTTTCTATAAACTATTTCTTTAGGAAGATATTTGGTGAAAGCTTCTTTTAATATTAGTTTACAAACATTTCTATTAATTTTTTGCTTACCAGGAATTTGGAAAGCAAATTCAATTAAATTATTATCCAAAAAGGGAGGTCTTACTTCTAATGAGTGTTGCATTGAATGTATATCAGCATAGCTCAAGACTTGATCACATAATAAACTTCTATAATCCATGATTAATGATTTATTTATCGAATCATAACACTTTATTGGAGATGAAATTTTATTTAAAAAAAAATTTAGGTCATTTTTAAGCAAATATTTTTTTTGTAAAAATTTTTTTCGCTCAGTAGAATTAATGTTTAATGATAAATCTTTAGCACTTATTAGTTCTAAGTCATTTATATTTTTATTAAATTCTGAGACTAATCTTGGAAATTTATATGAACCAAATAACTCATCAGCCCCATCTCCTGATAAACATGTCTTTACATATTTTGAAGTTAATTTTGAAAGAAAATAACTTGAAATAACACCAGCAAAGGGCTGGTCAAAAGAGTCTATAGCATCTATAATTTTTGAATTAATTTCTTTTTTTTTAATCTCAAATTCATAATGTTCTGTGTTTAATATTTTAGACATTTTCCTTGCAAAAACCTTGTCATTATTTTTTTCTTCAAAGTGATCAAGATACGTGAGAGTAAATGTTTTAATTTTTTTTTTTGTATATTGTGAAGCTAGAAAACAGATTATTGAACTATCTAAGCCACCCGATAAAAAAGCCCCAACTTCAACATCTGATCTCATTCTAATCTCAACACTTTTATTTAATAAATTATAAACTTTATGAGAATTTCGAATAAGACTAAAAGAATTTATAGGGTAGTTTTTTTTTTTATAAAATTGTTTTTTTACCAAATTATTTTTACTTATAATAATAAATTCACCTGGGTTGACTTGGAATATATTTTTAAATCCTGTAAATGGTCCAGGAATATTCTTTAAACTGAAATAAAGACAGATGCCATTATAGTTAGGTTCTTTTCTTATATTAGGAACTTCAAGTAAAGATTTAATCTCCGATGCAAAAAAAAATTTATTTTCTATTTGTAAGTAAAATAAAGGTTTGATCCCAGTTCTATCTCTACAAAGTATCATATTTTTTTTATTTTCGTCAATTATTGCTATTGCGAACATTCCATTAAATTTATCAAAACAATCTAACCCATAATATTCGTAAGCTTTTAGAATGACCTCGGTGTCTGAATTTTTTGTAAAAAATTTTATACCCTTTTTTTCTAATTCTTTTCTTATTTCTAAATAATTAAAAATTTCTCCGTTAAAAACTAAACTAATTTTTTTATTATTAGAAAACATAGGTTGTTTTCCATTCGTAATATCTAGAATTGCTAATCTATTAATACCAATCATAGATATGTTATTTATATATTGTTTGCTATCATCAGGACCGCGATGCTTAATTTTATGAAGCATATTAGTTAAGACTTTTCTGTCACTAAAATTGAATGATCCAGCAATACCGCACATTTTAAATTATTTTTTTAAAGAAATTTAAAAAATTATGCTTGAAATAATTTAAATTATTTTTTGTAATATTTGTATGTAGCGGTAGTCTTATCAATCTATTAAATACGAACTCAGTATTATTTAATTTAGAATTATTAAATTGTTTAACAAACTTTGACATGTGCAAAGGATAATAATGAGTTGCAATATTAATTTTTTTTTTTTTCATATATATCATGAAATTTTTAGCCATATTTTTAGATTTAAAAACAATAGTACAGTTGTGGTAATTTGAAATTGAATTTTTTTTTATGTCAATAAAATAAAAATAATTTTTGTAGATTTCATTTGTGCAGATATCTTTATAAAAGTTAAAAATTTTTTTTCTTTTTTTAATAATTTCTTTATGTCTTGTTAATTGTCCATATAGCATTGCCGCAGGTAATTCAGACAGTCTATATTCAGATCCAATTGAGACTAAGTTAAAGTAATTAAAATTATTTTTAACCAAATTATTAAGATCATTACCTTTATTTAAAATTAATTCCGCATTTTTTATTAAATTATTATTATTAATTGAGATTGCACCTCCCTGACCAGAAGAAAAATTTTTTGTCTCATGAAAACTAAAATTACCAATATCTCCAATTGTACCAATATATTTATTATTTAATAAACCAAATATTGAATGAGCAGCATCTTCAATAATAAAAATATTATATTTTTTTTTTAATTCTATAAATTTTTTCATATCACAAAAATTTGAGCCATAATGAACTAAATATATCGCTTTTGTTTTTTTTGTGATTTTTTTTTCTGCATCAATTGGACATATACATAAGGTGTCCTTTTCAATATCAACAAAAATAGGTTTTATTTTTTTTTTATAAAAAGAAGTTAACGTTGCTGAAAAAGTAAACGATGGTAATAATACTTCATCATTTTCATTAAAGTTAATTAATTTTGCAGAAATTTCAAGTGCTGCAGCACAACTTTGGGTAACCGCTATATATTTTGATCTCAAAGTTTTTTTGAGATAGATATCGCACTTGTTTTGGAATTCACCGTCTGCAAACTTTTGGTTAAAAAACACTTTTTTAATATTAGATTTTAATCTTTTAGAATTTTCAAATAAATAATGATTTTTAATAGTCATAAATAAAATTTCAATTTTGTAATTTTAAAAATTTATTATTAAAATTAAGTAAACATCATATTTAAAAACAAATAAACTTTTTAATTATTTAATATCTTGATTTAAACATTCTATTAAAAAAATATATTTCTTTACTTATATTAAAACTTTTTTAAATTTTTTTCAAAAAATCTACAGTTGATAGTAATTCTATTTTTTTATTAGTTTCAAGAAATAAAAATAAAAAAATTTATCATTCGAAGCTTAAATTTTATTTTTTTCATACATATACCAATGCGTATCCTCATCAATTATTTTATATCCAAAGTTATTCAATTGATTAATAAAATCTTGATGAAAATCATTATAGTCTGGAAAAACTTCAGAACCGTAAGCATTTAGTTTTGATACAATAAATTTTGATGGTAAATAATATTTTAAAAAATTGAAAAAATCATCTTTATGAGCAAGAAAATCTACTTTTTTTGTTTTCAATAAATTCTTGGTTCCACATGTGCTTCTAGTTAAAACAGCAAATGGTGTAATATAAGTATTTACGATATTTTCGTTTTTTTTTAAATAAGCACATGACTCTCTAATATTTTGAAATATTGTGTTTTCTTTTTCTATTTTTAATTGATGAAAATATACATCAAATTTTACATAACCTGCCTTTTTAGGATCCAATTTCAAACTAAACAAATTAACTTTAAAAATACTCCATAAATGAAACGAGAAAGCATAAATAAAAAAAAAGATTACAATTTTTCTAAGATATTTCAAATTATTATGAAAAAACCATCTTAAATCAGATTTTAATCTCAGAAAAATGAATGAGTAAATAACAAAAAGTAAACCAGTGTATTCCCAAGATGATCGAAAAACAAAGTATAATCCCCACCCAATAAAAAAAGCTGAAACTAAAAAATCAAATTTTAATTTTATATTTTTTAATCTTAAAGAAACATTTCTGCATATACAAATTAGGGAGTGAAGAAGCATGCAAATAAATGGAGGATAAACAACGTAATTTGCACCTCCAATTTTTATTTTTTCTTCAGTCTTAAACCAGATTTTAATGAATTCTAAATAACTAAAATTTAAATTATTTATATATAATATAAAAAAAAAAGAAAAATTTAATAACAAAAAAATAAAAATAAAGATTAAAATTTGTTTAAAACTTTCTTGACTAAATAAAAATAACCCTGAGAGCGCCAGAAGCAAAATTACTCCAGTTTCAAGATTATATAAAACAGCAAGAAAACAAATTATTGAGTAAATAAATGGATATTTATTGTTATATTTTTTTAAAAAAATCCAAATAAAAATAAAACTTATAATGACAAAAATAAATCTCTGAGCACCATGATTAGGAAACCACATATAATTTGAAGTCATATTAAAAAAAAAACTTGTCAATAAAAAGAAAGATAAAAGATAAATTTTATTATATCTTAGATATGAAAGAAATAAAATCAGCATTATAAATATACCTTGAAGTACTTTTAAAAATAATAATATGAAATTTGTATCTAATTTGAAAAAAAATTGCAGAAAAAAAAAATAAAATTTATTTAAAAAACCATAGGCGAGTTTAGATGATTTTCCTGGATCATCAAATATATTTACACCATCAATAATTCTGAAATTATCCAATAATAAAGATGTATAATGTAAATCAATTGTATAAGTATGGAATTCAACTGGCTGAATATATTTAAAGTTTTTAGAAATTATATAAAATAAGAAAATAAAAAAAATATAACTTATGACTTTTAAATATTTTAAAGAATTTTCTTTTAAATAAAAAAAAGTAAATAAAAAAAAAAATGTTATTAAAAGTGCAAAAAATTTAAAAGGTGGTTTTTGACCTGATTTTGCACTTATAGAATAAAAAATAATAAAAGAAGAGAATATAAGTATATTTACACTTGTTAAAGAAAAGTTTTTAAATAAGAATAATTCTTTTTTTTTTTGGAAGCTATAAGTCAAAATTATTAAAAAAAAGGCTATTAAAACAAAAAAATATTTTATAATATTTATATTATTGTCTAAAAAACCGTTGTTAATATGTTGGTTTAAAAGTAACCTATAAATTTCTGGATAAAAATTATTTTCATTAACAACTTCCAAAGCTTGGAATTTATTTAACCATATAAAAGGGATTAATAAAAAAATAAAAGAAAATTGCCAAAAATATTTTTGGTATTTTGAAATCTTAATTTTATATAAATTTTTTAACACTATAACTAACCTTATATTTTGTTAAAAATAGTTTTAAATGATTTTAAGAAAAGAGTTAATTAAAATTTTTAATATTATGTTAAAAATGAACTTGTCGTACTTAATCTAGTGTTTATAGTCCAATTATAATTTGTGTCAAAAAATTTAATAGAAGAAGTTAAAAAAAATTTAAATTCAACTTATTTTGTGCTTAAAAATAATATAGCTATAATAGGTCTTGGTTATGTTGGACTACCTTTGGCTCTTGAGTTTGGAAAAAAATTTAGAACAATTGGTTTTGATATAAATAATAAAAGGATTAATGAGTTAAAAAAAAAAAAAGATATTAATTTACTCTCTAATAAAGATAAATTTATAAAAGCAAAAAAGTTATCGTTTTCATCAAATAAAAAAGATTTAAAAAGTGTAAATATATTTATTATAACTGTACCAACTCCTGTTAAAATTAATAAAAATCCAGATTTAAGACCCTTATATGCAGCTACAAGGTTGGTTGCTAAATATCTAAAAAAAAATGATTTAGTTATCTACGAGTCAACAGTATACCCAGGTTTAACTGAAGAAGAATGCGTTCCTTTATTAGAAAAAAATTCTAATTTTAAATTAAACCAAGATTTTTTTGTAGGGTATAGTCCGGAAAGAATTAGTCCGGGTGATAGTATAGATATAAAAAATATAAACAAAGTTGTAAGTGGTAGCAACTCAAAAACAACAAATCTTATTTATCTTTTATATAAAAAAATTATTAAAGCTAAAGTTTATAAAGCAAAAAGTATTAAAGTAGCAGAAGCAG
>Ga0172372_10013013_pt1 | contig 10363 bp, 4 predicted proteins | sample LakKiv5m_2_FD_114544 | JGI IMG/M metagenome (GOLD analysis project Ga0172372, IMG submission 114544) | Freshwater microbial communities from Kabuno Bay, South-Kivu, Congo - kab_092012_9.5m | ecosystem: Environmental > Aquatic > Freshwater > Lake | place: Democratic Republic of the Congo... | reverse complement strand
CATGATGTGCGACTTCATCATCGCGGCCGACAACGCCAAATTCGGCCAGCCCGAGATCAAGCTGGGCATCATCCCCGGCGCCGGTGGCACGCAGCGCCTGCCGCGTGCGGTGGGCAAGTCCAAGGCCATGGACATGGCCCTGACCGGCCGCATGATGGACGCCACCGAGGCCGAGCGCGCCGGTCTGGTCAGCCGCGTGGTGCCGCTGGACAAACTGATGGACGAAGCCCTGGGGGCGGCACTTCAGATCAGCCAGTTCTCGCAACTGGCGGTGATGGCGGCCAAGGAATCGGTCAACCGCGCCTTTGAAGGCTCGCTGGCCGACGGCGTGATGTTCGAGCGCCGCCTGTTCCACGCGCTGTTTGCCACCGAGGACCAGAAAGAAGGCATGGACGCCTTCGTGAACAAGCGGGCGGCGGTGTTCAAGCACGCCTGAGCGGACGGGGCTTGAACAGTTTGCGATTTCTGCCCTATAATGCAGGGCTTGCGGCGATATAGCTCAGTTGGTTAGAGCGCAGCATTCATAATGCTGATGTCGGTGGTTCAAGTCCACCTATCGCCACCACACACAAAAACCCCCTGTCAGCGCAAGCTGGCAGGGGGTTTTGCTTTGGCCAGGCGGCTGGGCCGGCCGCTCCCGGTTAGCTCACCCGCAGCGGCACACAGAGCTTGTAGCCCTCCTTGCGCACGGCGCGGATGCATTCGACCTCGCCCAGGCAGGCGGTCATCTTCTTGCGCAGCTGCGAAATGCGGTTTTGCAGGCTGTCGGGGCTGATGTCGGCCTCGCTCGCACCGAAGTGCACCGCCACCTGCCAGCGTTCGAGCATGCCTTCGGGCGCGCAGGCCATGGCGGCGAGCATGCGGGCTTCCGAGTCGGACAGCCGCACCGTGCCCGAACCGCCGTGCAGCGTGCGGCCCTGGGTGTCGAGCAGCACCGGCGGCGCCAGCGCCGCGCCACTGCGCTGCGCCAGCCGTGTGGCCAGCGCCCGCAAGGCGGCGACCAGTTCCTGCGGGTCCACCGGCTTGGGCAGGTAGATGTCGGCGCCGGCACCGTAGCCCTGCACCCGGTCGTCCACCGCGGTGCGGGCCGTGGTCATGACTATGCCCACCCCGGGCTGCGCGGCGCGCAGGCGCCGGGCCAGGGCCAGCCCGTCTTCGCCGGGCAGGCACAGGTCCAGCACATACAGCTGGGGGCGGACCTGCAAGGGGGTGTCGTCCACCTCTTCGGCACTGGCCACCCCAACGGCGTCAAACCCGTGAGCCTGCAGCACCGTGAGGGTGGCCTCGCGCAAATCATCGTGGTCTTCCACCAGCATCACCCGCATACCGCCTCCTTTTCTGATCCCCGGGGCAACCACAGGGCAAATGCAATGCCCGGCCCCTCGTCCACATACCGCAGCCGGCCGCCCAGGTTCTGCACCAGCCCGCTCACCAGGTACAGGCCCAGGCCAGACCCTGTCCAGCGCCGCGCCTGTGCATGGCGGTAGTACTTGGTGAAGACCTGCGCCGGGTCGGGCTTGCCGGCCGGCCCCACGGTGTTGCGCACCGTCAGTTCCACGCCGTCGTCTGCGGTGGCCTGCAGGTCCAGCCGCACCGTGGTGTCGGCCGGGCTGTATTTGGCGGCGTTGTCCACCAGGTTGCGCAGCACGGTTTCAAGCAACTGCGGGTCGCTGCACACCGGCGCAACGGGTGGCACGGCCAGCGCCATGCGCGTGTGGGCGGGGTGGGCCTGCACCACGCGGGCGGCCAGGGCGGCCAGGTCGCAGGGTTGGCTGGCCACCCGCAGGGCACCCTCGTCGAACTGGCCGACCTGCAGGCAACGCTCGATGACCTGGTTCATGTCGGCCACCGCGGTCTGCGCCGCACGCTGCGCCCTGGGCGTCAGACCGAGCGTGCCCAACAGCATGCGCACGGTGGCCAGCGATGTCTTGAGTTCATGGGCCAGCATGGCCAGCAGCTTCTCGCGGTCCTGCCGGAAGGCCTTTTCGCGCTGCACCTCGCGGCGGTTGTAGCCGGCCTCGGCAGCCAGCAGTTCGCGCTGTTGCAGCAGGCCGTAGACGCGGTAGGTGAGCATGGCCAGCATCAGCAGGCCCGACACCACGCCGTGCAGCATGATGATGTAGAGGCTCACGCGCCCGCCGGCCACAAGACCCAGCCCGGGCAGCGCGGCCAGCACCGTCAGCAGCAGCAACAGCCAGAAGTAGGCCAGGCCCATGCGCCGTGCCACCGGGGCGTCGCTGACAGACTGACCGGCAATGCCGCGCGGCGAGGCCAGCGCCAGCAGCAGGAAGAGCACCGGCCCGACCAGCACCAGCAGCATGTTCAGTTGCAAGGCCGGCACGGTGTGCCCCGCGGCCAGCGCGAGCAAAAGGCCCGGGAACAGCAGCAGGCAGCCTCGGGTCAGCCACAGCCCCCAGCGCGGCACCTGCATGTCGCGCAGCAGCAACGCGTTGAAGGTGAAGGCGGCCCCGGTGGCGGTGATGGCCATGACGCTGGTGAGGCGGTCGATCCAGAGCACGTCGGCCTCGGCGCCGGTGAACAGCCGCAGAAAGCCCAGGCTGCTGGCGCCGTAGGCCAGCGAAGCCGCCTGCAAGGCAATGAAGCTGGCGGCCAGGGCGTCGCGGCGCACCAGCAACTGCGCGCCCCCCCACACCAGCAGCATGGCCAGCGCCGCCAGGTACAGCGCACCCCAGGCGGTGGAGCGGGCGTCGGCCCGCCAGAGATCGTGCTCGCGCAACACCTCGAAGTGGGCCAGCCGGGTGCTCTGCGAGCGCAGGCGCACCCACACCTCGCGCGGCTGCTCGCCGGGCGCCAGCGCCAGATTGAACACGGTGGAGGGTCGGGCCTGTGCCGCCAGCGGGTGGTGGTCGCCGACCGGGCCGATCGGGCGCCCGCCGGCCAGCGGGTCGAACAGCACGATGTCGTCCAGGTAGCCCGGCCGGATGCGCAGCATCAGGGCTTCACCCGCGCGCGAGGGACTCAGGCCGGGATCGACCCGCAGACGCACCCAGACAGTTTCGTGCCCGTAGCCGGCACTGAGCACCGGCCCCATGGGGCGCTCGCCGGCCAGCGGGCTGCCGGGCACGGGCGGCTGATGGTCGGTGGAGAGCGCCCAGGACCTTTCGACCACGTGATCCACCGGTCCGGCCGGCCAGAGCAGGCCCACGGCCGCCAGCAGCACGGCACCGAGCAACCACGCGGTGATGCCCCAGGCGGCGGAGAGCGGAAAGCTTCGTTTGTCTGTCATTTTTAGCTTTTTTTATATTTTTTTTATCTCTATCAATAACATCAACGTATCGCGCCAGTGTCGTGATGGCGAAGCCGTGCTTGCTTATCGGTCGGATGCCGAACCGACTTGAGATCGCAGTCCGGGTGGGCCACCGCCGACGGTGTGCACAAACGCACGCCGCTGACCGGATCGGCCCGTCTGGGGGGTGTTCACCCCTCAATTCGGCCTCATGCGCTGGCGCGGTCTGCCGATGATTCCGACAACCCAACCGTCCCTTCTTTGACCATGAAAACCGTCCAACGCCCCCGCCTCACCGTCGTCTCGGCCAGCCTGCTGGCGGCGGCGGTTCTCAGTCTGTCGGCCTGTGCCAGCCTGACCCCGACCCCAGTGTCGGAAACGGCGCTGGCCCAAACCAATGCGGCCGACCGCGACGCGATGCGGCGCGATGTCGAGCCGATCAAAGGCCCGCTGACGCTGGACGAGGCCATGGCACGCGCCCTGAAGTACAACCTCGACCGCCGCGCCCGCCTGCTGGAAGAGGCCATGGCCTTCAACCAGTTTGATGCCACCCAGCTGGACATGCTGCCGCGCCTGGCCGCCCAGGCCGGCTACCAGTACCGCAGCGTGGAGCGCGCCACCTTCAGCTCGCCCTACAGCCCGACCTTCGGGCCGACCAGCAGCAACTCCTCCTTCTCGGCCGATCCGCGCCACCACACGGTGGACCTGGGTCTGACCTGGAGCCTGCTGGACGTGGGCCTGGGCTACTACAACGCCAAGCAGCAGTCGCACCGGATCTTCATTGCCACCGAGAAGCGCCGCAAGGCCATGCACCTGCTGATGCAGGACGTGCGCACCGCCTACTGGCGCGCCGCCAGCGCGCAGCAGCTGCGCGACAGCGTGAGCAAGACCATCGAGCTGGCCGAAGAGGCCCTGACCGACTCGCGCAAAGTGGAAGCCGAGCGCGTGCGCAACCCGGTGGACGCGCTGCGCTACCAGCGCCAGCTGCTGGAAAACCTGCGCCTGCTCGAAGCGATCAACCAGGAACTGCTCTCGGCCGAGGTGGACCTGGCCTCGCTGATCAACGCCCCGCTGGGCCAGCGCATCGAGATCGCCAACACCACGGCCCCGCTGGCGCCCAGCAAGATCACCGAACTGCCGGTCCAGAAGCTCGAAGAGGTGGCCCTGCGCCACAACGCCGACCTGCGCGAACAGCACTACAACGCCAGCATCGCCCGCGAAGAAACGCGCAAGGCCATGGCGCGCATGTTCCCCAACCTGAGCTTCAACTACAGCGTCAAGTACGACGCCGACAAGTTCCTGGTCGACCGCAACTGGAACGAAGCCGGCCTGCAGCTGTCGTTCAACCTGATGAACCTGCTGACCGGCCCGTCGCAGATCAAGCTGGCCGAGGCCGGCGTGGCACTGGCTGACCAGCGCCGCGTTGCCATGCACATGACGGTGCTGACCCAGGTGCACCTGGCCCGGCTGCAGCTGATCAACGCGCGCAGCCAGCTCAACCGCGCCGAAGAGGTCTACAGCACCGACCAGCGCATCAGCGAACTCATGCGCACCCGCGAGCAGGTGCAGGCCGCCAGCAAGCTCGACCGCGTCAGCAACGAAACATCCACCATCCTGAGCCTGCTGCGGCGCTACCAGGCGCTGGCCCAGGTGCAAATGGCTGAAAGCCGCCTGCTGGCCCAGCTGGGCGTGGAACCGCGCATCGGCAGCACCAGCAGCCTCAGCCTTCAGGAACTGACCGCACAGGTCAAGGGTGACCCCTGGGCCGCCCTGCAAGCCGAGGCACAAAAATGAACCGCATCCAGGGAGGACACCGGTGGCTGATGGCCACCCTGCTGCTGGGCGCACTGGCGCCCCTGGGCGCGCAGACGGTGGCACCGGCCACCCCGCGCGCCGCCACGGCCACCGGCAGCGCCAGCGCAGCGCCCCGCCCGGCCGCGCCAGCGGACGGGGGTGTACGCGCCGCCATCGAGCGGCAAGACATCCGCGCCCAGCTCATGCCCCGGCGCTACACCACCATCGCGGCTGAAATCGGCGCCAAGGTCAACCGCCTGCCGGTGGCCGAGGGCACCGCCTTCCGGGCCGGCCAGCTGCTGGTGTCGTTCGACTGCAGCCTGCAACAGGCCCAGCTGAACAAGGCGCAGGCCGAACTCGACGGCGCCGAACAGACGCACAAGACCAACCAGCGCCTGGCCGAGCTCAACTCGGTCGGACAGCTGGAGCTGGACCTCTCACGCGCGGCCAGCGGCAAGGCGCGGGCCGAGGTCAGCGCGCACCGCGCCGTGCTGGGCAAATGCAGCGTGGCCGCGCCCTTTGCCGGCCGGGTGGCCGAACAGAAGGTGCGCGAGCAGCAATACGTGCAGCCCGGCCAGGCGCTGCTGGACATCATCGACGACAGCGTGCTGGAGCTCGAATTTCTCGTGCCCTCGCGCTGGCTCAGCTGGCTGCGCATCGGTGGCCGCTTCCAGGTGCAGATCGACGAAACCCAGCGCAGCTACCCCGCCAAATTCACCCGCATCGGCGCCCGGGTCGACCCGGTCAGCCAGTCCGTCAAGGTGGCCGCCGCCATTGACGGACGCTTCCCCGAACTCATTGCCGGCATGAGCGGCCGCGTGCAGATCGACCCTGCCCCCGAGACGCCCGCACGCTGAAGAACGCCGCCCCCGAGACAACGCCACAGCCTTCGCATCCACATCATGAAAAAAACCAACCGCCAGCCCACCGTCCCCGCCACTGCGCAACAGACCCGCGGCATCCAGCGACGCGGACCGGGCCTGATGGCGCTGGAGCAGCGCTTCATGTTCGACGGTGCGGCACTGGTGGAGGGCCTGGCGGTGACGGCCGACGCGCAGGACCCGCACGAAAGCGCGCCCGAGCACCAGGCGCTGCCGCTGTTTGACCTGGGCGGGAGCCTGCAGGCCCTGCCACCGGCGCTGGGCTCGGCGCAGGAACGGGCGGCGCAGCAGATCAACGCCTTCCTGGCTGCGCCCGATGCTGCGGCCCAGCTGTTCCAGCTCTTCCATGGCAACCAGAGCGAGCCCAGCGCGCAGTGGCTGGCACAGGCCGACGCCTTCCTGAACGCCCTGCAAGGCCAGGACATCACCGTGCGCATGGAACTGCGCAGCCACCACGAGCTGCTGGGCGCCTTTGGCGCTTTCGCCGCGCAAGGCCCCGACGGCCAGGCTGTCATCTACCTCAACCGCGACTGGGCCGCATCGGCCAGCAGCGACGCCATCGCGCGCGTGCTGGTGGAAGAGTTCGGCCACTACATCGACCACCAGATCAACCAGGGCGTGGACACGGCGGGGGATGAGGGGGAGGCGTTTGCCGACCAGTTGATGGGCAGCGCGAACGGCCAACAGGACCATCTGCGCCTGAACGCCGAAGACGACCGGGTGCGCGTGTGGATGGATGGCGCCCTGATCGAGCTGGAAATGGCCTCGCTGCTGTTCTCCAGAACCGCTTACTTTGCCGAGGCGGGTGCGTCCGCCGGCAGCGGGACCGCCGGACTCGAAGGCAACTACCTCAAGCTGCTGGGTGCCGTCGACGCAGGCACCGCCGTCAAGTACCTCTACAGCTCCGACCCCGCAGCCGCCCCGGTGTTTTCAGGCAACAACGTGCGCGGCACGCTGTATGCCATTGATGTCAACAACGTCGTGGTGGGCTCCTACTACGGCGAAATCAGCCGCCTGGTCAAAACTGGCTCCCTGGTCGAAGGGGTGCAGTTCTATGAATACGCCAGTGGCGCCACCAGCGCCGACGGCACGCCCCGCCGCACCATCGTGATCGATCTGGGCGTCGCAGGCGGCCGCACGTTTGCCACCAACCAACTCATCCGCACCAGCAGCGACCCCGTCAGCACAGCGCTCAACGCGCTCCTGCAGCCCGCCACCACCCCGGCAGCCACCGCCGACCAGGGCACAGCCTACGAACGGGGCGGTGTGCTGAACGACACCATCCCATCTGCAGCGGGCATCGACCCCGACGCCACTGGCGGCCTGCTGGCCAACGACACCGGCACAGGCACCACCTACACGGTCTCTGGCAGCCCGTTGACCCTTGTCACCAACAGCAATGGTGGGCTGCAGGTCACGCGGGTGAGCAGCGCGCTCAGCGGGGCCAGTGCTCAGCCGATCGAGGGATCTACCAGCGTGCAATCCGCATCGTCGGTCGCCGGTCGCTACGGCACCTTGCTGGTGGGTGCTGATGGCAGCTACCGCTACACGGTCGACAACGATCATCCGGATGTGCAAGCCCTGCGGGTGGACACCGACACCCTGACCGAGACGTTCCAGTACACCGTCAGCACGAGCACAGGCAGTGCGTCCATCAGCACGCTGACCGTGACCATCAAGGGCTTCAACGACGCCCCCGTGGCCCAGAACGACTACAACATTGCCAAGGAATCGCTGCGCACCGACAGCACCGCCTACAACGCCGACGACCCCGACGGGCTGAAGGCCGAAGGCAATGTGCTGGCCAATGACACCGATGTGGACCGGTACGGCGAAACGCTCAGCATCGAGGGCTTGCGTGCAAGCGCCACCGGTGTCAGTCCCTCCGACACTGTGCTGGTTTTCTCGACCACATCCCCCTCGGTCAAGACGGGGTACTACGTTTACCTGGACTCGCCGCGGACGGCCTTGCGCGATGCCAACGGAAACCAGATCACGGTTGTCTCCGAAGGCACCAATGTGCAACTCTCCGGCAAAGTCAGCAACGTCACACTCGTGGGCAACGAAACCCTCGGCTTTGCCCAGAACGCTGGCGGGACTTCCAACTACAAGACGGCAACGATCACGAGTATCAGCGCCGTGCCCACCACCACGGTAAACCTCAGCGGTGCCGACGCCAATGCCGGTTTGATCGCAGTGGGAATGAACGTCAGCGGTGGGGGCATCACGGCGGGCACCACCGTAGCCGGCATCACCTATGACGGCACAGGCAAGATCACGGCCATCACGCTGAGCCAGACGGCGGTGGTGAACGGCACCCTGAACTTCACCGCCGCAGCGGGCACCGTGCTCACCGGCCGGTACGGCACGCTGCAACTCAACGCCAACGGCAGCTACGTCTACACCCCCACTGACCCCAACAACCTGCTGTCGGCGGGCCAGTCGGGCACCGACACCTTCCGCTACACGACCACCGATCTGGCGGGTGCCACCAGTTCGGCCACGCTCACGATCAATGTGCTGGGCTCGGGGAATGTCGACCCACAAGCCAACGCCGACATCGCTGACGCGTATGAATCGGGCGGCACCAACAATGGCGTGGCGGGCGCGCCCACCACCGGCAACCTGCTGTTCAACGACCTGCGCCCCACAGCCGACACGGACAACAGCTCCACCAACAGCGTGGCGCAGGCCAAGACGCCATCCATGGCCAGCGGCACCGCCACCAGCGGCAGCGTCAGCTACACCCCCCCCGGCGGCGGTGCCGAAGCCTGGGGTGCCAAGGTCACCGGTTTGTATGGTGACCTGTACCTCAACGCCAACGGCGAATACCGCTATGTGGTGAACGACGCCGCTGCCGCGGTCCAGGCGCTCAAAACGGGCGAGACCTTGCGGGATGTCTTCCTCTACCAGGTCGTGAACAACGAGACCAGCGGCGTGGACTGGTCCTCGCTGACGGTCACTGTCAACGGCGCCTATGACGCGCCAGTGGCGATGAACGACACAGCCAGGGTCATCGTGGGCGGCGCAAACCCCAGCGCCAACCTGCTGGCCAACGACACCGATGTGGACGCCAATGACAGCAAGGTGGTCTACGAACTGAAAGCCGATGACGTGGTGGGCGATACCCTCACGCTGATTGGCACTGCCGCCGGCAAGGATGGCCTCTACGGCCGCCTGGCCGTGCACCAGAACGGCACCTACACCTACGAGCTGAACCACTCGCACCCGGATGTGGTGTCCCTGCTGGCGGGTCAGACGTTGCAGGAAAGCTTTACCTACACCGTGGTCGATGGCAACAGCCTCAGCAGCCAGGCCACGTTCACCATCACCATCGAGGGCATCAACGATCCACCAGTCAACGCGCTGCCCACCAACCTCATCAGCACCGATGCGGGTATCAGCATCGCATTCACGGGTACCGGCAATACCCTGTCGGTCAGCGATCCGGACGACAACATCGCCGCCACGCGCTTGACTGTGCTGCACGGCACCCTGACCGTCGACCTCACCGGCAGCAGCACGGTGGGCACTGACGAGGCCCAGGAAATCACGTTGGCCGGCGGCGCCAAGATCTTCGGTCTGGAGCTGGGCACCGGCGGTATCACGCTGCACGGCACGCGCGATCAGATCAATGCTGCGCTCGCATCACTGGTCTACACCCCGGACAGCGCTTATGCCGGCACCGACACCCTGACGATCCAGACGTTGGACGCCGGGGCCTTGAAAGACACCGATACGGTGGACATCACCGTCCGGTCAGTGAGTCTGGTGATCGATGACATCACGCTGAACGAAGCCTCACCGTTTGCCGTTTTCAACGTGTTGGGGCAACCCAACCAGAACGTCACGCTGTCCTTGCTGGACGGCACGGCAATAGGTGCGGGGGTGGACTACGGCTCCACGCTGACCAACGAAAACATCGAGATTTCGGTTGATGGCGGCGACTCATGGGTCGCCTACAACGGCACATCGGCGCAACTCAACAGCAGCGGCTCACTCAAAGTCCGCACACCGATCAACAACGACGGGCTGTATGAAATCAGTGAAACGTTCAAGCTGGTCGTCGATGTAGTCGGTGGAGACGGCTCCCTGGCAGTCGAAGGCACAGCCACTGTGCTTGACAATGGCACCGGCATTGTTTTCGACGCACGAGGAAATGCGACGGTAGCGCCTGCCAACGACGACCGCTCCATCACCGTCACCGGTCTGGACGATGTCTCCGAGGGCTCCAACGCCGTCTTCACCGTCGCCCTGCCCGATGGCAACGCCCGCGACACCGAGATCACCCTGGCACTGGCCAACGGCAGCGCACAGACCGATGACTACAGCGCCCTCTCCGGCGCCAGCGCCTACTACTTCGATGGCGCCACCAAGGTCACGCTGACCATCACCGCCGGCAAGATCACCCTGCCCGATGGCGTGGCCAGCTTCTTCGTCT
>Ga0172372_10013012_pt1 | contig 10363 bp, 4 predicted proteins | sample LakKiv5m_2_FD_114544 | JGI IMG/M metagenome (GOLD analysis project Ga0172372, IMG submission 114544) | Freshwater microbial communities from Kabuno Bay, South-Kivu, Congo - kab_092012_9.5m | ecosystem: Environmental > Aquatic > Freshwater > Lake | place: Democratic Republic of the Congo... | reverse complement strand
GGAATCCTTCGCCCGGAAAGGAGAAACGCGGGGCAAAGCCCCGGGTGGCCTGACTTTTCTGTGGATTATCCCGCTTCGGGCGCTGGCCAAGGACATTGCCCAGGCGTTGCAGGAGGCCTGTGATGCCTATGACCTGGGCTGGAGCGTGGAACTGCGCACGGGCGACACCCCGGCGGCGCAGAAACAGGCGCAGATGCGGCAGATGCCCCGGGTTTTGGTCATTACGCCGGAGAGTTTACACCTCTTTCTGGCCAGGAAGGGCTATCCGAAGCTGCTGGCCGGGCTGGAGGCGGTGGTGGTGGATGAGTGGCACGAGTTGTTGGGGTCCAAGCGCGGCGTCCAGGTGGAACTGGCCCTGAGCCGGCTGCGGCGCTTTTGCCCCAAGCTGGCGGTTTGGGGCATTTCGGCTACCATTGGCAACCTGGTGCAGGCGGCCGAGGTTTTGCTGGGGCCAGGAGCTGATCCGGCCCGCATCGCGCTGGTGCGGGCGGAGGGCAGGCGTGTGCCGGAAATGCGCACGTTGCTGCCGGATAAGCTGGCCGACATTGCCTGGGGCGGGCATCTGGGTACCCGCCTGCTGGACAAGGTCATGCCGGTCATTGAAGAGGCTGGGACCACGCTGGTGTTCACCAACACCCGCGCCCAGTCGGAAATCTGGTACCAGAAGCTGCTGGAGGCGGATCCGTCGCTGGCCGGGCGCATGGCCATGCACCACGGTTCGCTGGACCGGGAGCTTCGGGAATGGGTGGAGGAGGCGCTCGGCGCCGGCGACCTCAAGGCTGTGGTCTGTACCTCCAGCCTGGACCTTGGCGTGGATTTCAGGCCGGTGGACAACGTGGTGCAGATCGGCGGTCCCAAGGGCGTGGCGCGCTTCATCCAGCGGGCGGGGCGCAGCGGGCACCGTCCCGGGGCGCAGAGCCGCATCTATTTTCTGCCCACGCACGCGCTGGAATTGCTGGAGGCCAGCGCGCTGCAGGAAGCCCTGCAGCAGGATTATGTGGAAAAGCGGGTCCCGCTCCGCGCCTGTTTTGACGTGCTGGTGCAGTACCTGGTCACGCTGGCACTGTCGGAAGGTTTTGCCGCCGAGGAACTGCTGCCGGAAATCCGCAGCACGTATTGCTTCCAGGACCTCAGCGACGACGAATGGCGCTGGTGCCTCCAGTTCATCACCGTGGGGGGACCCAGCCTGCGCCAATACGACGAGTTCCGGCGGGTCATGTGGGAAGGGGGGCTGTTTCGCGTGGCCGATCAGCGGGTTGCCCGGCGCCACCGGCTGCACATCGGCACCATTGTCGGCGACTCCTCCCTGCGGGTGCGCTATCTGGGGGGGGGAGCGTTGGGCACGATTGAAGAGTCGTTTATAAGTCGCTTGAAATCAGGTGATTCGTTCTGGTTTGCTGGAAGAGTACTTGAACTGGTGCAGGTCAAAGAAATGGACGTGCTGGTGCGGCGGTCCAAGCGCAAGACCGGTGCCGTGCCGCAATGGGGCGGGGGGCGCATGACGTTCACCTCCTACCTCTCGCGGCTTCTGCGCAGCGAACTGACGCGCGTGGTCCAGGGCGGACCGCTGCGCGAAGAGCTGGAAGCCCTTCGCCCGTTGCTGGACATCCAGGCCAGACGTTCGCTGATCCCGGACGAGCAGACGCTGCTTATAGAAGTGCTCGAAACCGAAGACGGCCACCACCTGTTTGTGTTTCCGTTTGAGGGCCGGCAGGTACACGAGGGAATGGCCGGGCTGATGGTGTGGCGGATGAGTCGTTTTCACCCGGGCACTTTTTCGCTGGCCATGAACGATTACGGTTTTGAGCTGCTGAGCGACCAGTCGATCCCGGTGGAGCGGGCGCTGGCCGAAGGGGTTTTTGACCCGCGCAACTTGTCGGAAGACCTGATGAGCAGCGTGAACGCGGCGGAAATGGCGCAGCGGCGCTTCCGCGACATCGCGACGATTTCCGGGCTGACCTTTCCGGGCTACCCCGGCAAGCTGAAGAAGACCCGCCACCTGCAGGCCTCGGCTGGCCTGATTTACCGCGTGTTTGCCGATTACGATCCGCAGAACCTGCTATTCCGACAGGCGCTTTCCGAAGTGCTGGACCAGCAGATGGAAGAGGCCCGCATGCGCACAGCGCTGCTCCGGATCAGCAAACAGACGATCCGGGTGGTCAAGACCGAGCGCCCGAGTCCTTTCGCGTTTCCGATTCTGGTGGAGCGTTTCCGCGAGCGCATGACCACCGAGACGCTGGAGTCGAGAATCCGAAAAATGCAGCTCGATGCCTGAGGCGCTGCCGCTGTCCTGGGCCGGCCACGAGTGGCTGGCCGATGCCTCCGGGGCGCTCTGGTGGCCGGCGCAGCGCAGCTTGCTCCTGGCTGATCTGCACTTTGGCAAGGTGGGTCATTTCCGGCGCGAAGGGGTGCCGGTGCCGCAGGCGGCCTTTGACAAAAGCCTCCGCCTTCTGGATCGCTTGATTGATGCATACAAGCCTGACAATCTGATTGTTCTGGGCGATATCTTTCACAGCCGCTACAATCTGGAGCTGGAGTATTTCCGGGCCTGGCGACGCCGCCACAAGGCGGTTCGGGTGCAGTTGGTGCCGGGCAATCACGATGGGTTAACGACGGCGGTCTGGGGCGATCTGGGCCTGGACCGGCTTCCCGTTTCCTGGGTTCTGGACGGGGTGGAGCTGGTGCACGATCCGGAAGGCGGTTCACCGTCGGGCTTCCGGCTTTCCGGGCACCTGCACCCGGGGGTACGGCTGGTGGGCGGCGGGAGGCAGAGCCTGGTGCTGCCCTGTTTCTGGTTCGGGGAACGTCAGGCCCTTCTCCCGGCATTCGGGGCCTTTACCGGCTTGCACCGAATCCATCCGTTGCCCGGCGACCGCGTGTTAGTGCTGGCCGAAGGAGAAATTGTGGATATGTCGGATCGGCGCCCCGGTTCATCCCATGGTTAAATCCCTACCTTTGTGCCGCAATCTGAACACAACCAACTGAAAATTAGGACAACATGATTTCAAGCCAACGCATCCTTGCAAGTTGCCTGACGTTGTTTGGTCTCTCGGCAATGCCCTTTGGGGCAGCGGCCCAGGTGAGCATTCCCGCGCCAGCTACGCCAGTTACCGTAAACTTTAGTGGTTTTCTGGGAACAGGATTCCAGCCTGCACCCGCAGCAGGCCAGCTGGACAGCGACGACTGGGCACTGACCGGCATGTCAGAAGGCGCCATGGCCTTCGGCGACACCCGAACAACCGGTGACTTTGCCCGCGGCGCCACTGCCGGCGATGTTTCATCCGGTGGCCTTTACGCGCTCAACTACGGTTCCGGCGATCAGGGCCTGATCATTCAGCCCACCAGCAGCGACTGGAATCCGGGCACCATCACCCTTCGCCTGCAGAACAATACCGGCGGCAGCATTGCCGAACTGGCTGTTTCGTATGATTTGCTGGTGCTGAACAACGAGGACCGCTCCAACACCTTTAACTTTTCTTACTCGACCGATAACGTTACTTATACCGGTGTTTCCGGGTTGAATTATACCTCACCGGCCCTGCAGGATGCCGGTGCGCCGCAGGTTGTGCCGCAGAGCACCACCATTACCGGCCTCGCCGTGACGGATGGCTCCTTCATTTACCTCGGCTGGTCCAGTGCGGATGCCGGGGGAAGTGGGTCGCGGGATGAACTCGGCCTGGACAACATCACCGCCACGGCTTCGGCGGGTGGAACGGTGAGTGCTTTTGACTTCGGTGCCTCCTCGATTTCAGTCGGCGAAGGCGACGGCTCGTTCAACCTGGACGTCAACCTGTCTGAGGCCGCCGACTGCAGCGTGGATGTGGTGCTGACCGGGGGTACGGCCAGCAATGGCAGCGACTTTTCTTTTGCTTCTCCCGCCACGTTGGTGTTCACGGCGTTGGGCGGTACCACGGCATCCGCTTCCGTAACGCTGTTGGAAGACCTGGCCCTGGAAGGCCCGGAGACCCTGACGTTCCAGTTGCAGAACCCCAGCGGTACCTGCATTTTGGGGGCTGTTACAGCCGCGACGGCAACCATCGCCGACAACGACGTCGCCCCGCTGGGCGCATGCGCCAACTTGTATTTCTCCGAGTACATCGAAGGTAGCAGCAACAACAAGGCGCTGGAGATTTACAACCCCACACCGGACAGCATCGACCTTGGCGCATACACCGTGAAGGTGTTCAACAACGGGTCCTTTTCGCCCTCCAACACCCAGGTTCTGGCCGGTACGCTGGCTCCGGGTGCGGTCTATGTCATCGCGAATGCCAGCGCCGACAGCGCTGTGCTGGCTGCGGCCGATATCACCAGCACGGTTACCTTCTTTAACGGCGACGATGCCGTGGTGCTGCTCAACGGCGGCGACACGATTGACGTAATCGGTCTGGTGGGCCAGGATCCGGGCACCAACTGGGCCATAGATAGCCTGGGCGCTACGTCGGAATACACCTTGGTTCGCAAGCCTGCGGTGAACGCCGGCCAGAAAAACTGGACCCTCGGCGCGCTGGAATGGCTGGTGTTTGCCCAGAACGATTTCAGCTTTATCGGCAGCCACAACCAGGATCCCTGCCCGGTGGTTTGCAGCACCGAAGAAGTGCCCAGCGGCCAGACGCACACCCTGCTCGGGACCGTGGTTCGGCTGGAATGGGTTCCGCAGCCCGGTGTAGTGGGCTGCCAGGTCGAAGGTCAGCGGCTGCCCACGGGTCCTTCGCCGAACAAAAACATTGTGGCAGCTCCCTACAACAGCCTGGTGATTCCCCGTGCGTTGGCCGGGGCGGGCACGACCTGGACCTGGCGCGTGCGCTGCGCCTGCAGCCTGGATCCGCTCACTCTGAGCGCCTACAGCGCGTTCGGCGATACCTTCTTCATCCCGTCGGAGCGCCAGGTGGCCGATTTGCGGGAGCTGGCCGTTTACCCCAACCCGGCTTCAAGCCAGTTGAACCTGACCTGGACGGCAAATCCGGATGCAGCCGCTGGCGCAGAAAGCACGGTGGAAATCCTGGCTCTGATGGGTCGTCTGGTGCAGTCGCTGCGCGTGCAGGAAACGGCTGGCCTGAACAGCTTGTTGCTTGATGTGCAAGGCTGGGAACCCGGCTTGTATGTCATTCGCCTGAACGGCGCCGATGGCGGGACGTTCAGTGTGGTTCGCTAAACCCGCGAGGTGCGCTAAGCGAGCATTCCCGAAACAAAAAAGGGTGGTTCTGGCAACAGAACCACCCTTTTTCATGGAACAGACTTGCTCTAAAAAGCAGTCCTCTTCAATTGTACAGCGGGTCTTCCGGGTAGTTGCCGATCAGGCGGTATTTGCCGCCTTTGGCCACCAGAATGTGCCGCCAGAGTTGGTCGTCTTCGTGGAAAACGTATTCCGTGGTGCCTGGATGAAGGTACCAGGAGTTTTCCTGCATCTCGCTGGTTAGTTGCCCGGGGCTCCAGCCAGCATAACCCAGGTAAAAGCGAACCTCATCAGGCTCTACCTGGCCGGATTGAATGAGCACACTGAGCATTTCAAAATCACCGCCCCACCAGAGGTTCGGGGCTACGGGAACCGAACCTTCGAGGCGGTCGCCGAGCTTGTGCAGAAAATGCAGGGTGTCGGTTTCAACCGGTCCGCCAAAATAGAGCTGCGTATCGAAGCAGCTTAAATCGGGTAGGGCTTCGCCCAAATTCATGTTCAGCCCCTTGTTGATGATAAAGCCCAGGCTTCCTTCGGCTTTGTGTTCGCAAAGCAGCACAACAGAGCGCTTGAAATTGGGGTCGTCCATAAAGGGCTCCGATAAAAGGAGCTGCCCCGTTTTAATCTGAATCGTTTCTGGACGCATGGCAAATATTTCTAGAGTGGGGTAAAACTAACCACACAACGCACAGAGGACGAAAGCATTATGTGGTTTTTGTGACGAGATTAATGAGGCGTCTTTGCGCCAGGGAACGCCTGTTTGCTACCGCGAAACTACGCCGTGTAGCGAGCATCCGCCCTTCGCCCGAAAGAAAGAAACAGAGAATGCCGAACCGGCCAGGGAACCAACGCGAGGCTTTGCCTGCCTGGCGTGCTTTGCCTTCGCCAGCCTGCATGGCGAAACGGCCGACGCGAAACATGGGCTTAACATGACAGAGTTCAAAAGTTAACCAAACCTTAAAGTGAGCGATACCCAGCCATAAAGCGTTACGGGTCTTTTTGCAGCGTCCCTTTCACTTAATTCGGGGACGCTGATCATTCATGAAAACCAAACTGACGCTTTTAGCCGGAATGCTCGCCATGGCGGGGATTGCGGCAGCGCAAGCTCCTGCGCCTTACACGCTCCAGCTGCTGCACGCTTCCGATCTGGAAGGCGGTGTGGACGCCATTGACGCTGCTCCAAATTTTGCGTCCATTATGGACCGTCTGGAAGAGGATTACGCAAACACCATTATTCTTTCGGCCGGAGACAACTACATTCCCGGTCCTTTCTTCTCGGCCTCCAACGATTTTTCGGTGCAGGCTGTGCTCCGCGAAGTGTATAACATTTATTATGGTGGAACGCTGGCCAGCAATTTTGTTCAGGACAACGGCCGCGTGGATGTTACCATCATGAACGTGATCGGCTTTGATGCTTCTGCCCTGGGCAACCACGAGTTTGATGCCGGTACGGATGCCATCGCCACCATCATTGGCCCGGCGTTTAACAGCAGCTTCACCCAGGTGCGCTGGACGGGTTCGCAGTTTCCCTACCTGAGCGCCAACCTGAATTTCAGCGCAGATGCCAACTTGAGCGGCCTGTTCACCGATGCGCTGCAGCCAAACACCTTCTTTGAATCCAATCCGGCTACGGTCACCTCAAGCAACAAAAAGAGCATCGCGCCTTTTACCGTCATTGAGCGCGGAGGGGAGTTGATCGGCGTGGTGGGTGCAACCACCCCATTGCTGGCGACCATTTCCAGCCCCGGGGCAACCACGGTGCTGAATCCGGGAGCGGGTACCAACGATATGCCAGCACTGGCGTCCATCCTGCAGCCGCGCATTGACCAGCTCCGCGCTGCGGGCATCAACAAGATCGTGCTGGTGTCGCACCTCCAGCAAATCGCGCTGGAGCAGGCGCTGGCTCCGCTGCTTTCCGGCGTGGACCTGATCGTGGCCGGTGGTTCGGACGCTATCCTCGCCAACGCGGACGACCGCCTTCGCCCGGAAGATGCCGCTTCGGTGTTTGGCGGGTATCCGGTGTTGACCAGCAACCTGGACGGTGAGCCCGTAGCCATCGTCAGCACCAACGGCGAGTACAGCTACGTGGGTCGTCTAGTGGTGGATTTTGACAGCGCCGGTGTGCTGATGCCCGCTTCGCTGAGCAACCTCCAGAACGGACCCTATGTTACGGACAGCATGATGGTGGAGAACCTTTATGGTACTTACGCGGCCGGTTTTGCGCTGGCCAGCAAAGGTGAATTGGTTCGCCGCCTGACCAACGCCGTGTTGGCCGTTGTGACCAACAAGGATGCCAACGTTTTGGGTCAGACTGCCGTGTACCTGGACGGTCGCCGCAGCCAGGTCCGCAGCCAGGAAACCAATTTGGGAAGCCTGACAGCCGATGCCAACCTGGCCATTGCCCGTCAGTTTGATGCTTCCACCGTGGTCTCGATCAAGAACGGCGGGGGTATTCGCGCTTCGATTGGCGAATTGGTGCAGGTCAACGATTCTACCTTTAGTTTCCTGCCCCCGCAGGCCAACCCCTTGTCCGGCAAACTGGAAGGCCAGATTTCCCAGCTTGATGTAGAGAACAGCCTGCGTTTTAATAACGGCCTGAGCCTCCTTACGTTGACTGCTGCTGGGCTGAAGGCTGTGGTCGAGCATGGCGTCAGCGGTTATGCTCCCGGTGCTACCCCCGGTTCTTTTGCGCAGGTGGGCGGCATTAAATTCGCATTCGATCCTTCGCAGCCGGTGGGTTCGCGGGTGGTTCAGCTGGCCGTGCTGGATGCCAATGGCGAAGTGGCTGATGCCGTCGTTGTCGATGGCGAATTGGCCGGGTCGGCAACCCGCAAATTCCGCGTGGTAACCCTGGATTTCCTGGCCGGTGGTGGCGATGGGTATCCCTTCCCCAGCCTGGGCAGCAACCGCGTTGACTTGCGTACGGCGCTGAGTGCTCCCGGTGCTTCCACGTTTGCCGTTCCAGGCAGCGAGCAGGATGCGCTGGCTGAATACCTGTTGGCTGATTTTAGCACAACCGCCTATCCCACGGCCGAAACCGCTGTAAACCAGGATGAGCGCATCCAGATTCTGAACCTGCGCGCTGATTCCGTGTATGCCGGTGCGGCATGCTTCACGGCGCTGACCACGCGCCCTGCCAACCTGCGCTCTGATTTGGGTAATCCTGCCGTGGTACAATTGCTCTGGGATGCCGTTCCCAATACCCAGGCCTGCCAATTGTACCTGGGCGAAGTGGGTACGGCTCCGAGCAGAATTCGCGTAGAATCTCTGGAACCCAGTTCCTACACGGTGCCGGTAAGCCGCCTCGAGGCCGGGGTGGATTACGTGTGGTCGCTGCGTTGCGCCTGCTCGCTGGACCCTCTGGCGTTTGGTCCGCTCGGTCGTCCGGATACCTTCTCGCTGCCTGAGTCGGCTGCCGGTCGCATGGCGGAGGCAGGTAATGATGTCCAGTTGCTTCCCAACCCGGCTGCTGACCTTGTTCAGGTAGTTAACCTGAGCCAGGCTGCCGGCACCTGGGTGCTTTTTGATGCGCTGGGCCAGCTTCGCGCTTTCGGCCAGTGGACCAACAGCAACTTGTTGCTGAATGTCCAGGACTACTCCCTGAGCAACGGTGTCTATTGGCTGCAGCTGGATGCTGACGGCTTTACGCAGAAGAAGCAGTTGGTGGTGATTCGCTGATCGCGCTTCTTTCTGCCACGATGAATTCATCCTGCGGTTGTCTTGCCCCGGTAAGACAACCGCAGGATTCATCGATGATAGCCCTGATTAACAACAAGTTATAGCAGGTTTTAGCATTTTAACTTCAAGCAAGTACCCAGGCTAAAGCATCTTTTTCTACACAATTGCCTAATTTTGCGACCTGGTTCTTTGCCAGGCAAAAAACAAGGCAACCAAAACCCTGAACATGAAACTTCAAGCATTACTCACAGCGGCAATTCTTGCCGCCGGATCGCTGGCACACGCCCAGTTGTCCATCCCAACAACCGGTGTGCCGGTTGTGGTGAACTTCACCGGTTTTACCGGCGAAGGCTTCGACAACACGCCTTCCGCCGGCAAACTCGACGCCGACAACTGGGCGTTGACGGGCATGTCCGACGGAGACCGCACCTACGGTGAAGTGGACACCACGTTCGGCACCGATTATGCAAAAGGGGTGACTACTGGAGATATTACCTCAGGTGGCCTCTATGCATTCGATAACGCCGGAAACACGGCTCTGTTGATCCAGCCTACCAGCTCTGACTGGACCCCAGGCACGCTGACCTTGCGTCTGCAGAACAACACAGGTGGCAGCATTGGTCAGTTAGCCGTTGCATACGACCTGATCGTTTTGAACAACGAAGACCGGGGCAATAGCTTCAACTTTTCGTATTCTACCGATGACATCACCTACATTCCTGTTTCAGCCCTTGATTACACGTCTCCTGAACTCCAGGATGCAGGAGCAGCAGTAACCATTCCCCGCAGCACGACGCTGACGGGTCTGGCTGTGTTGAACGGTGGTTTCATCTACCTGCGCTGGAACGGTGATGACGTTAACGGTGGTGGATCCCGCGATGAGTTTGCCCTGGATAACATCAGCGCAACAGCATCTGCTGGTGGTTCTATTTCTGCTTTCAACCTGAGCGCGGGTGCATTGACGGTTAATGAAGGAGCTGGTACTGCTACCGTAGCCCTGACGCTTTCCGCATCTGCCACCTGTTCCGTTGATGTTTTAATCACCGACGGTACGGCAACCAACGGTCTGGACTACACAGCTCCGGCCAGCTCTACCCGCAACTTCACCTCAGGCGGCAGCACCTCCGTAAACCTGAACATTCCTATTGCAGACGATTTGTTGCTGGAAGGGGATGAGACCTTCACCATCTCTTTGGCCAACCCTACCGGTACCTGTATTCTGGGTGCCGTTAGCATTGCTACCGTTACCATTGAAGACAATGACAATGCTGTTGTGGGCGAGTGTGCCAACCTCTACTTTTCCGAGTACCTGGAAGGCAGCAGCAACAACAAGGCATTCGAAATCTACAACCCAACCGGTGTAGCGGTAGACCTGAGCGCGTACAGTGTTCAGGCTTTCAACAACGGCGCAACCACCCCGACCAACTCGCTCGTGTTGAGCGGTATTCTGGCTGCCGGTGATGTCTATGTCATTGCCAACCCAAGTGCGGACTCCGCTATTTTGGCTGTTGC
>Ga0172372_10013011_pt1 | contig 10364 bp, 8 predicted proteins | sample LakKiv5m_2_FD_114544 | JGI IMG/M metagenome (GOLD analysis project Ga0172372, IMG submission 114544) | Freshwater microbial communities from Kabuno Bay, South-Kivu, Congo - kab_092012_9.5m | ecosystem: Environmental > Aquatic > Freshwater > Lake | place: Democratic Republic of the Congo... | reverse complement strand
GGGGGGGGGGCGGGGGCCCCCGGGGGGGGGGCGGGGGGGGGGGGGAGGGGGGGGGGGGGGGGGCGCGGGGCGCGACCGCGGGGCGGAGCCAACCGCGGGCCGCGCGGCCCGGCAAACGCAATGTGATCCGCGCACGGGGGCGGCGGGCAGGGCTTCGGCCGGAGACACCCGTGCTCCGACCCCCGACGAACGATTGGGTATCGGACTATGAGCTGCGCCAGCCTAGCTGCCCACAAAGGGCGCGGTCAGGCTGAAGGATATCTCCCGCCGCCCCCTGGCCAAAATCGCGTTTACTCCCTCGCCACGGCGCGGCACCCCTTGAGCCGCTCGCCCCACCGGTCCCGCAAACCCCCTCCCGCTATGGCGCCCACCCTCCGCCTCGTCCTGCTCCTGCACTGCCTCCTCGCTGCCGTGCGGCTCCCGGCGCAACCCGCCGCCCCCGGCTCGATCGAGGGCCGCGTCTTCGACGAGGGGCGCGGCGAATACCTTGAGCGCGCCCGCCTCGTCGTCGAGGGCACGCGGCTCGAGGCGTTCTCCGAGACCGGCGGGCGCTACCGCCTGACGAACGTGCCGGCCGGCGAGGCGCGCGTGCGCGTCTTCTTCACCGGGCTCGCCGAGCGCACCCTGACCGTGGCCGTGTCGCCCGGGCAGACCGCGCAGCTCGACATCACCTTCGGCGCTGCGGGCCGGGGCCCCGCCGCGCGGGACGGCGCGATCCGGCTCGACCAGTTCGTCGTCGCGACCTCCAAGGAGATGGACGGCGCCGCGATCGCGATCAACGAGCAGCGCTTCGCCCGCAACATCGTGAACGTCATCGCGGCCGACGAGTTCGGCACGGTGGTCGATGGCACCCCCGGCGAGGTGATGAAGTTCCTGCCCGGCGTGACGCTCGAGTACAGCGCGGGCGAGGCGCGGAATGTCTCGATGAATGGCGTGCCCGCCGCGAACGTCCCGATCACGGTGGGCGGCTTCGACCTCGCCAGCGCCGCGGGTAACGGCACCGGCCGCGTCACCAACCTCGACCAGTTCTCGGTCAACAGCATCTCGCGCATCGAGGTCCACCATTCGCCCACCCCGGAATCTAGCGGCTCCGCGCTCGCCGGCTCCGTGAATATGGTGCCCCGCTCGGCCTTCGAGCGCTCGCGCCCGCAGCACAACCTCAGCGTCTTCCTCACGCTCAAGGACGGGGACCGTCACTTCAACCGGACCCCCGGGCCGCTCAACCGAGAGACCCGCAAGGTCACGCCCGGCTTCAATTTCTCCTCGGTCGTGCCCGTGAACCGCCGCTTCGGGTTCACGCTCTCGGGTAATCACGTGGACCAGTACAGCTACGAGAACGTCGCGACCAGCACCTGGCGCGGCAACGGCTTCGCCACCAACGTGGCCGCGACCGCGACGACCGGCCTGCCCGACACCACGCCGGACAAGCCGTACCTGACCGATTTCGCGCTGCGCGACAGCACGCGCGGCAACCGCGCCGACTCGGTCGGCACTACCGTCGACTACCGTCCCTACGCCAACGCCACGCTCTCCTTCTCCTTCCTCTGGAACTGGATCGGCGTGGTGCACAACAACCGCACGTTCTCCTGCTTCGTCAACCGCGTGCTGCCTGGCGAGTGGGGCCCCGTCTTCACCCGCGGCGCGCCGCTCCCGGCGGGCACCACCGGCACCCCGGGCGGCTTCGGCCCCGCGGGTGGCTTCGGCGAGGCGCGCGTGAACGGCGGCGCGCAGGACTGGTACGGCACCACCTACACGCCCTCGCTCGTCTGGCGCCACGACGGGCCGGTCTGGAAAATGGACGCCGGTCTCGGCTTCTCGCGCGCCAGCCTGCACACCCGCAACGTCGACAAGGGGTTCTTCGGCGCCGCCCAGGCCCGGCGCACCGGCGTGCGGGTCTCGTTCGACGACATCTTCTACCTGCGGCCCAACACGATCACCGTCACCGGCGCCGACGGCCAGCCGGTCGACCCCTATCGCCTCGACCACTACGCCCTCGACACCGCCAACGGGGTGGTGCGCGACTCCTTCGACCGGAAGCGCAGCGCGCGCCTCAACGTCCGGCGCGACCTCAACGTCCGCGGCGTGCCGGTCTCGCTCAAGACGGGCGCCGAGGTCCGCAGCATGGAGCGCGACCTGCGAGCGACGACCGACACCTACACGTTCGTGGGACGCGACGGGGTGAACAGCTTCGCCGCCAACGCGCCCCTCCGCGGGGACGACAACGCGGGGATCGTGCTCGACGAGGCCTTCTCGCAGCGGGTCGGCGCGTATGGGTTCCCACGGATCCAGTGGATCTCCAACGACGACTACTACGACCTCTACCGCGCCAACCCCGCGTACTTCACCACCAACGCCAACACCAATTACCGCGCGGCCATCGGCGCCTCAAAATATGCGCGCGAGGTGATTTCGGCGGCCTACCTCCGCGGCGACGTGGCCCTGCTCAACCGCCGCCTGCAGTTCGTCGGCGGCCTGCGCGCCGAGCAGACCAACCTCGACGCGCAGGGCCCGCTGACCGACCCCTCGCGCAATTTCCAGCGCGACGCCTCCGGCAACGTCATCCCGCGTCGCGACGCCGCGGGGAACATCCTCCGCAACGCCGCCGGCGCGCCGCTGCCCGCGCTGATCGTTCCCACCACGGACGCGCTCGGCCTGTCGCGGCTGACCTACCTCGACCGCGGACAGAACACGCGGAAGGAGTACCTGCGGCTCTTCCCGAACCTCAACGTGGGCTACCTCCTGCGCGAGAACCTCACCGCGCGTTACGCCTATTACCAGAGCGTGGGCCGGCCGGACTTCAACCAGTACGCTGGCGGCCTCACCCTGCCCGACACCTCCGTCCCGGTCACCTCCGGCACCGTCATCTCGGTGAACAACGCGGGCATCAAGGCGTGGAGCGCGGAAACCCACAAGGTCCGCCTCGAGTACTACTTCGAGCGGGTGGGCACGATCAACGTGGGTGCTTTCCGCCGCGATTTCCGCAACTTCTTCGGCAGCGTGCGCTTCCCCGCGACGCCGGAGTTCCTCGCGCTCTACGACCTCGATCCCGACGAGTACGGGATGTACGATGTCTCCACCAACCACAACCTGGCTTCGACCGTGCGGATGACGGGCCTGGAGTTCGACTACAAGCAGGCGCTGACCTTCCTGCCCGGGTGGGCGCGCGGCGTGCAGGTCTTCGCCAATGCGAGCGCGCTGCGGGCGACGGGTGACGGCGCGGCGAACTTCGCCGGCTTCATCCCACGCAGCGGCAGCTGGGGCTGGAGCCTCACGCGCCCGCAATACGTCCTGCGGATGAACTGGAATTACCGCGGAGCCCAGCGCCGCGGCCTGATCGCCACCGGCCGCAGCATCGAGGCCAACACCTACAACTGGGGCTCGAAGCGCCTCTACCTCGACGTCAACGCCGACTACGTGCTGAGCCGCCGGTTCACGCTCTTCGGGAGCATGCGCAATATCCACAACCAGACCGAGGACTCGAAGGTGTACGGTCCGAGCACGCCTGCGTACGCCCGGTTCCGCCAGCGCGTAGATTACGGGTCCGCGTGGACGTTCGGCCTGCGGGGGACGTTCTGATCTCTTCGACGGGGCTCAGAGCAGGCTCCCTCGACCTGACTCAGGCCGGGCTCCTTCGACGGGGTTGCGGAGTGCGCCCGTGGACGGCGTGTATGGCGGCGCGTTGACGCGGCCTTCGGCAGGCGCACGCTCGCGTCGTCGTGCGCCCCGTGCTCCCTCCGTCGTCTTCGGGTCGTCCGGGTGCCGTGCGGCCACCTTCCGCGGCTGCGCTGATGGCGGCGCTGACGGGCTCGCGGCCGGGGGCGACGTGGTGCCCCGGCACGCTGGCCCGCCGGCTGGGCACGACGCCCGCCGCCTTGCGCCCGGTGCTCGCGCGGCTCGCCGCCGCCGGCCGCGTCCGGATCACGCAAGGCGGGCGTCCGGCTGACCTGGCCACCCTCCGCGGCCCCTACCGCGTCGCGGCGGCGCGTCCGGAGGCCTGATCAACTCCGTGCCGCCGCCCGGCTTCCCCACGGGCTTCGCCCCTCGGCGAGTTTTGCGGCCCGCCGGCGCCGGACGCCACTCGCGCCTCGTCACCGCCCGGGAAAGCCGCTCAGGCTCTTCCGTCCCCTTCACCCCGATGCCCACCGCCCCGTCCCGCGCCCTCCTCCGCTGGCTCCCCGGCCTGCTCCTCCTCGCCGCCACCGCTCCCGCCGCCACGCCGCCGAACCTCCTCGTCATCTACGCCGATGACCTTGGCTGGGGCGAACTCGGCTGCCAGGGCGGCAAGGACATCCCCACGCCGCACATCGACTCCATCGCCCGCGCCGGTATCCGTTTCACCAACGGCTACGTCGCCGCCACCTACTGCAGCCCCTCCCGCGCCGGCCTCCTCACCGGCCGCTACCCGACCCGTTTCGGCCACGAGTTCAACAGCGTCGCCAACGTCACCGGGCTCCGCCTCGACCAGCGCACCATTGCCGACCGGCTGAAGGAGCTCGGCTACGCCAGCGCCACGGTCGGCAAGTGGCACCTCGGCGGCGGACCCGAGTATCGCCCCACCCGCCGCGGCTTCGACGAGTTCTACGGCACCCTCGCCAACACCCCCTTCTTCCAGCCCCGCAGCTTCGTCGACTCGCGGATCTCGGACGACACGCGCGCCGTCACCGACCCCGCCTTCTACTCGACCGACGCCTTCACCGACCGCGCGGTCGACTGGCTCGAACGGAGCAAGGGCCGCCCGTGGTTCCTCTACCTGCCGTACAACGCGCAGCACGCGCCGCTCGAGGCGCCCGCGAAGTACCTCGCCCGCTTCCCCGGCATCACCGACCCGAAGCGCAAGCTCTTCGCCGCGATGATGGCGGCGATGGACGACGGCGTCGGCCGCGTGCTGGCCAAGGTCCGCGCGCTGGGCCAGGAGGAGAACACGCTCATCTTCTTCATCGCCGACAACGGCGGGCCCACCGCGAGCACGACCTCGTCCAACGGCCCGTTGCGCGGCTTCAAGATGACGACCTTCGAGGGCGGGCCGCGCGTGCCGTTCCTCGCGCAGTGGAAGGGCACCTGGCCCGCGGGCAAGGTCTACGACCTCCCCGTGATGAACCTCGACGTGCTCCCCACCATCCTCGCCGCGGCCGGCGGGCGCCTCGAGGCGGGCGCGGCGTTGGACGGCGTGGACCTCACGCCGTACGTCACGGGCCGGAAGCCGGGGCGGCCGCACGAGGTGCTCTACTGGCGCTACGGCCCGCAGTGGGCGGTCCGGCAGGGCGATTTCAAGCTGGTCGTCTCCCGCGGCGGCAGCGGGCGGCCCGAGCTCTACAACCTGGCGGAGGACCTCGGCGAATCCCGGGACCTTGCTGCGGCGCAGCCCGCGAAGGTGAAGGAGCTGCAGGTGCTCTGGGACCAATGGAGCGCCGCGCAGGCCCCCGCGAGCGCTCCCGACTCGCCCGCGACCAAGGCCGGCAAGAAGAAGGGCGCGAAGCAGAAGCAGCCGGCGAAGAACTGAGCCCGCCGCGCGGGCGTGGTCCCGCGCTGCCGGCTTGCCCCGCTCGTGCGGGGCGGGGAGAACCCGGGGGATGAACGCCCGCCCCCGCCTCGTTGTCCTCGACGGCCACACCCTCAACCCCGGCGACCTCTCCTGGGCCGCCCTCGAGGCCCTCGGCGACTGCACCATTCACGCCCACACCCCGCCCGCGGACGTCATTGCCCGGGCGGCCGGGGCGGCGGTGGTGCTCACCAACAAGACCCCGCTGCCCGCGGCGGCCTTCGCCGCGCTGCCGGACCTTCGTTACGTGGGCCTGCTCGCGACGGGCTACAACGTCGTCGACGTCGCCGCGGCCCGCGCCCGCGGGATCCCGGTGGCGAACGTCCCGCTCTACGGCACCGCGTCGGTCGCGCAGCACACGTTCGCGCTGCTGCTGGAGTTGACCCAGCACGTCGGCCGGCACGCGGCGGGCGTGCGCGCGGGCCGCTGGGCGGCGAGCCGGGATTTCTGCTACGCCGAGACGCCGCTGCTGGAGCTGGCGGGCCTCACCTTCGGTGTGGTCGGCGCCGGGCGGATCGGCTCGGCCGTGGCGCGGATCGCGGAGGCGTTCGGGATGCGGGTGCTGACGACGGGGCGCGCCGGCGGACGGGCGGAGCTGGAACGCGTGCTGCGGGCGGCGGACGTCGTGAGCCTGCACTGCCCGCTTACCGCGGACACGCGGCACCTGATCAACGCGACGACGCTCGGGTGGATGAAGCCGGGGGCTTTTTTGCTGAACACGTCGCGGGGGCCGTTGATTGACGAGGCGGCGCTGGCGGCGGCGCTGCAGGCGGGGCGGATCGCGGGGGCGGGCCTGGATGTGCTGTCCGTGGAGCCGCCGCCGGCGGATCACCCGCTGTTCACGGCGCCGAATTGCCTGATCACCCCGCATAATGCGTGGGCGACGCGGGCGGCGCGCGGCCGGCTGATGGCGACGGCGGTCGCGAACGTGGCTGCCTTCCTCGCCGGCCGCCCGGAAAACGTGGTGAACTGAGGCCGCGGGGTGTGGTTGGATGCCTTGGGGGGGCTCGATGCAGCTGGGGCGCGTCGCCCCGGTAAGACCGGACCGCAGGGCGCGCACCCCGCTAGGCCAGGGGGCCGGTGGCGCGTCTTAGCCTGACCCCTTTCCGCAAGCGGCCCCTGCAGCGCGCGCGCCGGTCGAGCGGGCATACTCTCGGCCATATAAATAGAGTTGAAATAATCATCACGATGATTTCAAGTATACCAATGCCGCCGCTCACGCCCGTCACGCTCGATCGTGCCTTGTCGTTGCTGGGGGAGCTCCTCGGCGTGCGCCAGCATCCTCCCCAGCATTTCGTGGTCGGCGGTGGATCCTCGCTCGTGGCCCTGGGCCTGGTCAGCCGCACGATGACCCAGGACGTCGATATCCTGGCCCGGATCGAAGCCGACCGACTGGTGACCCCTCGACCGTTGCCCGAATGGCTACGCGCGGCGGCGGACGAGGTCAGCCAGCGGCTCGACCTGCCGCCCGACTGGCTGAACGACCAGGTCGCCGACGAGACCTTCTTCCACTGCGGGCTCCCGGAAGGCCTCCAACAGCGGCTCACCACGCGGAGTTACGGGCCGTGTCTCCAGATCAGTTTCATCGGCCGGCGCGACCAGATTTTCCTCAAACTGCACGCGGCGGTCGACCGTGATGGCGGCCGGCACCTGCAGGACCTGCTCGAGCTCCAGCCCTCCGCGCCCGAACTGCTCGCCGCCGCCAGGTGGACGTGCACCCAGGATGCCTCGCCCGCGTTCCGGTTGCTCCTCGGCGAAATGCTCCAGCGCCTCGGTTATGAAGACCTCGTCGCCCAACTCTAGCGAGGCGTTGCGTCGCACCGCCGTCGACCTGCTCTGGCGGCAATGGTCCGCCTTGGGCGTCTCCGGGCAGACCGCGCCCACCGGCAACGTCGCGCTCGATCCCGAGGCGCTCCTGTTGTGCTCGTCCGTGTTCGCCCGGCACGACGCGCGCCTCTTCGACGAGATCGCGGACTGGCTGCAGCGGAACGGGGACTGGATCAACCTGCTGCGCCTCGTCCGCCTCCAGCGCGAGCACGATCTCGGCGACCTCACCGTGCTCGGCGCGCTGGCGGAGCAGCTGACCCGGCGGTCGGCGCACGCGAAATGGAAAGCCCTCGCGGGGCGGCCGCCCGCGGGCGGCCCGCCGGTGCCGCTTTTCCCGCATCTCCCGCCGCCCCGCCAGCCCGATGAGGCCTTCCGGCGCTGGGGCTGGCTGCGCGGCCCGCTGGAGGTGCGGGGCCTCAGCAAGGTCCGGCTTTCCCCGCGGCCCGCCTCGTTCCTGCTGCAGTTGCGGGCGTTCTTCGGCCTGCAATCGCGCGCCGAGGTGGTGGCGTGGCTGCTGGCGCACGAGGCCGGGCACCCGGCGCAGATCGCGCGCGAGACGGGTTACTTCCGGGGTTCCGTGCAGAATGTCCTCAACGAGCTCGAGCTCTCCGGGCAGATCCACGCGGCGCGCGACGGCCGGGAGAAGCGTTTTGCCGCCGACCGCGGGAACTGGCGCTTCCTGCTGACCTGGTCGCCTGACCGGAGCGGGGACTTCCCACGCTGGCAGCCTTGGGCAGCGGCGTTCGCATTGCTGCACCGAGCGCACGATCTGCTCGCGTCTCCCGCCTTCGCCGGGGCCTCGGAGGATCTCCAGGGCATCGAGCTCCAGCGTCAGCTGGCGCCCCTGGTGGCGCGGCTGGCCGGCGAGTGGCCGCGGGCGGTGGCGCTGCTGACGTCCGGGGGCGCGTGGAATCCCGGGCTCTTGGCGCTGCAACTGCAGCGGCTCCTCGCGGAGCTGGAGGGCGATTAGGGTGCCCTCACCAGGGCCCGTTGCACGTTGCACCCGGACCCCTTCCGCAAGCGCCGTGAAGCCACCGTTCGGGCGACCAATTGGACCTGAATTAGGGGTTAAATTGATCTCAAAAATACCTAATAAACATATCATTATGATTATAAATTGAAAATCGGCAATGCGGATGCAGGGGCGCGTCGCCCCGGTCAGTTCAGACCGTAGGCGGTGCGTCCTGTTGAGGCCACGGGGCCGGTCGCAAGTTTCGCCCAGACCCCTTCGAGAAGCGCCCCTTTTCCTGAGGGTGGGTGCGTGCTTTACGCCGCCACGATTCGGGCCAAGCTCCGGGATCAATGCCGCCGAGCAGCGCCGCGCCCCTTTGCCTCATCATCGCCGGGCCGAACGGCGCGGGGAAGACCACGTTCGCGCGCGAGTTTCTCCCGCGCGAGGCCGGGATTCTTCACTTTGTGAACGCGGATCTGATCGCGGCGGGCCTGGCCCCGCTGCAACCTGCCCAGGCCGCCCTCGGAGCCGGGCGCATTTTTCTCCGCGAGATCGACCGGCTTGCCGGGCAGGGAGCCAACTTCAGTTTCGAAAGCACCCTCAGCGGGATGACTTACCTTGCTCGACTCCGGCGCTGGCGCGCCGCCGGATACCGGATCGAGATCATTTATCTGCGCCTGGATTCGGTCGGTCTCGCCCTGCGCCGTATCGCCGCACGCGTGCGCGAGGGTGGGCACGACGTGGCGGCTGCGGATGTGATCCGGCGGTTCGAGCGGAGCTGGCACAATTTCACGCGCGCTTATGCCCCGCTGTGCGATGCTTGGTGGGTCTACGACGCGAGTGTGCGTCCACCGGTGCTCCGAGGGAAATCCTGATGAAAACCAAGCGACTCGATCCAAGGACCAAGGCGATCAACGCGGCGATGCGCCGCGCTGCCCGCGCGGCCGCCAACCGGGCCCGCCACGCGGGGGGTAAGCTCTATGTGATGCGCGCCGGACGCGTGGTGGCGGAAACCCCCTGAAACGGCCCCGTCCGGATTCCTCCTCCGAGCGCTCGCCTCAAAATCCTCGCGGCGTCGATGAACGCCCCGGGCAACGAGGTCCGCGCCCCAGCGCCCCTTGAGGCCTTTGTGGCCATCGGCTCGGGGCTAGGAACGGAGGGAGAGCCACAAAACGCGCAAAAGGATCGAGGGCGTGGACCAGCCGTGCGTGGCGTCCATAGAAGCCGCGGGGCTGATTTTACGCCTACGACCGGGGGCTCGGTGTAGCTGGGGCGCGTCGCCCCGGTGATTGCACGGTTAGACCCAGCCGGCGGAGCGATCCTCCACGGTCGGACGTGCTGGCGTCCGCGCTGACCGGGGCGGCGCGCCCCAGCTACACCAGACCCCCAGACCACAGCGAAAGCCGATCACAACGGGCTCTGGCCCACCGCGGCCTCGCCCCCCGCGCAACGGCATTGCCTCGCGTCGGGCGCGCGGCCACGGTGCCGGCGCTTCACCCTCCTATGCGCGCCCCGCTCCTCGCCTGCCTCACCCTCCTGGCCGCCGTGACCGCCCCCGCCGCCACCCCCGCCAAACTCCGCGTCCTCATCATCGACGGGCAAAACAACCACACGGTCTGGCCCAAATCGACCGCGATGATGCAGGCCTACCTCGAGCAGAGCGGCCGCTTCGAGGTCGCCGTTGCCCGCACCCGCTTCACCTGGAAGGGCGACAAATGGCTCGCCCAGTACCCCGCCCCCGGCGGCGGCCCGGTCCAGGACCTCAAGGAACCCCAGGCCGACCCCGACTTCGCCCCCGACTTCTCCCGCCACGACGTCGTCATCTCCAACTTCGGCTGGAAGGCCGCCGACTGGCCCGCCGCCACCCGTAAGGCGCTCGAGGACTTCGTCGCCCGCGGTGGCGGCTTCGTCTCGGTCCACGCCGCCAACAACTCCTTCCCCAACTGGCCCGCCTACAACCGGATGATCGGCCTTGGCGGCTGGGGCGGGCGCAACGAGAAGGACGGCCCCTACGTGTACTACGACGACCAGGGCAAGCTGGTGGGC
>Ga0172372_10013010_pt1 | contig 10364 bp, 6 predicted proteins | sample LakKiv5m_2_FD_114544 | JGI IMG/M metagenome (GOLD analysis project Ga0172372, IMG submission 114544) | Freshwater microbial communities from Kabuno Bay, South-Kivu, Congo - kab_092012_9.5m | ecosystem: Environmental > Aquatic > Freshwater > Lake | place: Democratic Republic of the Congo... | reverse complement strand
TTCAACCGGAAGAGTGAACCATCCGTTCCGGCCGCTTCCGGCGGGAGCGACCAGGAAACAGCGCAACGGATCGCTCAGGCCGTCGGCCAGTCCGGCGTTCGCGGTCACGACATTGATCTCAAGGTGATCAACGGTGTGGCCGTCTTGAATGGCCGCGCTCAGTCGCCGCGCGATGTCGCGTTCCTCACGCAGGTGGTGTCTCAGGTTCCCGGTGTGAGGGGTGTCGAGAACCGGATGCTGGCTCCCGGCATGATGCCGCCGGCTCCGCCCGCGGCTCCGAAGACTCAGAATCAACTGGTGGCCGAGCAGATTGCTCAGGCCCTGGCGATGAACCAGCTCGGCGGACAGGACATTGAAGTTCGCTTCAATAACGGAACGGCTCTGCTGGGCGGAGCGGTTTCGCATCCGGCTCAGAAAACCGCCGCTGAGAAAATCGCGGCCAGTGTGCCGGGTGTGAATCAGGTTCAGAACAGTCTGCAGATCGGCCAGTCTCTGGCGGGTCAGCCGATGTCTCCGATTCAGCAGGTTTCTTATCAGGCTCCGGGTGGTGGAATGCCGGGGATGCCGATGCCTCCGATGCCCGGCCACGGTGGTTCCGGCCCGTCACACCTCGCCTACGACATGCCGCACCTGCCGCCGCATGCCTGGCCCAGCTACTCGTCCTATCCGAACTACGCTTCGGTGACATATCCGACTCAGCACAGTGCCAGTGCGTGGCCTTACATTGGACCGTTCTATCCGTACCCGCAGGTTCCGCTCGGCTGGCGTCAGGTTCAGCTCGAGTGGGACGACGGTTACTGGAATCTCAACTTCCGTCCCCGCACAGACAAGTGGTTCTGGTACTTCGATCCGAAGAACTGGTAACGAGCGGCGTTGATTCACGAAGAAAGCGGCCGGTGTTCCGAGGGGGGCTCCGGCTGCTTTCGTTTTTACTCCCGCCCGATCCCGAAGAAGAAGCTCGTTTGCAGGTTCCGCAGGCAGCGGACACGATCAGTTCCGGAAGATGAATCCCGTCTCGGTCATACCGGCCGGACGGGAGCGGAATCGGAATGGAGAATGATCGTGCAGCGAGTGGCAGTGATCGGGCTGGGGCGGTTTGGAATGACGGTGGCGCGCGGCCTCAGCAAGCTGGGAGCGCAGGTCATTGCTGTCGATCGCTCCATGCAGCTCGTCAATGAAATCAAGGATGAAGTGGATGTCGCCGTCCGGCTGGATTCGACCGATCAGGAAGCGCTCATCGCGCAGGAGATCAACAAGGTCGATGTCTGCGTGATCTCGATCGGCGAGAACTTCGAAGCGTCCCTGCTGACCACCGTGATGGTTCTGAAGCTCGGCGTGCCGCGCGTCATCTGCCGCGCTCAGTCGCAGTTCCACGCGGAAATCTTCCGGCAGATCGGAGCGCACGAAGTCATCCAGCCGGAAATGAGCGCCGGCGGTCAGCTGGCCCGGCGTCTGGCCAATCCCCGTCTGCACGATGTGATCCCGCTGGGCGAGGAGTATTCGCTGGTGGAGATTCGCGCACCGCAGTCCTGGTGGGGAAAGGCCTTGAAGGATCTCGGCCTGCGCACGAAGTACGATGTCAATCTGGTGGCGATCAAGCGTCTGCGCACCGATGGCGACGGTCGCGAGCAGTCCGAGGTGCTGAGCGTTCCCCGGCCCGATGAACCGATTCAGGAAAGCGATCTCTTGATGCTGGTCGGTGATCACAGTGCAATTGCTGGCCTGCCGCGCGACTGATCCGACAAATACCAGCTCCAGGGAGACACCATGAAGAATCTGCTGTGCATCCTGCTGTCGATTGCTGCTGGCGGACTGTTTTCTCGAACTCTGCACGCGGATCAGTTCGAATACCTCGTCAAGGACGGCGCGAAGCAGACCATCGAAGCGCGGCTGTATGCCAGCGGCCAGGGAGTGATGGCGCTGGAACGGGGAGACGGTTCGCTGGAGATTGTCCCCGAGCAGGCCATCCAGAAACGAACTCCCGGTCCCGACCCCGTCCCGGTGACACCGCAGCAGATGCTGGAACGTCTGCAGCGCGAATTCGGAGCGGAGCAGTTCCGCGGCACGGTTTCGGATCAGTATGTGATCGGTGTCGTTCTCACCGCGCCGCTGCCGAAGACATCGGAAAAGCGAGTGCAGGCCAGTCTGATCCGGGCTGCCCGGTACATGGAGAGCATCGAAGTCACGTTCCGGAAATTCTGCACGGCCATGCGGCTTGAACCGCAGAAGCCGCGTTTTCCGCTGGTCGTGCTGATCTTTGAAACGGACCCCGATTTCGAGGCTTACAACCAGAAAGTCACCGGTGGACGCGGTTTGTCGGCCTCCGCAACGGCTGGCTTCTATATGCAGACGACCAATCAACTGTATGTGCGGATGAGCGAGTGCTACACGTTCGCCACGCCGCTGCATGAAGCGATTCACCAGCAGTGTTTCAATACCGGAGTCCTCGCGCGGCTGGCTCCGATTCCCGTCTGGTTCGCCGAAGGTATTGCCACCGGCTTTGAAGGTTCCGGTGACCGCGTGCAGGGCGATCCTCAGAAGCTCAACGCAGTCTACGCGAAGCTGCTGCTGAACCTCGGCCGCATTCCCTCAACGCTTAACTGGAACGACGTGGTGCGGCAGGACGGGGCGTTCCGCGGTGACATCTTTGCGGGCGAAGCCTATCTGCATGCGTGGAGCCTGCACTGGCTGCTGGTCTCGAAGTACCGCAATGCTTACTCGAAGTACCTGGAATACTTGCGGACACTGGAACCACTCAGTGAAGTCGATGCCACCACCCGCTTCGCAAAGTTCCAGGAGATCTTTGGAGAGACTCCGGACGACATTCAACGCGGCTTCCGCGGCGCGTTTGAACTGGCGTTGAAGAAGCAGAGGCTGCCGCCGGATCCGAATGACCAGCCCGGACTCATGAGCAAACAGACGAATCTGGCGGGGATCGACATGTATGTCGAAAGCCGCAATGAAGGGACGTTTGCCCTGGGACGGTTGAGGAACATCTCACCGCTGCGCGACATGAGCTACTGCGTGGTCGTGCTGACGAACGCCGGGACTTACGCGCAATGGCATGTTCCAAAACTGAAGATCAACGAACAGTCGCAATTACCCGCGCGCGTGCTGCCGGATTTCGGTGCCGGCAGTTTCCAGGTGATCGTGCATGCGGCACCGTCCGACAGCGATGAGGCCGCTCGCTGGAATCGCGGTCAATTGCCGGATCCTCTGCCGCGCCGCCGCTGAGCGATGCTCGAAATACGGGCCTCTGGATGCCTCGTCCGGGAGTGGTTTCCTGGTAGACTTCGCAGTCCCGCTGGAAGTCCCGCCTGACTGCTCTCCCGACAAGGTCGTTTCATGAAAGCCATCCAGTTCGAGAAACCTCGCTCGCTGCGCCGGATCGAGATCGATGAACCTGGCCGGCCCGGTCCCGGATATGCCCTCGTCAGGACGCATCGGATGGGCGTGTGTGGCACGGATGTGGGCGGTTATCTCGGCAAGATGCCTTTCTTCAAGTACCCGCGTATTCCCGGACATGAACTGGGAGTGGAAGTGCTGGAAACCGGTCCGGGAGTGACTCATCTGCAGCCCGGCGATCGCTGCTCGGTTGAGCCGTATATGAACTGCGGCGAGTGCTTTGCCTGCCGGCGAGGGCAGGGAAACTGCTGCGAGAAGCTGAACGTCATCGGCGTCATGATTGATGGCGGCCTGTGCGACCGGTTCCTCATTCGTGCGGATAAACTGCATCCATCCCGCCTGCTCACAATGGAGCAACTCGCCCTCGTGGAGACACTGGCTATCGGCTGTCACGCTTCGGACCGGGGAGCATCACAGGCCGGTGACCACGTGTTGATCGTTGGAGCGGGACCGATCGGACTGGCGACTCTGGAATTCACGCGGCTCACCGGGGCCGACATCACCGTGATGGACATGGTCGAATCGCGACTGGAGTTTGTGCGCCGGAACTACGGCGTCCGGAACACGATTCTGTTCCAGGCCGACGGTTCGGAACTCGAACCAATGAAGGCCATCACAGACGGCGCGATGTACTCCGTGGTCACAGACGCAACCGGTAACGCCCGCTCGATGAGCAACGCACTGAACTATGTCGCACACACCGGCACGCTGGTGTATGTCGGTATTACCACCGACGAGGTGACTTTCCCGCATCCGCTGCTGCACCGTCGCGAAGCCACGATCAAAGGCTCGCGCAATGCGATGCCGACGGATTTCCCGCGGATCATTCGTCTGATCGAAGACGGCACGATTAACACCGCGCCGTGGATCACTCATCGGACTTCGTTCGACGATGTCGTGGACGAGTTCGTCACGTTTACCCGTCCGGAAACCGGAGTCATCAAGGCGATCATCGAAGTGACATGAACCTGCCGGGCCGCATTTATGGGCCGGTCGAACAGACGCGGCAGTCGAACAGGCAGGGGGCGGCCGAACGCATGACGTGAAGTTCCCGCAGGCGGCCTCAGGAACTTTTCCATCGCTCAGCTTTTCTTCGTGGACTTCTTCGCGGCAGGAGCGGCCTTTCCTTTATCGGCGGACTTTTTCGCCAGTGCCGGGGCCGGTCGGGCAGTACTTCGGGGAGGAACTTCTTGAGCCGCCTTTGGAGCGGCGGTCGCCTTCTTGCTGGTGGTTCCTGACGCTTTGGCACCAGTCGAGACTGGTTTCGATTCGGGCTTCGCGGGTGGTTCGCCTTTCTTCGCGGCGGGGGTCTTCTCGGAAGCTTTGGGTTTCTCCGGCTTCGCGGGCTTCTTCGGTTCTGGAGCCACACTCTTTGGCTTGCGGCCCGCGAGGACATCCGTCAGACGCGACTCCGCACTTTCGAGCAGGGCGTCGGCCTCGCCAGGAGGCACGGTCATATCTTTCAGAGCAGGGGCCAGCTTCGAACAGACAGACAGCGACTTGAGCAGCCAGAAGAATTCCGGGCCGTCGGACTTGCGAACCACGCCCTTCAATGTATCGGCCGCAACATCTTCATCGCAGCCTTCCGGCAGCAGACCCAGCCACTGCGCGGCGCGAACCATCTGCCGGTCCATCGGAATGACGTGGTTGCCAAGCGTCGTCTGGAACAGGTAATTGCGAACGAACGGCGTCAGATGCTTGATCTTCTGCAACTGCTTCTGAGCCAGTTCCAGAGTCTTCTTCTTCAGTGCATCGAAGTCATATGAGTACTGATGATCGAAGATATAGAAGAGGAAGTAGCGGATGCGCATCGCCTTCCATTCCGGCTGCGGCAGTCCGATGAAGACCGGCTCCAGCTCGGAGATGGTGCTGACCCGGATTTCATTCCAGTCGATGAAGCTGGCTTTCAGACGCTGGAAACCAGCCATCGCCTCATCGGGATGCGAATTCTCCAGGCAGATCGCGTAGATAATCGTTTCCAGGACGGGAAGGGTTTCGCGTTTCGGCGCGGGGCCGAACTCCTTCTTGAGGAGTTTGACCAGCTTGCCGACGACAGTCGCTCTGTCTGCGGATTTCGATTTCGCGGCCATGGATGCTCTTAGAATGCTGCGGGAAACCAGATCCGCCGGGAAGAACCCGCCGGTGAAACGGGAATTGGACCGCTTCTGAAAGATGCCTTCAAGGATGCTGGAAATTACTCCTCTTCGTCCTCTGGAAGATCGTCGCTGTCGTCGTCGAACGGCTCATGGTCAGAGAGCTGGTCCGCAGGCGGTTCCGTACCTTCTCCCGCCTCCGTACTTTCTCCCTCCGCAGAGGCCGCCAGGCGTTCGGCTTCCAGTTCCTGCAGAATTCTGGCGGCTTCGGCGGCATTCGCCGCGCCCACTTCATCCGGTTCAAATCGCAGAATGGGAGTGACCTTGGTCTGCAGCCGGTTTGAGACCTTCGCCTGGATGTAGCCCCGCGCTGCCTGCAGTCCCTGCATGGCCAGCGCCTTCACTTTCGAAGGGCCCATGATCGACACATAAATCTTAGCATGCTGCAGGTCACCGGTGACTTCGGCTCGCAGCACGGTGACGTTCCTGATACGCGGATCGCGGAGGCCCAGCAGAATGGTCTCGGCGACCGTTTCCCGGATGGCTTCTGAAACTCTTGCTACGCGACGTGATGCCATGCGTCCTTCCAAAACCGGGCTGAAACCGCCAGCCCCATTCACACAATCCCTGCTGCGCCGTGCCGGTCAAACATTCGTTCGGAGGCCGAATCCAGACGTTACTCCAGAGTTCGTTTCACCGTATCGATCCGGAAGGCTTCCAGCAGATCGCCTTCCTTGAGGTCGTTGAAGCCTTCCAGCCGGATACCGCATTCCATGCCTTCGCGGACTTCCTTGACGTCGTCTTTGACGCGCCGGAGCGAAGCAATGGCGTAGTCGTTCAGGATCTTCTGATCGCGAATGACCCGCATGCGGTGCGATCGTTCGATGGTTCCGCTCAGCACGCGGCAACCGGCGATCATGCCGATCTTGCTGATGTTGAACGTCTGCAGAACGATCGCGCGACCGGTCTGAACCTGCACTTTCTCCGGCTCCAGCAGGCCTTCCAGCATCCGCTTAATCTGATCGGTGACTTCGTAGATGATGTCGTAACGGCGGATTTCAACGCCTTCAGCTTCGGCGAGGTGCATGGCCCGATCTTCGGCGATCACATGGAACGCGATGATGATGGCGTCCGATGCGCTGGCCAGGTAGATGTCGCTTTCGTTCACACCGCCGACCGCGGCGTGCAGGATCTGCACACGCACTTCGGGATGATCGATCCGGCCGATTTCGTGCCGCAGAGCTTCGATGGAACCCGGCGTGTCGGCTTTGATGATCAGATTGAGATCCTGTACGGAACCGGCGCGGGCCGCTCCGAGAATGTCGTCGAGCGTGCGGGGTTTGTTTCGTCCCGCCAGCGATTCCGCCCGTCCGGTGGCACGCCGGTCTTCGGCGATGGTGCGGGCTTCATCAATGTCTTCCAGCACGAAGAAGTGATCGCCGGCGCCGGGAACGATATCCAGGCCGGCCACTTTGACGGGCATGGAAGGCGGAGCTTCGGCAATCGTTTCACCCCGGTCGTTGTACATGGCTCGAATCCGGCCGAAAGCCTGACCGCAAACCAGCACGTCGCCGACTCGCAGCGTTCCTTTCTGAACGATGATCCAGGCGATCGGACCGACGCCTTCATCCCGGAATGCTTCCAGACAGACGCCGAGCGCGGCTCGGTCCGGATTGGCTTTGAGTTCGCCGATTTCCGCCTGAAGCAGAATCGTCTCCAGCAGATTCTCAATCCCTTCACCGCTGACGGCAGAAGTGCGGATGACTTCCACATCGCCGCCCCATTCCTGTGGCTGAACTCCGTGCGTGGACAGATCGCTGAGCACCTTCTGCTCGTTCTTCGACGGCAGGTCGATCTTGTTCATGGCGACCATGATCGGCGCGCCGGATGCGCGGGCGTGGCTGATGCATTCAACCGTCTGAGGCATGACGCCGTCGTTGGCCGCGACGACCAGAACGATCACGTCCGTCACATTGGCACCGCGGGCGCGCATTTCACCAAAGGCCGCGTGACCCGGCGTATCGACGAAGGTGATCTTCTTCCCTTTGTGTTCGACCTGATAAGCCCGGATGTGCTGAGTGATACCGCCGGCCTCACCGCCCGCCACATCGGTGGAGCGGATGCGATCCAGCAGCGACGTCTTACCGTGATCGACATGGCCCAGGATCGTGACGACCGGGGGACGTTCGGTGAGCGATTCTTCCGGGTCTTCCTGGTCGAGAATTTCCTGCAGAAAGTCTTCGGTCGTCTGTTCTTTATCGACCTGCAGATCGACACCCAGCTCCGCCGCGATCTCCCAGGCGGTGTCGGGTTCCAGTCCCTGATTGATCGTGACCATCTGCCCGCGCTTGAACAGGATCGTCATGATCGACTTGGCCGGGCGGCCAATCGTTTCGGACAGACTGCGAACGGTGATCGGCAGTTCGATGGTGGCCGATGTTTTCAGCTCCATCTGCTGATGTCGCTTTTTCTTTCGAACGGGAGCCACCACTCGGCGTCCCGGTGTGGCTTCCTCTTCCTCGTCGATTCCCGTTTTCGTGCGGCTCTTCCGCCGCGCCTGGCGGGACGCATCCGTGGAGGCCAGACGGGAACGATCTCCAGCCGGTCCTTCTTCATCCGTGAAGGTAACGCCGGGACGGCGTCCCACCGGCGGCTTTCCAGCCGGCTTGCGATCCTTGTCGTCACCTGGAACCTGGTCCCGCGAATGTTTCAGATGGCCGCCCAGCGGACTTTGACCGTCCAGCTGCTCAGGAGTCAGCCGGATATCGGGCTTCTGGGCCACTTCTCCTGCACCGGGTTTCTTCTGCTCCGCAGCCTTGAACTTCGGAAGTTCGGCCAGAATGGGAGCCATCTGCCGCGGCGACTTCAAACGATCGCGGCGTCCCTGAAGTCCCGGAGAGTGAGTGGGAGTGCTGATCGGCGACATCGAACGGGATGATCTCATCCGGCCACCGTGGGCGGGAATGTAGTCCTCGCGCTTGATGGCGGACTGCTCCTGCGACCGCTTCGCATCCTCTGGTGACTTCGGAGAATTTTCCTCTCCGATGACTGGAGCATCAGCAGCATCCAGCTCGCCTTCCTGCGGCAGCTCATCGGTGGCTGTCGCAGTGTCAGTGGCTATGGCTTCCGCAGGCTCCAGAACAGGTCGAGACTCTTCAGATTCGGCGGATACGGCTGCTTCTGCCGCGACAACAACCGGTTCAACGGCAACCGGCTGCGATGGCACGTCCGCCACTTCGGCCGGAACTGCCATCTGAACATCCAACTCGTCACGCTCGTCGCGCCGTCGGGCGGGAACGGTTTTGATCTCCCGGTTGCGATCGAGTTCCGGCACGGATTCTCGAATGGGAGTGAACTCTTCGACAACGGGTCTCGGTGCGGCGGAACTGGATGACAGGCTTGCCAGATAAGCCGTCAGTGCCTGCTGCTCTTCAGGGGTAATCGAGGCGAGCGCGGAACCCTTCACAATGATCCCGGCAGCGCGACAGTGCTCAATGAGCTCCTTGCTGTCGATGCCAAGATCTTTGGCGAGTGAGAAGATCCGAATTGGTTTGCCTGCTTCTGCCATCGACTCCCAATCACACTGAATTCAACCGGATGAACCTGGTCCGCCCGGCGGACCGACTGAGCCTCCCGGCCCGGGAAAATCCTTCCGGGTTACCATTATGCCTGCGCACCCGACGGATCGACGTCACTGGGGGCCTCTGCCGTTTTCCCGGCATCAGACTGGCCAGCTTCCGCTTCTACAACGTCGCCGGTTACCACTTCGTCGCCAGCAACCGCTTCGTCAACGGTTGTCGCATTGTCACTCGTCACCACTTCATCAACAGCCACCACTTTGTCTGGCACTGCTTCGTCTGGCACTGCCGCTGAAACGGCCGGGTGGCTGCCGGCCGTCCGGTGACGATTCTCATCCGCTCGCCGCTCTGCTTCCTGTTCTTCCAGCCGCTCAGCTTCCTGGTCCGCGTAGTCGATGATGACATTGCACTCATCCATCGTCAGACCGCTCAGTTCCGCCAGATCATCCGGTTCAATCACCGACAGATCATAGAAGCTGAAGAATCCCTGGGAGACCAGGTTTTCGGCGAGTTCCGGGACCACTCCGGGGATTTCACAGAACGCTGTGACCGATTTCTCCAGTTGCTCATCCAGCTCGGCCTGCGTCATCACTTCGATGTCCCAGCCCACCAGCTTTGAAGCCAGTCGAACGTTCTGTCCGCGTTTGCCGATCGCCAGCGACAACTGATCGCTGCGGACCAGCACGATCACGCGTCCCAGCATCGGACAGAGAATCACGTCCTCGACTTCGGCCGGCTGCATCGCGTTCGGCACCAGCACCTGCAGCGAGTCATTCCAGCGAACGATATCAATCCGTTCGCCGCCGAGTTCCTCGACGATGTTCCGGATACGCGCTCCGCGAACGCCGACGCAGGCTCCGACCGGATCGATTTTGTTGTCGATACACGAGACCGCGACCTTGGAACGGTAACCGGCTTCCCGCGCCAGAGAACGCACTTCAATGATCCGCTCGCCGATCTCCGGGATCTCCGCCTCAAACAGACGAAGCACCAGTTCCGGATGACTGCGGGACAGCACGACCTTGATCCGGCTGCCGGCCTTGCGAACTTCCAGCACGACAGCCCGGACGCGCTCGTTGGTCTTGTGAACTTCACCGGGGATCTGCTCGCTGCGGGGCAGTACGGCTTCAATCTTGCCGATGTTGACGATGGCGACTCCGCCTTCGAACCGGACGATCTGTCCGCTGACCAGTTGACCTTTCAGCGATTCAAATTCGTCGAACAGTGAATCCCGTTCGGCTTCTCGAATCTTCTGAATCATCACCTGTTTCGCGGTCTGAGCGGAGAC
>Ga0172372_10013009_pt1 | contig 10366 bp, 1 predicted proteins | sample LakKiv5m_2_FD_114544 | JGI IMG/M metagenome (GOLD analysis project Ga0172372, IMG submission 114544) | Freshwater microbial communities from Kabuno Bay, South-Kivu, Congo - kab_092012_9.5m | ecosystem: Environmental > Aquatic > Freshwater > Lake | place: Democratic Republic of the Congo... | reverse complement strand
TCCTGCAATATTAGCAACTGAACCTTCTTCAGTTCCTGTAAATGAACCAGCAGTTTCAGCAAAAGAACAATTAAGAAATGCTGTTGTAAAACCTAAAGCAACTGTTTACAATCAAGGTAATGCAAATACAAATCAGCAACCAATAGCACCACAAAGTAAGTACGAGGGTGGTTTAAATGATGCTGATTTTAATGAGTTGTTTAAGCAATATGGTGGTGCTATAGATATGTATGAAGATGGTGGTGTTATTGATTCATATGGTCACATGGTAAGATTACCAAAACATATTTTACAGAAATTTAATCCAGGTGGTCCTGTGCTAAAAGGTTCAAAAAAATTGAATAATGGAACAGAGGTTGACATTTTTGAACAAACTTTTGGTGATGGTACTGTATTGCAAATTGTTAAAGATAAAACTAGTAAAGTTATTTCTCAAAGAGCTGTTCCACCTAATAGTGATCCTGATAATCCAGTAGGATTAAATATACCTGCAAATAAAAGTTTATACAGAGGTTTAACTGAAGAAGCTACAATAGACAATTTAACACCTGAAGAAAAAGAAATTATTAAAACTAAATGGAATAATAAGACAGATGCATATTTAAAACAAAATAATATTCAAGCTGGTTTATATGGTGATCCAAAATTTGCAAATGAAATCATGACACAATACAAAACTATTGTTAATGATCCTACTAATGCATTTTACACAGGAAAAAACAAAGCTTACTTTGCAAATAAATATGGTGATGATTTAAAAAAATTATCTAATACAGATGTTATGTCTGAAATCCTTGCTCAAGAAGAAAGAAATGCAAGATTAGAAGCTTATGGGCATGACGCAAAAAACAGTGGTCAAAAAATTGCTGGGTATGATCCCACAGGTAGCAGTTTTGCAGGTGATAAAAACTATTGGTATACAAATGCAAAAACACTTCAATTTATTAAAGATCATAAAGATCTTGCTGATTTAGATTTTACCAAAGGTCATAGAGGTCAAACAGGATATTTAGCTTATATGAAAGCTTTACAAAATAATCCAGATTATGCAAAACATTATAGTCAATATCAAACTGGAAAAGATGATGAAGGTGTTTTAGGTTTACCAAGTACAGTTTCTGGTACAGAAGGTCATAGTACTAATACAACTTTATTACAAAGAATTGGTTATTCTGGTACTAAACCACAAACTATAACTACAACTGAAGAAAAACCTAATGTAGAATATTATTGTGTTGATGGTACAATAGTTGAAGCAGCTGTTGATGCAACTACTCAAAAATCTACTGCTCCTACTGGTACAAAGGTTGAAGGTCCATATAAAGATAAACCTTCTGCTGAAGCTGTTTGTAAAGTAAAACCACTAGACGTTGCTAAACAAGGTCCTGAATACAAAGGATGGTTTGCACCAGATATTGTAAACTTTGGTACAGCATTGGGTCAACGTATACCATTCACAATGCCAACACTTAATCAAATGCAAGCTGCGCCTACTGGATATGATACATTAAATCCAATAACACATATTGCAAGTATTACAGGAGCAAGTAAACAATACAGTGATCAATTAGCAAATACAATGGATCCTACTGTTGCAGCTGCTGCAGCATCTAATTTTGATTTTGATGCATTAGCTAAAGGTATTGCAAATGTTGAAAATCAAAATGTAGGAATAGCTAATCAAGCTTATGATAGAATAGGTGCTAGACAAGCTGCTGTTGACCAGTATAATACCAATGCAAGAAGACAATACAGCATTGATGCTGCTACTGCAATTGAAGAAAGACCAAGAGATGTAAACAAGAAAGATGAAATGCTTGCAAAACTATATGGTCGAGGATGGTGGAATGCAGCTAGAGATGAAGGCAATAGAGCAAGATATCCTCAAGCTAAACATATAAATAGAATCACTGGTGATTATGAATTTTCTGGCAGTGGAAAAAGTTTAGATGGTCCTGATATTAGTGGTGGTTATAGTAACACTGCTGATGCTACTACTGCAGCAAATAATGAATACAAAAGAGTTTATGATGCTGCTAAAGCTAACAATGACACTGATGAAGTAGCAAGACAAAAAGCAGATGCAGCAATGAAACAAGTTTACAATGACCATAACTATTATAGAAATGTTAAAAATCGTACACAACAAGATGGTTATTCTGGTTCATTTGATGGAACTAATAATTCTCCTTTTCCAGGTGTACAAAGATTAGGTGGTTCAATTCATACTACTCCAGATTATCACTTCTTCTTTGGACACTAAAACTATATTTATCAGAGCAATTAATTAAATTTGTAAAAAACAAGTTATGGCAAATTTTGTACAAGGAGACGCAAGTCCAGTAGCAGATATACAACCATGGACACCTGACTGGTCTTTTTTGGAGAATGTTTATGGTGTAACACAACAAAGATATGATAGAGGCTTCAGCATGGTTAAGAGCCTCTATAATTCTGTTCTTAACAGTAAAGTTTCAAATTCACAAAATGCTGAGTTTAGAAACCTGTTATTCCAAAAGCTACAAGGTAGTTTAAGAAACGTATCTGCATTAGACTTGTCTGATCCAACTAATATTTCAAAAGCACAACATTTGTTAGACCCATTAACAGAAGATAAAGATTTGGCTTATGATATTCATGCAACTAGACACCATGATCAGCAAAAACAAGTAATGGAGAATACAAAGAATAGTACAGACTTTAAAGTACGTAGTACATATTCTGATTATTCTAAGATGGACATAGCTTATGCAGAAGATGATTTAAAAAAAGCAAAGCGTGGTGATGGCAGTATTCAGGCTGTACAAATGAGAGATTTTACTCCATTTGAAGATGTTACTGATTATTTAAATAAAGCAGCTAAAGAAGCTGATTTAGTTATTAAAACCACAGAAGCAAAAGGTGGTTATATTCTTACTTATACAAATGGTGAGCGTGCAGAAAAACCATTTGAACAATGGGCTGCTTCTCAACTAGGAACTAAATTTGACAGACAGTTTCAAGTAATGGGTAGAGTAAAAGCTGAAAATGAAATTAGAGGTTTGATGCAAGAAAAAGGAATCACTAGAGAACAAGCAGTTAGTGAGGTTTCTAATAAACTTGCTGGACAATATATTGATTCACAAACATCTTCATTAAGAGATGTAGAAACTAATCTTGCTGATGTACAATCTGGTATTAATCAATATCAAAGAGTATATCCAAATGGTATTCCTGCTGACCAAAGAAATCTTAAAGCAAAGTATGATAAATTGATTGAGGCAAGAGATTCATTGTTGGAAAGTCAGACTCAACTAAAAGATGAAATCAATAAATTAGAAACTGATGCTTCAGGTTATCTTGGTGGTAATTTGCATGGTATCTATACTAATCAAGCTAAAAAGACAGCTGCATCTGTATGGGGTATAGGAAGAGCTGATGCAACTTCTGAGGTAGAGATGAAACCTGACCAAAAAGTTATTGCTGATTGGGACAGAGCTGCTGCCAATGCAAGAGCTGCTGCTGATAGAGAATTGAGATGGAAGGTACATCAAGAAGATCAAACTTTGAAAAAACAACAGTTTAATCAAAAGATGGAACTTGATATAATGAAAGCTAAGAACAAAGGTGAATTGCCATCAGAAACATATGTTGGTACTTATCTTGGAACAAAAGTTTATGGTTCACAAGTTCTTACTGAGTCTAATACAAAAAATAAAGCAGAATTATTTAACAATGCTTTTGGTGCTAAGACTGGATTAATGAATCTTGTTATTGATAAAGCAGCTGACCATGGTAAATACTATGGTGTGTTACAAAAATTAAATTCAATTTCTTCTGGTTCAGGTGCAACATTAACAACAGCTGATAAAGCACTTCTTTCAGCTTATGCAAGAAAAGTTGGATATGTTTCAAGTTTACCAGGAAATATTAGTACTAGAAGTGGTGCTTATGCATTCTTAGGAACTCTTACAGCAAATACTTATAATACTGCAAATAAATCTTTGGGTAATTTGCACAATCTTAATTCAAATGAAGCTAAAACTTATATCAAAAGTTTTGAAGGCACACTTAACGCAATGAAAAGAGATCTAGAAGAACAACGTAACATTGATGCATCATACAGAAATATTGCAGGTACAGTTTATGATTACAATACTAAAACTATTAAACCTGAATATGCTGGTGCAAAAATTATTGGTAAACTATCAGATGGTACACCATTGTTTGATATGAGCAATCTTTCAGAAGCTAAGAAAAGGCTTTTAGATAACATGGTTGGTAATGAGTTTAAAAGTAAAAGTAATTCAGTTGGTGGTGTTTACAATTTCACAACACCTTCAAGTGATGAATTGTATTCATTGTTTCAAACAAACAACACAATTAAAATTTCATCATCTGATGGTGACAAAATTAATTCTAGCATTTTAAAAAATCTACCAGATGCTCAATTGAAAAAACTTATTGGTGATCAGTTACAAGCATCATTTGATCCAGGTTCTAAGAAAATGGTTGTAAGAATTAAAACTAATTCTTCAGATGCAATTGCAAGACAATTAAAACTTAAACCTGGTACATATTTAAATGTGGAAATTCCATATGAGATGATAGAGTCTAGTGCTGCATTGTCAAGATTTAAAAGATATGCTAATCACAACTCAATCAGTTATGATTCATATGGTGTAATGGAAACATTTTCTAAAAATAAATATGGTACTGTAGAAGCACCAAGTTATATGGAAAAAACTGGTTTTGATTTTTCAGCTACTGGAGCAAAAGATTCTGATGGTAAATATGGAGCTAGTGTTACTTATACAATGGTAAATCCTACTACAAAAAAGAAGCAAGAATTTAGTAACTTTGTTTATATGGACCCTAATGATCCATCAAGTTTTTATAATTTGTCAGAAAACATAAATAGTGTTTGGACAAGATATCAAAATCAAACTGGAAACTGGGAACAACAATTTTCAAATTCATCATTAATACCTTACTAATAATATAATGTTATGGCTGAAGAAATGAACATGGATATGCAATCAATGTCAACTCCTGAACCACAAGTTCAGGATTTTGATATGAATGCTATTATGAATGGTAAACCTGAGCAACCTAACTATGCAGTGCCATTGGTGGACAAACCATCAAGCAGTTCTCCAAAAGCTGCATCAGATGATTTTACTAAGTCAATGTCTCAAGCTATAAATGAAACTACCAATGATATATTCAGAGATAGAGATCAGCCAAAAACATTACAAGAAAAACTTGATCAAATAACAGGACCAAAAGTAAGATACACTACTGATGACGCAGTAGATATGTATAGATACCAAGAAGGATTTAATCCTGAAGGTTTTGATCCATTTAATGAAAAGAATTATCAACACTGGACAGAAAAAGAAACATGGTCAAGTGCGTTAGGTAAAGGTATGGATAGCTTTGCTACAAGATTTGGTAATACATATGTAGACAGCTTTGCTTCTTATGGAAGAATGGCAGACGCACTGTTCAGCTGGGACTGGGATAAAATGATGCTTAGTGAAGATGAAATGCTTGAACAGAATTGGGCTGAGTATAAAGAGTCAATGAAAAATTTTGTATTCATAGACCCTACAGAAGAAGATGATATAATATCAAAGCGTTCTGTTGCTGATTTTGTTGGTAATGCTGGTTTTGCATTAGGAACAGTTGCAGCACTAGGTACTGAACTTGTTGCTGATGCTGCTATAACTGCATTGTCTGGTGGGGCTGGTATTGGTTCTTTTGCAGCTACTGCAGGAAAGTTTTTGGGTGTTCAAGGTTTTAAAGCTGCTGCAAGAACAGGTATAAAATCTATGGGTATTAAAGGAATGGCCAGAGTTGGTGACTTTGTAAGTGATGTAGGTAAAGGTGCATTTAGATATGCAAATGAATCTGCTGAAACTTTATCATCAAGTGCTAAAATTGCAAACAAAGTAAAACAGGCAGAAAACCTTGCAGACGCAGCAAAGATTGGTGCAACTACTTTCAGGGATTCAATGAAAGAAGTTTTTGATATAATGACTTTAAATACTAGAGGAATTTTTAAATCAAAATCTTTTGGGGAATTGGCAACAAACATTGCTAAGGGAACACCATTAGTAGGAACTGGTTTTAGATATGGTGAAAAAATTGTAGCTGGTGCAAAAGGAGGTTTAAGTACAGGTAAACTTGTTGGTATAGGATTGCAAGGTGCAAGACGTATGGCTCAAGAATTAAACATGTCCTCAACTGAGGCAGGATTTGAAGCTGTGACTACTTATGGTTCTACACTAGACATGATGATTAAAAATCATGAAGCTGAAAATAATGGTAAACCATTGACAGGAGAAGAACTAACAAAGATGCAAGAAAAAGCTTGGCAGGCTGCTGGAGCAAATTATAATACTAACATTGCATTATTAATGGCAACCAACAGACTTCAGTTTGGTGGTATATTTAATAAGTTTACTGGTTCTAGCAGATGGGCCAAAGATCTTTTAGAAGAAGGTGCTCAAAAAGCATTTACTGTAAATAAAGTTTTCAAAGGAAGCAAGCTTGCTGCTCAAACTTATGAAAAAGGATTTTTTGGTACATATGGATTGTTAGGAAAAATCTCCAAAGACTTTGGAAGAAAACAAGCTGCGTATGAATTTGGAAAAACTTTTCTTAAAGGTTTTGGAAAATTTGAATTGTCAGAAGGTTTACAAGAAAACCTGCAAGAAACATCTGCAACTGGTTGGATGAATTACTATGCTGGACAATACAATGGTACAAAATATACATTAGGGCAAGCATTTGAAAAAGGAATCAATGAGCAATTTACAAAACAAGGTTTACGTACATTTTTACAAGGAGCTTTAACTGGAATGTTAATTAGTCCTGCTGTTAAAACACAGCAGTATGCTATGGATAAAATTACAGAAGCAAGCATGAAGTCTCAATACAAAGAAGATCCTGGTGCTAATCCTTATGTAAAAATGAAAGAGCAATTGAAAAAAGATATTGATTTACAAAATCAGTTCTTTAATCAAATGTCAAGTAAAAAATATGAAGATAATATTGTAACATTTACATCTCATGTAGATAATACATTGCAACAAACAGAAGCTGCTGCTAGAGGTGCTCAATATGAATGGCAAAATGCACAAGATAACATTATGTTAGCTGGAGCTCTTGCTGCTAATCGTACTGGTACTATTTCTGCATACAGACAAGCAATTAGACAAATAGGTGAGGATATGTCTGATGAAGAATTTGAAACAGCTTTTGGAATAAAGTTATCTGATACAAAGTACTCATCTGCTGCTGAATTTGCAAAAGATTTGGATAGAGATGTTGCTAAGTATTCTGACACTATTGATGCTGTTAGAAAGAGAGCAAAAAAGATTCCAGACCCAATGATGTATGAGGCTAATTCTCAAGAGCAAATGATGGCAAGTTTAATGCACTATGCTCAAGAAGAAGCTATAAAAATTATTGCATTAAATCAAATCAAAGGAACAAGAGCTGCTGAAAGAGCTACCAAGTTAACTCAAGAAATGATGAGTATTCCTGGTCTAGAAGCTAGCTCAGATTATGCTATTAGAGTTCTTACCAATCCTGAATTTTTTAAAGGAGAAACAGGTAACATACTTGCTGAAATTAGATTGCTTCAAGAAGGATTGCAAAGTGCAAGTACACCTGAGATGAAACAAGAGCTGCAAGAAAAAATAAAAATCAAGCAAAAGAAAATTGATTTGATTGAAAAATGGATGGACTTTTGGGACTCAGAGCAATCTACTGAAAAAAGAGTTAATCAAGAAACTGGAGAAGAGATTGAAAGACCTACAGTTAAATACACAAGATTTAAAGGTAGAAAAGAAAGTGTAGTAGAAAAAGATGAGAATGGAAACATTACTAATCCTAATGGTGAAATCTTTAGATTAGATCATCCTGAAGTAGTAGAAACATTTAGAGATTTTATCAATACAGTAAATAAAGAAGCAGGTATAACAACAGAGTTGTCAGAAACTGCATTATATGATAGTATTGATAAAATTGTAGATTACATAAGACTTGACCAAGACTCAAAAGATTATTTAAAACATGTAGATGCATTATTTAATCCTGATAATTATAGACAAACAATATCTAGAATCCAGGATGGTAGATTTAAATATGAATTGCTTGAGTTATTAGATAGTTTAAATGATGGTTTAAGAGGCTCTTTGCTGTTTGCTTATGCAAAAAACTTTAATAATCAAGTTGAGCTATTAGAAGCATTAAAAACATTTCCTGAAGTATTACAAAAATTGGAAGATGAAATACAAAATTCTGATGCTTACAAGAATCTATTGACAATTGTAGTAACTGATGAATTTGGTAGTAACACAACAACTTTTGCTAAAGAAAATTTAAAGAAACTTAATGACTTTATTAATGCAAAGATTGCAGAAGCTTATGATAGATACATTGCTAATGATTATACAAATGACATTAGTGAAATGGATTTTATGGAGTTTAAAGCAACTGGTAAAGTAAGAGAAGATGTTTTACATGTTATTGCTAGAAAAATAAAAAAGGAAGAACCACTTACAGATAAGGAAGGTCAGATTTATGATAAATACAAAACTGAAATCATAGAAATTAAAAAATTCTTAGATGAAAATTTAACATTTGCTGCTACTGAATTATCCAATCAAGTTACTTCTAATCAAGACATTATAGATTCACTTAAACAAAAATTAATTGATGATGGTTCTTACACTGCTGAAAACTTAGAAGTTTTAGATAATGCTCAGATATATGACATTGCTTTTGAAAAAGGTTTAGTAACACCTGAAGATTTAAATTTTGGTTCTACATCTAATGATGTTATTACAGATGAAGTTTTTGCTGAGTTTGAAAATACTGGTAATGTGCCAGATGAAATCTTAAGAAGTATTGCTTCAAAAGATGCAATGGGATTGTATTTATCAGAAAGAGAAGAAAAAATTCTTGAAGCTAAGTCAGAAGAAATTATAGATATTCAAGATGAAGAATCTCCAGAACTAAATTCAAACCCTGTTACAGAAAATACAGAAGAAGAGGAACAAGAAGAACCTGAAGTTACACCTGTTGTTGAAGAAACAAAAGATGATGAAGAAATTGCTCCATCTGGTATGCAAGAAGATGGTGCAGTATTATTACAATTTTATCCTAATCTTGGTGCTGAAGTTACTGGTAATGAAGCTGAAGGTTTTAATGTTACTGATGGTACTAATACTGAAATATTAAATCAACCAGTTGAAACAGAAGAAGAAGCACAAGAAGTAAAAGAAGTTTTTGATTTAACACAAGCTAATATTGATTGGGCTACAAAATTCTTAGGACCAGAAGCAACAGTTTCTACAGTTAGTAATTTTATGATAATGGCTAAGAGGTCTATAAATAGTTCTAAGTCTAAAGGTGAAACCTTTGAAAACTATTTTAAAACAAGCAATGGTAAAAAAGCACTAAAGAGAGCAAAAGAAGCAGCTCTTGCTGGTTTTAATACATTAGCTGATTATGATAAATCAAAGACTCCTACTGTAGCAGAAGGCACACCTGTAGAGTTATTTGAAACTACTAGTTCAATTGTAGCTGGACCTGCATTACCTTTTGCAGCTATTGTAGAGTTGTATGATGAATTAAAAAGTATGGTTCAACCAACTGCTAGTTCTTCTATAAATGATAATATAAAACCAATTTCAACATCTAGTGTTGATACTTCTGATAAAAGAGGTGATATACCATTAGGTAAAGTAGGTAATACAGAATATGAAGTAAAAACAGATGGTGTTTATTATCAGGGTAAAAAACTTGATAATCCTGAAAATAAAAAAACACATAGACAACTTATTGAAGCTGATATAGAAAGAAGAAGACAAGATGACTTGCAAAATGGGGAGTTATTTTTAATGAATGATGGTACTTATGGAGGTAGTAGAAATGTTTCATTAAACTTTTATTCTGAAGTACAAATAAAAGAAGGAAATCCTGAAAACGACATTAGAACATGGGATTATAAAAATTATGATGGCACAGGTATTTTTGTTAATAAACAATTAGGTGTTGCGTATATAGTACCTAACAATACCTTTTCTAAAACACCACAAGTGTTTAAGGTGTTTATGGACAGAAATACATTTAGATTTGACTTAAATAACTCAAAGTTAATTAATAGACCAAATATTGATACTTCTGCAAAAGCATACAACGTAAATGCCGATGACTACTATAATGAAGTTTTAAATGCTGTAACTAAATACGATGCAGAACTAGCTGCTTTAGAAACGCAAACTTCTACTACAGAAGTATCAGGAAAAATTGATACATTTGTAGAGAAGGGTGGTATTACTGAACAAGATATACTTGATCAGTTAAATGA
>Ga0172372_10013007_pt1 | contig 10366 bp, 13 predicted proteins | sample LakKiv5m_2_FD_114544 | JGI IMG/M metagenome (GOLD analysis project Ga0172372, IMG submission 114544) | Freshwater microbial communities from Kabuno Bay, South-Kivu, Congo - kab_092012_9.5m | ecosystem: Environmental > Aquatic > Freshwater > Lake | place: Democratic Republic of the Congo... | reverse complement strand
CTCCCTGTCTGTGAACGCCATCGAGGAGGCTACGACCTATGACGCACCGCTCCTGACGCTCAATAATACTGACGCCGTCCTCACCATCGGCAATAACTATGCACTCGATGCTCCATTCCCAGGCACAATCTGCCTCCTAAAGCTATCACCGTCTGTGCCGACACCAGATCAGATGGCATTTATGTATCTGGAGGAGAGCCAGCTATTTAGAGATGGCGCTAAATGCACACTCCCGTTAGACTTATCAAATACGACTATAAATAACATTGTTTATGATGAAAAAACCAACCTAGCACATTATTTAACAGCCAATACACGTTCGGTATGGAGAGGTTTACTTAGGCTAGATAGTAAAGTACCTAGTCAGGGTACGTATCTTACCGAAGATAGTAAATCAGCTATGTTGCTGGAAGCGCGCGCCAGTACTAACCCAGGTGTAGATGTTTCTCAACCTTATAAGAACCTCATAGCGTATTTACCTAAAATAAATACTCCAGATATCTTTATAAAGATATTGGATTACGTAGGTGGCTTTACAGCGACGACTACGAATACTGGGACATCAATTACCTCGATAGCAGGATTCTCTATACCACCCGAGACGACGCATTATGAGGCCGTGATTACAGGGACAGGGATTGCCTCAGGTACTCAGCTCTATAATATCGTCAGCACTACAGGCTATCTGTCAAAGCCGGCTACGGCATCGAATTCAAATGTCCAAATTAGCTTTACTGACTTTATATTGCCGGTAGGCTATAAAACGTTTGATGTTATGGTAAATGGCGTATCTAAACAAGAAGGAGCTACTAAGGACTACACGAGACTCTACGATGGGTTTAGAGAGACTATACGGTTTAATACAGCGCCAGGGTATACAGCGTGGGTTCAGGTTAAGGTGACGCAGGATAACTGACATGATTAATTTTGTAAATTTATTGGATAACATAGAGTGGTCCGATAAGGACATCACGAATAAAACAGAATCCATGGTGGCGGCTATTGTGTCACCGGAAGAAGAAAGAATATTGAATCGTAAAATTCAAGCAATGGGCATGGGCGAATATGTCCTAGATGAAGAAGATGTCGAGCAAGTCAATAAGCTAAAATACATAGCTAACCTAGCTCATCAGGAAGGTATTATAGCTAGGCAAAATATGTCGCTATTAAAAAAAGTATGGCTGTATGAGACAGCCAAAAATACTCTATTTAGATCAGATGAACATGACATTGCCCAGACAGAAATTACAAACTTACAATCTAAAGACACACTGTCAGAGTCAGAAACACTTAGATTAAGCCGGTTACAGTCTATAGAGAAACCCACTACGGACGAAATAGATGTCGACAATACAGTGATTTCTCAAGCGGATACGGATACCACGGAACTATTCGAACAAAGATTCAGTGCAGGTATATCGTTTAGACCCAATGTTTCCCAAATACCCCCTATAATCGATGAAGAAATTTCTAACATACTTTAATAGGAAAGCATAATGTCGACATATCCTTATTTATACATCATAAAGTGCCTTGAGTTACCGGACCCACTAGAACCCAATAGAGTATATTGTGTTAAACGGGATGATACTCTCTTTGATATATATTTTACAAATGAGACAGCTGAACAAGCTTATCACCTCATTACGAAAGAAGAAATTCAGCAAATTATCTCACAAATGTCAGTGGGATCCAGTGTGTATAAGGGATTATGGAATGCTGATACTAATACTCCTACTCTAGTATCTGGAGTAGGCACCACAGGCGATTTTTATAGGGTAGGGACAGCAGGTAATACTACTATAGACGGCAATACTAACTGGCAAGTTAACGATATTATTGTCTTTGATGGTGTTGGTTGGGATAAGGTATCGGCAGGAAGCACACCTGTATATTCAGTAGCCGGCAAGACAGGCGACGTAACACTTACTAAAGGCGATGTCGGACTATCCAACGTCGATAATGTCCAACAGCTCCCGCATACGCAGACTCTCGCTGTTACCGGCGATGTCACGGCTAATGCTACGGCGCTCAACACTGGAACTATTCAGCTCACACTCCAACCTGGTATGGTAATGTCTACTACGGAATGGTAATACACGAGAGTATCCGTGGGATAACCCTCACGGATACTCTCTATGATTCTAAATACTGTCACAATAACCCACGTCGAAATAGTATGAAAGTTCAGGTTTTTATTTTCCATTTGTAGGTAAGCGAGATGTAAAAATGCCTATACCAATCTATACGTACCCTCTAGATCCTACAGGGACTAACGCCAACAATCTAGTCCAAGGGGAAGTGCATTCGCTCTCCGCTAGACCTATTCGAATCTTGGCACCTAATTACGGTGCGTTCTATACAGATTCAGTCGTAGTCCGTGATAATGTTACGAATGCCATATTAGTTAAAGGTACGCAATATGAATGCGTGCAACTGCATCAAATAGCTTCATTGAAATTTGGTAAGAATATCTGCACGTTAATTCTAATTAAAGATCAGAACGTCAACAGTACTGTGAATGTGCGATATCAGGTCGTCGGTGGTGAATATTCTGATAATTCTTCAAACATTATTTCAATGTATGAAGCTGTTGTTAACGATAACAGGACAGTAGACTGGTTAGACATCAGCGATAAACCTTGGGAATACCCGCCTACTCTACATAACCAGTTATTAAGCAGCGTCTTTGGTTTTGAGCCAGTGGTAGACGCACTAGAGCGCCTACGTCAGGCATTGATTCTGACCAACGTACCCGCCTTTGAAGAACTGATTGATTGGATCAACGGGATGATTGCTGGGTTTCCGGCACACATTCAGAACAAGAATAACCCACACGAAGTCACCAAAACCCAAGTACAATTAGGTTCAGTAGAGAACCTACCCGTTGTCACACCAGAACAGGTTTTGGCAGGTGAACCTGTCGATGCCTACATGACGTTTGCTCGTTTCTTACAAGCTATTGACATCTATGGTGGTGGCGGAACATATTCGCTCACGCCTAGTAACACGTTTGTTACTGAGGGTTATAGTTTAAGCTTTACCTTCATAGGCACAACCATTGCTAACGGTAGTGTTTTCTATTGGGAAATTGTCCACGGCACTACGGTTAACGACAATTTCACGTATACTTCAGGTACATTTGTCGCAAACAATAACACTGGTACGTTTACTGTATCGACCATCGATAATCAGCAGATCGATGAGAATAAATCTTTCCAAGTACGGGTTAGAAAAGACAATGTGTCTGGCACTATACTCAAGATATCAGACGCATTGACTCTAAGAGACGCAGGTCAGTTAGAAGACGGTATATCTGATATTCTAAAAGGTATGGTATATGGGTGCTTCAATAGTCCTGCCGTTAACAAAACACCCGCGACCTTAACGATCATGGGTAACATCAGTGAAGCCAGACGCTTAGCACGATAAAACACACAGAGGATTCAAATGAGTAGAACGTTGTCAGATCCAAGATATGGTTTAATATCAGACGCCATACTACCGATTGAGTATGGCGGAACAGGCGCTAGTACGCCTGAGCAAGCAGCCATTAATTTAGATATGATTCCCACCAGCCAATTAGGTCAACCTAATGGTGTCGCTAAGTCCGACGCACAAGCTAAATTACCGTTAGAACTGTTAATGGACTACGTCGATAATGTCGTGATGATAGATGGCCCTACCACTGTATCTGGATCTATCCAAACCAGTTACAGCATCACAAACTATGATTATCAAAAAACCTATCATCTGTCGGTGATTGGGTTGGGGTCTGTGGTCCAAGACGATAATGATGGGTCTATTATTAAGTATACTCCACCGCCTTCAGCTACAGTAGACGGAGATGGATTCATCATTAACGGAAAGAAGTATTTCTTTACTATTTCTCCAAACGGTGTTAATCAGCCCACTATCATAGCGCCGGTTAATAACGCCGAAGCTGTGACGACCGATTATCAGTTCGTAGGGTCAGCATTTGGGTATTCTGGCGCCAGTCAAACGCACCTTTCATCGAACTGGCAAGTAGCTACAGATGTAGACTTTCAAAATATCGTGTTACAAGTAGCTGATAACGGATCAGTAAAAACGACATGGTCAGCTGTGGGAATGGATGCCGGCACTCGGCTTTATGTGCGCGTTCGATATAAAGGTAGTGTAACAAGTTATTCTAATTGGTCTAACCCTGTAGGGTTTACTACTAAAGATGTGTACCCATCTATAGAAACAGCGTCCGTTGTGTCGCCAGATAGCACAATAAGTCTATTTGGTTATAGTACAGCTATGACTAGAGATGGCACGACTGTGGTGATGACGTCACCCAATTTATTGGAATCTGGTGTATCGTTAGGTGCCTTTTACGTCTTTAAGAAAATAGGCGAAAGTTGGATACAGCAGTATAAAGGCAAGAGTCCCTACACGTACGATACGTACTATGGCGCTAGCGCGTCCATTAACGACGCTGGGGATACTATTATCATAGGGTCACCTTGGGATCGGAAGACGTCAGGGACAGTAGGTCTTGCGGGTCAAGCTTATATTTATAAAAAGACAGGCGATAATTGGGCACTGGAAGCCACTATCAAAGGCGATGCTTATGATGCTGAAACATCTGAAGACTTTGGGTGTAGCGTTTCTTTAGATTCTACAGGCAATATTGGTATTATTGGTGCACGTTTAGGAAACACTAATAAAGGATACGCATATATCTTTAGACGCAGCGGTAGTACCTGGACACAAGAAGCCAAGATACAGCCGGCTATTGCTACTGTGGAGTTTGGTAAAGTAGTGTCTATCAGTGCCGACGGTATTTACACCCTCATAACGGGGGCAGCTACAAAGGCTTACGTGTTTAAATACGCTACAGGTAGCTGGACGGAGCAAGCCATATTAACGTCCGACGTAGTGGGTGTTCAGGGATATGGCGTATCTGCTAGTATCAACGATACAGGCGATGTGGTCATCATAGGTGCTAATGGCACCACTATTACTCAGGATCTTCAAGGTGGAGCATATATATTCACTAGAAATGTATCCACGTGGACAAAACAAGCGTTTATCACGGCACCTAATCCCACGAGTGGGGAACGTTTAGGATGTAGTGTGGATATTAGCACAGCTGGCGATATAGCTATCATTGGTGCTAACGGATATGGAAACAGCATCAATACCTACACTAGTGGCGCTACCTACATATTCACCGAATCAGGGGGTGGCTGGACCATGCGGTCAAAAATATTACCATCTAACGCGTATGCTGTAGGTACTGAGCCATTTTATTCTCAGAATAAATTACCGGATGCCGGCACATGGTCTGCATTTACAGCCTATGGCACCAATATATACGCTTCCTCTTACGGCGGTGACATCTACAAACAAACCAATGGCGTAGGTGTTTTCGCTAAGCTCAATCAAGTCAGCAGACAATGGAGAGCCATGTGTTCTGTAGGTAACTATATCTATGCGTGTGTGTTAGGTGGAAGTATCTATAGAAGGGCTAACGAAACAGGTGACTTTGTTAGTTTAAACCAGACTAGTCGAAACTGGATTGGTATGGCTGCTGTAGGAAATAATGTCTATGCTTGCGTATCAGGTGGAGATATATACAAACAAACCAACATGGCTGGTAATTTTGTAGCTTTAGGTAAACAAACCCGTCAATGGAACGCCATGTGCACTGACGGTACGTATATTTACCTAACTGTCACGAACGGTTACATTTATAAACTAGATCCGACCACAGATGAAGTCACGGCATTTGAAAGTGTCAATAAACCATGGTACGGAATAGTTGCGGTAGGTCAGCACCTTTACGCATACTCTAACTACGATGACATATATGTCAGAAAACAAGGTCAATCCTCATTTACGGCGACTGGATATTGGGCAACTGCGCAAAGTCAGCCAGGGTCTGTATTGTGTTTAGGCGTATTGGGGACATCGCTTTATCTGGCCATCAATTCATCCGGCGGCATTTACAAAAAGACAGGCGGCGATAGCCAGTTTGGGTATAGCGTATCTATTAATGGCGCAGGTACTAGGGCCATCAGTAGTCTGCCTTTTCAAAATAAAGATACCCATAATGCTGTGGGTGAGATACGCATATTGGAATAATTATTTGCGTCAATATCAGTTTACTTAATCTATATCTGGAGTTTTAGAAATGAGTGATTCTTTTATGGATAATGACATCTTTGCCTTAGTTAAAGATGGCGAAATCGTGGAATATCCGGTGTACTATTCATCTATTGTCAATAGGGCACATCCTGTCGATATGTACACCAAAGTAACATTTGAAGAAAAACCCGTTACTCCACCTTTTTATTACGTACCAGAAAAGTTGGTATTGGTGGATGGTGAGGTAGTACTAAAATACGGCGTACCAGAGCCTATTTCGTTGGACGCGCTACTACAGAGAGTAACAGGACCTCTGTTGCTGGAGGGTATGAAAATACCTGTATCCTCAGATCTATCTAATCGGATCTTTGAGTTAGCCCACGATAATGTGGAAAAACTTTTGAACGATTTTGCCAAGAAAAAGGGATATCGAGACATTGTGTCGGCTATTTCTTATATTGGGTCCACAACGCCAGAATTTAATGACGACGGTGTTTTCTGTAGGGACCTCCGAGATAACGTTTGGGCTACTTTCTATCTCTATGTAAATAATATCTTAGAAGGGAAAGTGCCTTATCCCAATTCATGGCTTGAGTTCAGTGCACACTTACCTGAAATGGTCTGGCCTAATATAGAATACCCCAAACTGACAGAAGAAGCAGTTGTTCCTTTTGCGGAACTGCCTGAAGAACCGTCGGCTTAATAAAAACCTTAAACACTGGAGAACCTACTGCGGTTTCTCCAGTGTTTTATTGACTAAAAAGGTTCAGTATGACAAAAGAGGAAGCGCTACAAGACACTATGCTTTTTAAGCAAGCTGCAGTGGACGCCTATAATCTACAGCACAGAACAAAATTCCATCATGGCGATTTTGCCATATATTCAATAGACCCCAATCAGAATAGTGAATTCGCGTATAGGTTAATTACTGTCAGGAAAGACGATTTTTTAGTGTTGGAGACACATTGTCATCGGGGTCCTTATACGCGTTTCTATCCCTACGAAGTGGTTAGCTATCCAGAAGAAGTACCTGACAGTAACGGTAGCATATTCTCTAGCTATGCCATGGTTGATAAGCTATACCCTATTGTAATTAGAGCGCTCATAACTGAGTCAGGAAATAAACTGATATTATCTGAAGAAAACATATTCTTAGCTCCCGAAAACTAACACTTACTACGAGGTCATAAATGTCATTTGGGTATAAAATATTAGGACAAGCAAAACCCGCCATCAGTACCACGGACAACATATATACCGTAGGTGCAGGTAAACAAGCCGTTGTGTCTACTGTGATGATTTGTAATCAAAATCTAACACAAGCATCAACATATAGCGTATTAGTCGTACCGAGCGGTGTCGTAGCCGCCGACAAACACTACGTCTATAGGGAAAAAATGATAGACCCTAGAGACACCGACACACATAAACTCGGTATAGGCCTAGCAGAAGGCGACATGATCAAGGTGTTTAGTAGTACTGGAAACGTATCGTTCTCAGTATTCGGCACTGAATATACACCTCCAGTATAATAGGTATCACCATGCCAGCTGTACAAATATACGACGGCTTAAAAATGTCTGAATTTACTGTACTGTCACAGGAACAATTAAACGGCACAGAATACGTGCCGGTAATACGTCCTGGCAGTCCAGTAAATTACATTGTAAAGGCCAGCGATATCGGCGGAAGTGGAGGAGGAACAGCAACCGTTGCTTCGGATCTCCCACATCCTTTCTTGTTACTAGGCGACACTATTTCTTAACACATCTTTTTCTTTTTAAAACACGGTAATGCATCATGGCAAATGGTCTCTTTAGTAAGCAAGTTTTAACACCAGATAGTAATACTGTGGTATACACAGCACCTAATGTTATTGATCACGTTGAAATTATTCTCAATGTTTTAAATCCCACGGCTGAAGAAGCCACACTCAATGTAGCTATTTATTCCGATCCTTCGGTTGAGAATGAAGACTACGTTGAAAAAGGGGTTAAGATACCTATTAGTGGTGGCGTTTATAAGGACGACAGACTTATCATAAGCCCTGGAGAAAAACTGATGGTGAACAGTAATAAGGCCTGTGTGGTCAGAGTCTCTGGATTTGAAAAAATCCGTTAATTTATTTTTCTTTTGGAGCTATTAATATGCGTGCACGTAGTCTATATGTGGTTTTAGGTAGTTTTCTCGTCGTCGCTTTCTGGTTTTTGAGTGATCCTGATCTCAATTTGGTACAGAATTTACCCTTTGGTGCTGGTGCTGTCGCCATGATACTCTATACGTTGAAGGGCATCATACTAGCTAGTCTCCTACACATCACACGTAAATCACTGATGGATTATCCTGAGACTGATTTTCAAGTATTAGGATCTCAGGCACAACGAGAACCCGTAGGTGCAGCATTGTACGCTATTGCGATCGCTATCATGACGCTAGCTTTTGCTGTGGTGATCGCTGCTGGTGTTTTGGGTGAATAGGAGATACAGAGTAGTCGTTGGGTTGTTTCTTTACACCTTAATGACTACTCAAAATACATACGCGTACAACGAAAAAACGTTTATACCTGAGAAAGCACCTGCTCTATTACCTGTCGTAATAGCTGAGCAAGAAAAGTTTTTTCCAGATTTTAAATGGCCAGAATATTTCATGGCGTTAGCAGAGCATGAAAGCTGTGTAACGCTGGTGAGCAAACGATGCATGAGTCCTACTTCGAGACTAAAAACAGCGCGCGAAGAAGGTGCCGGCATCTACCAACTAACCAAAGCCTATACGTCTGGCGGTAAAATTCGATTTGATTCTTTATCAGGTATGAGACGTGCGCATAATGCCGAACTCAAAGAACTCCAATGGGGCACGGTATATCAAAGACCAGATTTACAAATTAGAGCTGGCATATTGATGACGCGCGATAATTGGGAATTGTTATACAACATTAAGGAAGACTATCAGCGCCTACAATTTACAGATAGTGCCTACAATGGCGGTATGGGTGGCGTAAACAGGCGCAGAAGAGAGTGTGGTCTCACAAAAGGCTGCAATGCATCAAGGTGGTTTGGTCATGTGGAAAAACATTGTCCGGGATTAAAAAAAGCTATTTATGGCAAACGCTCTGCTTGCGATATTAACAATCATCATGTCAAAAATGTTCTGCTGACAAAAATGCCTAAATACAAGGCCATGTACAACGAGTATATGATGGATCAAGAGTACCCGTAAAAAAAAAAGCACAGTTAGCCAGGATAGCATAAAAGCTATCCTGGCTAATCTAAGCTTTTTTTTTTCGCTGTTGAAAAATACTACAGGCCTATATTCTAATGGCGATAGGAGTGTTGTGGCTGTTTACTTCTTGGGGTGAAACTATGCGTGATAACTTAGGTTGTTTAGAAAAAGGAATTATTGCGTACCTATTAATCACAGTGATGGCTATTTTTACATTTACTAAAGATTCGGAAAGTTGCGCGATGTTACATATGGATGAACTCGATAGGCTAGTAGATACAACACATTATCCAATTGCAGTGAGGAGCGGGTTCTTATGGCCTGCGACATTACCTATGGCTTTAGCAGATAAGAATAGTAACAATGGGTATATGTGCTTATATTTACACCAATAAAGAAGAAATTGACGAATCTATCTATGCTTTGGTAAAGGCTATAGAAAGACATCACGGAATAGGCGAGAACAACGCAGTTCGGGTGCGTAGTCCAATGTTTTGTTAATAGGAGTCATAGCTGTGTTAATTGTAAAACCTTATAAAAACGTAGGGATTATTTTTGCTAAGGATGTCAATAATGTTATCGGCGTTAACGATAGATTGCCTTGGAATATAAAAGGCGATCTAGCACGATTTAAAATGCTGACAGAGAACAGCACCGTCATTATGGGTAGAAACACTTGGAATAGCCTGCCAGTAAAGCCGTTGAAAGACAGAAAGAATATCGTTATAAAACACAACCCCACCGTCATCGATGGCCAAGACTGCGTAACAGTAGATTATGCAGAATTGGGTAGTCTGGAATTCGCTTTGGAGTTCTATATATACTGGATGCCCACTACTCCTATTTGGATCATAGGCGGTAAGCGATTAATTGAAGAAGCTTTGCCTTATGCGTCGCACCTGCACGTTACCACAGTATTGGACTACGTTCCTCTAGTAGCAAAAAAAGATATAGAGAAAGTAGCGCAACTGAACCCAATTGAGATATCGTTATCTAATTGGGCATGTATGACATCTTTTCACACAAAAGT
>Ga0172372_10013006_pt1 | contig 10367 bp, 13 predicted proteins | sample LakKiv5m_2_FD_114544 | JGI IMG/M metagenome (GOLD analysis project Ga0172372, IMG submission 114544) | Freshwater microbial communities from Kabuno Bay, South-Kivu, Congo - kab_092012_9.5m | ecosystem: Environmental > Aquatic > Freshwater > Lake | place: Democratic Republic of the Congo... | reverse complement strand
CGGATTTCAGGTTGAAGTCGTCCGCGTGATCGCCGTCGTTGGCAGCCTCAATCGGGACCTTGTGATCCGGACAGAACGTTTTCCCGCCCCGGGCGAGACCGTCCTGGGCTCCGGATTCCGCACGGTGCCCGGCGGGAAGGGGGCGAACCAGGCGGTGGCCATGGCCCGATTGGGGGCGCGCGTGGGAATGGTGGGTGCGGTCGGGCAGGATTCCTTCGGTGCGATGATGCGCGAGGGACTTGTCCGGGATGGAATTGATTCCTGAACCGTTCCGAGGTGTCGGGTTTGCTGGGGCGTTCGTTGTCGGACCTGGCGTCCATCGCGGAGGCAGTGACGGCCTGGCGTCGCACGGGTGAACGTCCCGGAGTGGTGGTGACGTTGGGCGCAGGGGGAGCGTGGGTGGAGGGCGGAGGAATCCGGGAACTCGTGAAGGCGGCACCAGTCGAGCGGGTGGTCGATACCGTCGGGGCAGGGGACGCTTTCGTGGGTGGGTTCGTGGTTGGATGCATGGAAGGGATGGGGGCGTTGGAGGCGGCACGCTTCGCTGCGGCGGTGGCGGCGATCTCCGTGGGGCGGCCCGGAGCGCAGGATGCCATGCCGTGGCGCGGGGAAGTGGGCTCAACTTAGCCATATCTCGCAGGCGCACGGCGATCCGGATCCCAGTCCCTGCTTGTTCGTGTGATCCGTGCCATTCGTGGCTTCAACGGCCTTGTTCCGGAGGAAGTGCGTCCACCATCGGGGAAGGCGAAGTCCGCACGCGAAGACGCGAAGACGCGAAGGAGCCAGAACCGTGTCCTCGATGGGCCAGCCCCCCTCGTGGAGCGGGAAGCGAAGCAGGAACCCACGCCGGCGGACGCTTCCTCGGTTGCAGCGCGTTCCCGAAATGCCTCCATATCGGGAGCATTTGAGGAATGGGATGAACGTTTTCGAAACGAGTGCGGCCAGATGTGGTCCACGGGACCGACCTCGGTGGATCGCCATCCATTGCCCCTGCTCGACGGCGCTCCTGTCGTTGCCCCATTGCTCCCTTCGAATCGGTTGGCCTTGCTCACGTGTGGCTGATTACCGGCTGATCCTTGTCGTTTTCGCTCCGATGCTGTTAGCTCCTGTCCATGACTGCCTGGCAGGCCAATATCCAGCGCTGGCGCGCCCTGTCGTCCGAGCAACAGACGCAGGCGGCTTGGCGGCGCATTCCCCGTCAAGTGGCCCAGTCCATGGCCTTCGAGGGTGAACCTGTTGACCTCCAATGGCTGATCCGACAACACGCCCCCCTCACGCCACCCGTGCGATTGAAACCACCCGCGGGCTCCTGACGTACGCCGAGCTTGCCCCGCTTCTCCTGCCTTGGTTGCTTCGCCGTCTTGAATTGCCCCCGGTAGACCTTGTGCCGGTCGATGCCGCCGGGACTGCAGACTATCTGTGCGCTTTGCGTGCGGCGGATCGATCCGACTGGCAACCTCTAGCGGCCATCTGGGAACAACGCCTCGCCGCTCCGCTCGACTAGTTCCAGGCCTGCGCCAGGCTTGATCCTTCGCTCGACGCCGCCCAGGCCGCTGTCGTTGGATCTGTGGACAATCACATTCCCTACCGACCATGCCCCGCAAGAGCCTGATCGAAGAGTTCCTCGATGCCGGTGCCGGCTTCCTCGATGAGTTGTTTGGCGAGAGAGGATTGAAATGTAGAAAGTACGGGACCGACCCCATTGCCCCACCCGGGACCGACCCCATTGCCCCACCGTGCCAAGACGTGTGACAATCCAAGCTACCGTGTCACACATGGCACATTCCTGACACTCGCCCCGACAAAAACCGCGCGTGCAACCCGGGCACCCGCCGGCCTATTCTTCCCGGCATCATCATGAGCACTCGCATCGGAGTTGTTGGGTTGGGCCGGATGGGCGCAAACATGGCAAGGCGGCTGAAGGATTGCGGATACGCGGTGACGGCGCTGTACGACGTCCGCCCGGCGGTGGTGAAGGAGTTGGCGGCCGAACTGGGTGCCGCCGCCGCGTTGACCCTCGCGGAGGTCACCGCCGCCGCCGACGTCATCCTGACCGTGGTCACCGACGACGCGGCGATGGACCGGATCTTTGCGAAGAAGGGGGACAGCCTGCTGAAGGACGCCAACGGCAGGGTGTTCATCAATTGCGCGACGGTCAGTCCGGCCATCCACGTCGAGGTGGCCAAGCGCTCGGCGAAGGCCGGTGCGGCGTCGCTGGAGGCCTGCATGGCCTCCAGCATCAACCAAGCCCGTGCTGGAACCCTGTACCTCATGGTCGGTGGCGATGAACCGGTGTTCACCCGGGTCCGGGAGGTCCTCACGAAACTCTCGGATGGCGGCAAGCTCCTCCGCTACGTCGGCATCACCGGCAAGGCCGCGCAACTCAAGGCGCTCGTCAACATGGTCATGAACAAAAACACCGCCGGGCTTGCCGAGGGGCTCGCCCTGGCGGACGCCGTCGGACTCGACCTGACGATGGTGCGCGAGGTGTTCTCCCAGACCGGGGCCAACTCCCGCGTGCTCGTCACCGACGGCGAGGACATGCAGAACCGCGATCATTCGTGCTTCTTCAGTGCCTCCCACGCCGCCAAGGATTCCGGCATCGCCCTCGAACTCGGTCGCAAGGCGCGGCTCAACCTGCCGCTCGCCGAGACGACCTTCGCGCAGTATTCGCGGATGACCCGGCTGGGGATCGGCGAACTCGACAAGTCGGGCATTGCCGAACTGACCTTCAAGGGACGCGCTCCGAAGAAGGCATCGGCCAAGAACAAGGCGAGGAAGTCCACGGCGAAGAAGCCAGCCGCCAAGCCGGCGACGAAGGCTGGCAAACGCTGATCGGCATCCGCGCCGGGCGATCCTCCTGCAAACTCCATCCGGATCGCCTGTCGCCCGACCCAGGATCATGAAGCCGTTTGCATTGGCCATCGGGATGGCGCTCTGTTCCGTGTTGGCGCGGGCCCTCGCACAGGAAGGTGCGGCTCCGGATCCCGCGGCCGCCCGCCTCGCCGCGGTCACGCACTGCACGGCCTGTCACGCGCTGCCGGAACCCTCCCGGCTCGACCGCCAGACCTGGACCAACGAACTGCTCCCCAAGATGCGGGTTATGGTCGGGCTCGACCGTCCGACCCGCGAGGCCGGCTTCCTCGACGTGCCGCTTCTCCTCGAATCGAAAGCCTTTCCCGAGAGGCCCGCCATGACCGAGGCCGCCTTCACGTTGGCCTCGTCCCATTTCATCCGGAACGCGCCCGAGAAACTCGCGTCGATCCAGGATCACTCGAAGATCCACGTCGGCCTGAAGGGATTCGAGACGGTTGCCCTGCCCGACCGCCATTCACCGCCGCTCACCACGCTGGTCCGGATCGACGCATCGAACCGCCGATTGCTGCTCGGCGACGCAGGTTTCCAGGGGTTCAACGTCATCGGCCCCGGACTTGAGATCCGCGAAGGCGTCAAGCTGGGCAACATCCCCGTCAGCAGCACCACCCTCGGCGACACCGAGTGGCTCGCCTGCATCGGTCACTTCTTTCCGCGCGAGGAACCCCGCGGCCAGGTACTCCGCCTGCGCCGCAAGGCTGACGGCAGTTACGACCGCACCGAGATCGTCACCGGTCTCCCGCGCGTCTCCGACGCCAAGCCGGTGGACCTCAACGGGGACGGGCGACTCGACTTCACGCTTTGCGTCTACGGCAATTTCATCGGCCGGTTCTCGTGGTGGGAGGGACTCGAAGGCGACCGCTGGTCCGAGCACATCCTGTGGGACAAGCCGGGCGCCATCCGGTGCGAGGTCACCGACCTCGACGGCGACGGGAACCGGGACCTCGTCGTGCTGTTCGCCCAGGCGTTGGAAACGATGGTGCTGTTCGCGGGCGACGGAAAGGGAGGCTTCAAGCGGCACACGCTGTTCCAGAAAGACCCGAGTTGGGGACACAGCGGATTCGAGGTGGCGGACTTCAATGGGGATGGAAGGCCGGACCTGCTGGTGACCAATGGCGACAACGCCGACTTCTCCCGTTCTCCCGCCCGTCCTCATCACGGCGTCCGGATCTACCTGAACCGCGGCGACCGCAAGCTCGAGGAGGCTTGGTTTGGCCCCATGAACGGGGCCTACCGGGCGCTGGCCCGCGACTTCGATGCAGACGGCGACCTCGACATCGCCGCCGTCTCGTTCTTTCCCGACTACGAGGCTTCCCCAAGGGAGAGCTTCCTGCTCTTCGAGAACACCGGTGGCAAGGATCGCCTGCAGTTCACTCCATCAACCTTCCCCGAGTGCGTGACCGGCCGATGGCTGACCCTCGATGCCGGCGATCTCGATGGCGACGGCGACGACGACATCGCACTGGGCTCCCTCATCCGGATGCCCACAGCAGTCCCGGAGTTCGTGAAGGAGATGTGGGAGAAGAAGGGTCCGTCGCTCGTGCTCCTCCGGAACAGGACGCGCTGAACCGGAAGAAGGCGCCTTGCGGTTGGGAGCTTCCCCTCACCCAGCCTTGTCACCTCGTCTGCCAGAGGTAGAAGACGACGTCAGGAGGCTTGCATCTTGCATCTGGCGAATGAGAGCTGTCCTCGGCACCAAACGCGCCATTGCGGCGCCGTTGGGATTACGGCTTTCATGGCAACACATCCGATGCAAACGACCCTCCATCGACGCGCGGTTTCGTGGGCGATCGGCCTCTCCTCACTGACTCTCGCCACCACGCCAGTCACCTTCGGTCAGGCCTGGGTCGAGCTCGACACGCCGACCAACCTCCTGATCACGAATCGGGTCAACGGAGCCGTCGTCGACCGCATCAACTACGACGCCGAAGTCCTTCACGGCCCGGCCTCCGCCAGCGACGCCGAACTGGTCCGGGCAGCCTCGCTGTTCCGCCCACCGGGCCGCGTCAACGCCCCCGGTCCCGACGGCCTGGGCAACTACCAGGTTGGCGACCGCATCCGATTCCTCGTCCGTGTCTGGAACCATGAGGGTGACCGTTACAAGAGATTCGAGGACGCCGTCCTCCGCGGTTCCAGCACGTCGTGGCTGTCGGCCCCGGTGATTTCCGTCAGCACCGACCCGGCCCGCATCTCCATCAAGCTCGACGGCATGCCCCTGTTCACCGTCGGCGTCCATGTCGACCCCTCAGAGATCGGCCACGCCATCATCCCCTTCGGGCCACCCGTGTCTTCGGCCTTCGGCACCGGCGGGAACGTCAAATTCCACGGCCTCACCGGCAATGGAAGGGCTGCGTTCTATCGGAAGGAAACCTTTGCAGGTACACCCATTGCCCCACACCGCGGAAGGCGAGTTCCGCACGCGAAGACGCGAAGACGCGAAGGAGCTGGAACCATGTCTCCGTTGGGACCGGGGTTCGCATCCATCACGGCTTCTGGCGCCCCAACAACCTCCCGGCGTCGCTTCCTCGATGTTCAAGGTGGGAATTGAAATCTGTGCCATCGCTGGAATCTGTGGATGATCGGCCCGTGCCTCTCCCCAATCTGAGGACGATCACATTCCCCACCGGCCATGCCCCGAAAGAGCCTGATCGAAGGGTTCCTTAATGCCTGTGCCGGCTTCCTCGATGAGTTGTTTGGCGAGGAGGCCGCTTCCTCGGTTGCAGCGCGTTCCCGAAATGCCGGCATGTCGGGAGCATTTGAGGATCGGTTCGGACGATGCCGAGAGACGGCGGGTGGGAGACGAATGAAGTGTAAAAAGTACGGGACCGACCCCATTGCGTCCATCCGGAGCCACGTCCGCCGCATCTACGAGAAGCTCCATGCCCACGGCGTGATGGAGGCCGCCCGCAAGGCACGGGACGCCGGCGTGCGATTGCCGGGGTGGCGGGAAGCGGGTGGCCTTGGTCAGGGGGGCCATCCATGACGATTCCAGGAACACCCCCTGTCCTTGGCATGCACTGCGCCGCGTTGGGGGCCCCAACTCCCGCCTCGACAAAGCGCCTTGCCGCACGCATGCATTGCGCGTGAAGCCCGAGTCGCAAGAGCCGCGCGCCGACGCGGCCGTCCCGCCGGGGGTGGACGCCGACGCGGCCGACCTGCGTCGTCTGGGCTACCAACAGGTGCTGCGCCGCACCATGGGGGGCTTTTCGAGCTTTGCGCTCGCCTTCTCGCTGGTCTCGGTGACGACGGGCATCTTTGCCAACTTCGGTCCCGGGCTTCGGAACGTGGGCCCGGCGGTGGCGTGGTCCTGGCTCGTGGTGGTGGCGGGACAAGCCCTAGTGGCGTTGGTGTTGTCGGAATTGGTCACCCGCTACCCGGTCTCGGGCTATGGCTACCAATGGACGTCGCGCCTGCTCAACCCGCACGCGGGCTTCGCGGTGGGCTGGCTGTTGCTGCTGCAATTCCTGACGGGGTTCCCGGGCGTGTGCGCGACCTTTGCGGACGTGCTGCGCATGTTGTGGGACGTGCCGGTGGGCAACGGCCCGCTCACGGTCCTCGTGATCGTCGGCGTCACGGTGGTCCATCTGGGCGGGATCCGGTTGGCGGCGTGGGCGAATGACATCGGGGTCGTGGCTGAGTTGGCGGGGGTGGCCATCCTGTTGGTGCTGTTCCTCGCGGTCTTCGGGCCCGGCTCCAGCCATGGAGTGAGCATCCTTGCCGACACGACCCACCATCCGGGTGGGCATCCGGCCGGGCTGGGATCCTGGGCGTTGTCCCTTCTCATGGGCGCATGGTGCCTGACGGGCTTCGAGGCCGCGGCGGACCTGGCCGAGGAGACGCGTCGGCCACGGCGGGTGATCCCGGGCGCGATGCTGGGGTCGTTGATGGCATCGGGCCTGGGCGGGTTCCTGTTGCTGGTGGGCTTCATGCTGGCCATTGACGACGTCGCGGCCGTGCAGGCGGCGGACCAACCGCTGTTGGAGGTGTTGAAGGCGCGGTTGGGCGAGCGGGGTCTTCGGCTCGTGCTGGGCGTGGTGCTGGTTTCCATCCTGGCCTGCGCGATCGCGAGCATGGCCGCCACGAGCCGCCTCATCTTCGCGCTGGCCCGCGACCGCATGGTGCCGGGCTCCGCATTCCTCGGGTGGGTCCATCCGCGCCGCCGAACGCCGTTGTTCACGCTGTTGGCCGTGGCCGTGCTCTCGTCCGCCGTCGTCCTGCTGCTGGAAAACCTCGCCCTGATCACGTCCGTGTCCGCGACCGCCGGTTACCTCGGGTATGCGGGCATCCTGGGGGCCGCCTTGCTTGCGACCAAGGCCCCGCCCGGCATGGTCGAGCCGGGCTCCTTCACGCTGGGCCCGGCGCGGCTTCCCATCCGGTTGGGCGCGCTCGCGTGGACGTTGGTGGTGGTGGCGGCGCTGACGGTGCCCGACACCGGCGACGGCCGGTTGCCCGCCCGCGCCACGGCGGTGGCGATGGCGGCGGGGTTGGCGCTTTACCTTGGGTATGTGCGCCCCCGCATCCGGAGCGGCCTGGCCGGCCTGCCTCCGGCGTCGTCCGGCCCGCCCGCCCCCTGAAGCCCTTTCCAAGCTGCAATCCAACATCCCGCCATCCCATGCCCCACGCCTGGCCCACGCCCCGGATCGACGAGCAACCCTGGAACACCCTCGAGGAGTCGCGCCCCGTAGCCATCGTCTGCACGCGGTCTGCCCTTGCCGCCGTGCGGCACCGTCTTCGCCTCCCGGTGGCCAGCACCTGGGAGGTCGAGGAGGCGGACCTGGCCTCATGGGACGCGGCGGTGGGCGGGTTGCGCGGCGACGTGATCTACGCGGTGGGCGGCGGCCTTGCGACCGACGCGGCCAAGCACGCCGCCGTGCACCTCGGGCTGCCGCTGGTCAGCCTGCCCACGGCGTTGTCGGTCGATGCATTCTTCACGTGGGCCTCGGGCGTTCGTGGCGACGGATGCGTGCGCTACATCGAGACGCGGCCGCCGGACCGCGTCGTGGTGGACTTCGACGTGTGGCGCGCCGCGCCCCTGGCAATCCGTGCGGGCGGGATTTGCGATGTCCTGTCCATCGCCACCGGCCTGTGGGATTGGCACCACGCGCACCAAAGGGGGCTGAACCCGGCCCATGCGCCGTACCTCCCGTGGGTGGCCGACGTCGCGCGCGGCATCCTGCGCGGATCCCTCGAATGCGCCGGGGCGGCCGGCCGCGGCGACACGGACGGCCTTCGCACCCTGCTGCACGCCCTCGCCACGGAGGTGATGGTCTGCAACCTCATTGGCCATCCGCGCCCGGAGGAGGGCAGCGAGCATTACTTTGCGTATTCGGTGGAGAATCGGATGGGGAAGGGGCTGCCGCACGGCGATCTCGTGGGGCCGGGCATCCTGTTGATGGCCGCGCTTCAGGGCCAGGAGGTGAGGCCGCTTCGCGACGCACTCCGCGCGTGCCACATCCCGTTGCGCAACATCCCGGAGCCGGTGGTGCGCGAGACGCTCCATGGCCTTCCGGAGTACGCCGCCCGCCATGGCCTGGCCCACGGCATCGCGCATGAGGTCACCGCCTGCCAGGCCCGCGACCTCGACGTGGCTGGAATCCTGGGTGGTGCCTGACCGTCCCCCCGCGGAGGCCAACTGTGCGCTGGGACGCGGGGGGGGCGCCGGTAGCCTTGCCGCCATGCCGAGGCCGATTGCCTTCCTTGCGTGGCTTGTCATCGCCGTTTCCGGCGCGTGGGCGTTTTCCGTGATGGCCCGGCAACGGGGCGAGGCCGTGAGCAGCGGCTACCTGGTGCTCGCGGCGATGTGCACGTATGCGATCGGTTACCGCTTCTACTCGAAGTGGCTTGCGGCCAAGGCGCTGATGCTGGACAGACCTCCCGGCTTGAAAGCAGCCTCGTAGAGCTGCACTTTGGCAATGAGTCAGCGACTGGCCGCTGTTCGAAGTGATCGTCCGAATGAAAATCATCCAGCTCGTCGTACCGGAGGTTCTGCTCCTGGATCCCACGCAGTCCATGGCTGGATTGGAGCGCCGCAGCCAATTCCTCCTCGCCTTGAAATACTTCGAGTTGGGTGAACTGAGTTCAGGTCAGGCTGCCCAGATGTGCGGCTTGAGCCGCCCCGCCCTCCTCCTGGAGGCCGGACGCTACGGCGTCGCGGTGGCCGAGTTGGATCAGGATGAGTTGGAAGCTGAGTTCGCTCATGCCTGACCGGTTCACCCGCACCGTCGTCTGCAATACGGGACCTTTGCTGGCCTTGTCCCGGGTCAGCACGAAGCGCTTGGTGATGGTGGGCTCGGGCAGCGGTTCGGGTTTCGGGGGCGTCGGGGTCAGGGATGCTCGGCGGGCCGGGACGTCCGGCGGTTGACGGACAGGAGCGGTCACTTCCCGGACCAGGTCGGCCCGGATGGGATCGTAGGGGAGTTGGGTTCGCGGATTCCTAGGCATGCGCCACCTTCCCGGTCGTTTCCAGTGTCTCGCATCGGGCGTTCAACCGTTCCTCGAACTCCTTGGCCAAAGCCCGGTATTCGTCGGCTACCAGATGGTCGCCCTGGTGCTGCATCAGGGTCTGGCCGGCCTTCTGGGCTTCCTGCACCGCCATGCTGCGGCTGATCTCCGTGGCGAACTTCAGGGATTGGCCGTCGGCATCGACGCAGGTCCGCTCGACGTAGGCGACCAGTTCCCGGGCCAGCCGGGTCTTGGGCCGGGGCTCGGCGCACAGGATCACCCCCAGCAACGACTATTGGGCGTTGGCGTGACGCTGGGCGGCGGCGATGTCCGACATCGCCTCGGCCAGCGCACTGCAAGCGTCTGGTGAACCGCGTCCTCCCAAGCCGTCACCGAGCCGGTCGTCATCGAGGGGCTGCTCAGGCGGCGAGTTCTTTGTCGGCCTGATTGTGGCGGCGGGCCGCCCATGCTGCAGGCGTGAAACCTGCAACAGGCATATTGGTCGCAGCGGTGAGTCCCTCAAGTGCCTCCTTGAGGTAGTCCCTCGGATCGATCGCATACCGATCCCTACTCATGTAATGACGCGTAATTGCGAGGCCAATCCGTGGTCGCCTGGCCGATGATGACGTGGTCGAGGAGCTCGATCTTGATCAATCTCCCCACCTGGATGAGGTCGCGGGTGAGTCGGATGGCGGCTTCGGAAGGGGAGGGATCGCCGCTGGGATGGTTGTGGACCAGGATCACCGCCGAGGCCCGACGAGCCATGGCCAGCGCGAACACCTCGCGCGGATGGACGAGGACGGAATCGAGGGTCCCCAAGGCGACGAGATCGGCACTGATGAGTCGCCGACGGGTGTTCAGGCAGAGGACATGGAAGTTCTCGACGGTCATGGGGCGATACTCCTCCCGGAGCAAACCAGCCACGCGCTCTGGAGAATCGACCACCGGCGCATCCGGATACGTCTCCCGGACCAGTCGCTGGGCGAGGAGGAAGGCTGACCGGATCGCCGCCGCCTTGGACGGTCCTACCCCGGGAACCTGCTGGAGATCGG
>Ga0172372_10013004_pt1 | contig 10369 bp, 17 predicted proteins | sample LakKiv5m_2_FD_114544 | JGI IMG/M metagenome (GOLD analysis project Ga0172372, IMG submission 114544) | Freshwater microbial communities from Kabuno Bay, South-Kivu, Congo - kab_092012_9.5m | ecosystem: Environmental > Aquatic > Freshwater > Lake | place: Democratic Republic of the Congo... | reverse complement strand
TTTGGCGTCAAGCGCGCTTTTGATCCAGCACGCCTGCTCAACCCCGACAAGGTCATTCCCACGCTGCAACGCTGCGCCGAATACGGCAAGATGCTGGTGCGCGGTGGCAAGCTCAGCCACCCCAATTTACCGCGTTTTTAAGAGCACAGTATGCAAGCGTTGCAAGGGCTTGCATGGCTTTTGGTCATGCAATCAGCGGGGGAGGTGCTGTCGCGCGGTTTGGGCTTGCCATTTCCCGGACCCGTGGTGGGCATGCTGCTGTTGTTGCTGGCGCTGCGCTGGGCTGCGGTGCGCGAGCCCGTGTCTGCCTGTGCCGGTTTCTTGCTGTCGCACTTGTCGTTGCTGTTTGTACCGGTGGGTGTGGGCGTGATGACGCATCTGGGCCTGCTGGGTCAGTATGGCCTGCGCATGCTGATCGTCATCGTGCTGTCCACCTGGATTGGCCTGGCGGTGACTGCGCTGCTGCTCAAGGGCAAAGCGGAGTCGGGCGATGCCTAAGTTTGTCGAGCTGTGGGTGTACCTGTCGGCCACGCCGCTGTTTGGCCTGACCGCCACGCTGGTGGTTTACGTGCTGGCGCAGACCGTCTACACACGCCTGGGTCAGGCCGCCTGGGCCAACCCGGTGCTTTGGTCGGTGTTGACGCTGGCCAGCCTGTTGACGCTCACCGGGGTGGACTACCCCACGTATTTTTCCGGTGCGCAATTTATCCACTTTCTGCTGGGTCCGGCGGTGGTGGCGCTGGCCTGGCCGCTGTGGCAACGGCGTTTTGAGCTGCGCCAGCGTTGGCGCGCGTTGCTGGTGGCTGCGTTGGCCGGGGGTGCCGCCGCCAGCACATCGGCCATGCTGCTGGGCTGGGCCGTGGGCCTGCCGCACGATGTGGTGCTGTCGCTGGCGCCCAAGTCGGTGACGGCCCCGGTGGCGATGGGCATCGCCGAAGCCGTCCACGGCGTGCCAGCGCTGGCCGCGGTTTTTGCCGTGATCACCGGCATGGTGGGTGCGCTCAGTGGTCGCGCACTGTTCAACTTGTTACGGGTGTCCACCACCGGCAGCGGCTGGATGGCGCGCGGGTTTGCAATGGGCACTGCCGCCCACGGCATTGGTGCGGCGCGCGCCTTGCAGGTCAACCCCGACGCCGGGGCCTATGCCGGTCTGGCGCTGGGCGTGCAGGTGCTGCTGGCGTCGCTGCTGATACCGTTGGTGGTGCGCTGATTGAACGAGTCCGACCCTGTTTGACATACATCAACGGCCTTGCAGCGGGCAGCTCCTAACATCGCCCGGTTTTGATGTTTACCCGTCTCATCTGCAAGGGAGTTGAAGAATGAATGTATTGAAATGTAGTCTTGGCGCCAGTCTTTTGGCCGCTTGCTTTTTTACCGCCCCGGTATCACAGGCAACCGTCGTGCAGAGCTCATCTGGCGACACAACGACTTGGGTAGAGAACTTTGACGCTGGATCCAGTTTCACGGGTGATTCCTGGGGACTGAAAGCAACTTACGTCGGCGGCCACTCCACTGGGGATTTATACGTGCATGCGCAAAACGGTGGTTACGCCGTCGCAAGGCCGTTGAGCTTCAGTTTTGATACTCTTTCATCCCAGGAGGTTGTCAGCGTCGACTTCTGGTTTGCCTCGGTTTACACCAAATCGTCACCGCCATCCCAGACCGTCAGCTTGGACGGCATGGTTGAATATCTTTGTGGCTCTGCCCTTTGTGGATCCGTACCGGGTTACGACTGGCGTGCCGCCGTTGACTACAACCCCGGCCCAGGCACGGAAATACCCTTGGTGAACCAATTTGCGTCCTTTACGTGGACCGGCATTTCGCAAGGTACACACACCCTCACATTCGCAACCGCTGCGCAGGCGGGTCAAACCATGAGCATCGATGACGTTCAAATCACCGCAAGCAAGCCACCCCAAATCTCGGCAGTACCCGAACCGGCAACAACCGTTTTGTTTCTATCGGGTTTAGGTTTGGTCGGTCTGATGTCACGGCGAAAGTCTTCATCGACAAATTGACGCACGCGACAAGCCACACGCTTTGCTGGGGTTTGCCATTTAAACCGCACCGCGCGCCATGCGGCGGCTGGGTTCTTCGTCGGCCAGCACCTGCTGCGCCCATTCCTGCAGCTTGCTGGCATCAGCTCGCAAGATTTCCTGCTTGACTGCAAGAATCTGTGCCGGGTGCATGGAAAAACTGCGCAAACCCAAGCCCAGCAGCAATTTGGTCATGCTGGTATCGCCCGCCATTTCGCCGCACACACTCACCGGTTTGCCACAGGCTTGGCCTTCCGCCAGGGTTTGGGCAATCAGGCGCAACACCGCCGGGTGCAGTGGGTCGTATAAATGTGCCACCGATTCGTCTGCACGGTCGATGGCCAGCGTGTACTGGATCAGGTCATTGGTGCCGATGGACAAGAAGTCAAAATTCCTCAGAAAAATCGGCAGCGTGAGCGCGGCCGCCGGAATCTCGATCATGGCGCCGACCTTGACCTCGCCATAAGCCACACCCCGGTTGTCCAGTTGCACCCGGGCGTGGTCAATCAGCGACAGGGTCTGGCGAATCTCGCTGGCGTGCACCAGCATCGGAATCAGCAGGTGCACCGGGCCATGCACTGCGGCGCGCAGAATGGCGCGCAACTGTGTGAGGAACATGGCCGGCTCGGTCAGACTCCAGCGGATCGCGCGCAATCCCAGCGCAGGGTTCAGATGCCCAGCGTCTCGGCTGGATTCGTCAAGCGGCTTGTCGGCACCGATGTCCACCGTGCGGATCGTGACCGGCAACCCCTGCATGCCCTCCACGGCGCGGCGGTAAGCCAGATACTGCTCATCTTCGTTGGGCAGCTTGCCATGGCGGCCCATAAACAGGAATTCACTGCGAAACAGACCCACACCCACGGCGCCTGCCTGAATCGCTGCTGGCGCGTCGTCGGGCATTTCAATGTTGGCCAACAGCTCGACGCCTTGTCCATCGAGCGTGACAGCTGGCGTGTGCAGCAGACGCCTGAGCTTGCCGCGCGCAAGCTCCTCTTGACGTTGCCGGAATCCATATTCGGCTAGGATGATGGGGGAGGGATCGACCACCACCACACCGGCATCACCATCAATGATGACCCAATCGTCCTGGCGCAGCAGTTGGCTGGCCATCCGCGCCCCAACCACCGCCGGAATATCCATGCTGCGCGCAACAATGGCCGTGTGCGAAGTCTTACCACCCACGTCCGTGATGAAGCCGGCAAATACACTTTGCTTGAACTGCAGCATATCGGCCGGCGACAAGTCATGCGCGACCAGAATCAGGGGCACGTCGACAGCGTCGTCCAGCAATAGTTCCTGCTGGGTGCGCTTGCGCGCTGGACGCACCAGCGGCTGCACTAGAGGTGACGAGTCACCACGCATGGCGCGCAGGATGCGCTCGGTGATCTGCTCCAAGTCCGCCTTGCGTTCACGCAAGTACTCATCCTGCATTTCGTCAAATTGGCGCGACACCACTTCCAACTGGCTGGTCAATGCCCATTCTGCGTTGTAAAGGCGGTCCTTGATCCAGTGGCGTACGCCGCTTTCAAGCTCCTCGTCCTGCAGCAGCATCAGGTGCACTTCCAACAGCGCAGCCAGTTCGTGCGGCGTTTCCTTCGGCCCCAACTGGGCCAGGTTGGCCTGCAACCGATGAATTTCGGCAATGACCGCATCACGCCCGTCGCGTACCCGGTTAAGTTCGGCCACCACCTGCGCGGGTTCGATGAAATAGTGGGCGACGTCCAGCCGGGTGGATGCCACCAGCACGGCACGCCCGATCGCAATGCCGCGCGCCACAGGCAAGCCATGGATGGCAAAGGTCATGCTGGGTGCTTTCTGGCGATCTGTAGGCGCAACACCTTACTCGCCCTCACCAAATTTATCGTCAATCAGCGCCAGTAACGCCTGCATGGCCTCTTGTTCGTTGGACCCGTTGGTTTCCACCTCAACCTCGACGCCCAACCCGGCGGCCAGCATCATCACACCCATGATGCTTTTGGCGTTGACGCGTCGTTCACCACGGGTCATCCAGACCTCACACGGAAAGCTGCCAGCCAGCTTGGTGAGCTTGGCTGAGGCGCGGGCGTGCAGGCCCAATTTATTGCTGATGGTCGTGGTGGTCTTGAGCATTGGGTTTGCGTTGTTGGTTTTGCGGGGCGGTGATGGCAACCTGCATCACGCCCTGGGTACCCCCCGCCAGCGTTCGGGCTACCAGCGCATCCATGGGTTCATTGCGATACGTCACGGCCCGCAACAGCATGGGCAAATTGACACCAGCAATCAGGCGCGTGTCCACACCGTCAGTCAGTTTTTGCGCAATGTTGCACGGCGTAGCACCAAACACGTCGGTCAGGATCAGCACCTTTTTTTTGCCCAGCAACTCCAGCGTCATGCCTGCGGTATGCAAAGTCTCGTCAGCCGACACATTGGGCTGAACGTCCAGCACGGCCACATCCTTTTCGGCGTCAGGAAACACATGCAGCACACATTGGCGCAAGGCATGGGCCAGCGGCGCGTGGGCAATGATGAATATCCCGTTGTTCATGGGGTTGTGACAAGGTTTGCGAAAAGGCTACAGGCCAGCGGGATGGCCGCCCGTAACAACTCTGACGGGGCAACATTATGACGTTGCCAGGCCTTCACGGTTACCTTGGCAGTCACCACGCATCAGCTATTGAAGCACCCCAAAAACCTTCTTGATCAACGCACTGCCGGTGCCCACTGGGTCGCGGCGAATCTTTTTTTCTTCCTCCCCGATCATGAAGTACAGGCCATCCAGGGCCTTGGCGGTCACGTGGCGTTCAATGCTGACCGTCTCGCCCTTGATCAGCCCTAAATTGGCCGCTTTGGTCGCGATCTGGTTATAGCGCTGCGCCAGTTGCACCCTTGCGGTGGTGCGCTGCACGATCGGCAAAAACTTGTCGCCCAAGGGGCTACGGGTACGGTCGACGAAGAATTGCGTCACCGCAGTGTCACCCCCGGTGAGAATGGCTTTGGCGTCTTGCACGTTCATGGACTTGACCGCCCCCACCAACAGGTCTTTGGCCAGCGGCACGGCGGCTTCAGCGGCCTGATTCATGGCAGCGACCAATGCGTCCAGACGTGCGCCTTGACCCAGGGTACGCAGCATGCCCGCTGCGTCGTTCAGATAGCCAGGCAGTGGAATGCGTACTTGCGCATTACCCATGAAACCGTCGGGCCGACCCAACTGTTCTACTGCGGCACGGGCACCGCGCTCCAATGCCGCGCGCAAGCCTTGTGAGGCCTGCGCATTGCTCAAGTCTGCCAAGGACAAAGCCTGGGCGTGCATAGGGTGCAGCAGCGCCGCCGCAAAACACCCCAGTGAAAATAGGCGTCGATCCATCATGATGGGCCCCAACTCTGAGTGGTTGAAGGCCCGATGGTATCGAAACGCAGCAACTTACTTGGCGCGGAAATCGTCGTGGCACGCCTTGCACGCACCCCCGGTGCTGTTCACCGCTGTCTTGATGGCGTCCAGGTTGCCCGATTTGGCGGCAGCAGCCAGCTTGCCCATCTCGGCCTGCATCTTGCCAGCGTAATCGTCAAACTTGGCCTTGTCAGACCAGATTTCCGGTTTGGCTTTGGTTTCGCCCTTGTCGGTACCGGGACCAAAGCCTGCCCATGGCAGCCTGGACACAAACTCTGCAACTGCCGCGCTGTCCGCGGCCACTTTGGCGTCAAACGGAATCTTGCCCGCAGCCATGCCAGCCACCCGGCCGAAGTTTTGCTGCATCACGAACAAGGCGTTTTTGCGATACTTGATCGCGTCTTCGGGTTTGGCGAATTGGGCCGACGCGGGCAACGCAAGCATCAGTGTCGTGGCCGCACAGCACATAGCAGTGATTTTTTTCATAAGATTCCTTTGACGTTGAGGAGGGAAAGATGACTGGCGGCGCAGTCTATTGAGTTTGAATTCACCAATCATTTGTAGGGAAATACATGCTTCAAACGGTTCGCATCTGGGACGTCCCAACCCGACTTTTTCACTGGACTCTGGTGGCGTGTGTCATCGGCCTGGTGGTCACCGCCAATATCAGCGGCGCCGCCATGACATGGCACTTCCGGCTGGGCTACGGCGTGCTGAGCCTGTTGCTGTTTCGGCTGGTGTGGGGCTTTGTGGGGGGATACTGGTCGCGGTTTGTCCATTTTGTTCGTGGCCCGCTGACCATATGGCGTTACCTGAACGGGCGGGCGGGTCCCACTGCGGGCGTTGGACATAACCCGATGGGCGCGCTGTCCGTGCTGGCGATGCTGGTGTTTTTGCTACTGCAGGTGAGTACCGGCCTGATGAGCGATGACGAGATTTCTGCCGCCGGTCCACTCACCCGCTACGCGCCGGGTGACTGGATCGTTCTGGCGACTTTCTACCATAGGAATGTGGGCAAATATATACTGCTGACCCTCATATTCATTCATTTGTTTGCTATTGGTTTTTACTTTTTCAGGCGACATGAAAATCTGGTCAAACCCATGGTCACAGGCGATAAGGGGCTGAGTGTGATCGTACCGGCATCCAAGGATGGCGTGCGCCAGCGTCTGCTGGCCCTGCTGGTGGTAGGCCTATGTGGTGGGGCGGTGGCCGCCACCGTCGCCTGGCTTGAAGCTTGAGTTCTGAGCCGCATCGTGTCTGCAGACCCCATTCACATCGTCCCAATTACCCAGAGCGCTGACCTGCAAGCCGTGCGCGATCTGTTTGAGGAGTATGCGCGCAGTCTGGACATCAGCCTGTGTTTTCAGGACTTCGACACCGAGCTGGCCAACCTTCCCGGTGAGTACGCACCGCCGCACGGGGCGCTGTTGGGCGCCCTTACGGGAAATCAATGGATGGGTTGTTGCGCGCTGCGAGCGCTGGATTCGACAGACTATCCCAACGCCTGCGAAATGAAACGCCTGTACGTGCGCCCTGCATTCAGAGGCTTGGGAGTTGGCCGCCTGCTGGCTGAAGCCATTCTGGATGCGGCACGCTCAGACGGCTACGACTGCGTGCTGCTCGACACCCTCAGCGACATGGAAAGCGCCCGAGCACTCTATGAAGACTTGGGGTTTGAAGAAATCCCGCCGTACTACCACAACCCGATTGAGGGGGCGCATTACCTCAGAGCCAGGCTCTGAAGCCACGCCCACCGCCGACTGGCGCGACTCCGATCAAGCCTTGGCTTGTGCCAGCATCGTTCCCGCGTCGCTGACCTCAAACTTGCCAGGGCCTTCAATGTTGAGTGTGGTCACCTTGCCGTCTTTGACCAACATGGAATAGCGCGCGCTACGCAAGCCCATGCCCTTGCCGGTGAGGTCCAGGGTCAACCCTGTGGCTTTTGCGAATGCGGCGTCGCCGTCGGCCAGCATGCGCACCTTGCCGACACTCTTCTGGTCACGCGCCCAGGCGCCCATGACAAAGGCGTCGTTGACGCTCACGCACCAGATCTCATCGACACCCGCAGCTTTAAGCGCGCCATAGTTCTCCAGGTAGCCAGGCACATGTTTGGCCGAACAGGTGGGCGTAAATGCACCCGGCAACGCAAACAAGGCGATCGTCTTGCCGGCGCTGGCCGCAGCCACCTGCACCGGATTGGGGCCGAGGCTGCAACCGCCGCCTTCAACCTCGGAATATTCCATCAGGGTTACGGCAGGTAAGGTGTCACCGACTTTGATCATTTACAGCTCCTAGAGTGAGAAAAAGTACGAATAAAAATGGCCCACACATTGTGAGCCATTTTTAACTTTTGCGGGTCAGACCACTCGCGCCAGCGACGTGCTCTGACCCCAACTCGACCTAAACCATTGCGGCCTTCTGAACCAACCGGGTTGCAATCCAGTTCTTGGTCTTGGAGATCGGACGGCTTTCGGTGATTTCAATCACGTCGCCCAATTTGTACTCACCCTTTTCGTCATGGGCGTGGTACTTGCTGGACTTGCCAACGATCTTGCCGTAGAGCTCGTGCTTGACACGACGCTCAATCAGCACCGTCACCGTCTTGGCGCGCTTGTCGCTGACAACCTTGCCGATCAAGGTGCGCTTGAGGGATGTTTTAGCTTCCGTCATATTGCACTCCTGTTATTTGGCGGATGCGGCGGCCGCTTGCTTCTCGACCAGAATGGTCTTGGCGCGGGCGACGTCGCGACGCGCCAAACGCAGCGCATCAGTGTTGTTGAGTTGTTGCGTGGCCTTTTGCATGCGCAAACCGAAATGGGCCTTTTGCAAGTCCTTGATTTCAGCTTTCAGGCCGGCCACATCTTTTTGGCGTAATTCAGTCGTTTTCATATGCATTGCTCCTGATTACTGCCCGATCATGCGCGACACAAACGTGGTGCGCAGCGGCAGCTTGGCCGCAGCCAGACGAAACGCCTCACGCGCCAGTTCTTCTGGCACACCGACGATCTCGAACACGATCTTGCCGGGCTGAATTTCAGCGACGTAGTACTCGGGGTTGCCCTTGCCGTTACCCATACGCACTTCAGCAGGCTTTTGGGAAATGGGTTTGTCAGGGAACACACGAATCCAGATCCGGCCACCCCGTTTGACGTGACGTGAAACGGCACGACGCGCGGCTTCGATCTGACGTGCGGTCAGGCGGCCGCGGTCAATGCACTTGAGACCGAAATCACCAAACGCGACCGAGCTGCCCCGGGTAGCGATGCCGGTATTGCGGCCCTTTTGCTCTTTACGATACTTGCGACGAGCGGGTTGCATCATGGTTATTCTCCTTTGCCGTCAGCCGCTGCAGCGCTCGTGCTGGCAGCAGAAACTGGCGCGGTTGCTTTACGCACGCGCTTAACGGCGGGTTTAGTGGCATCAGCGCCCAAGGCTTCTGCCGGTTTATCGCTGCCGTCAGCCGGCGCGCTGTTGGTGCCAGCGGGGCGGCGGGCGCCACGGGGCGCCGGACGGTCCGAGCCCGGACGGGCGTCACGACGTGGGCCACGCGGGCGACGCTCTTCATCGGGGCGCGGCGTTTCCACGGCGGGCAGATCGTTGCGGCCCAGCGTGTCACCCTTGTAGACCCAGACCTTGACGCCAATCACGCCATAGGTGGTCTTGGCTTCAGAGGTGCCGTAGTCGATGTCGGCGCGCAGCGTATGCAGCGGCACACGGCCTTCGCGGTACCACTCGCAACGTGCAATTTCGATGCCGTTCAAGCGGCCCGAAGACATGATCTTGATGCCCAAGGCACCCAGACGCATGGCATTTTGCATGGCGCGCTTCATGGCGCGACGGAACATGATGCGCTTTTCAAGCTGTTGCGTGATCGAGTCGGCGATCAACTTGGCATCGATTTCAGGCTTGCGCACTTCTTCGATGTTGACCGCCACCGGCACGCCCAGCTGACGACCCAGGTCGCGCTTGAGGTTTTCGATGTCTTCGCCTTTTTTGCCGATCACCACACCTGGACGTGCCGAGAAAATCGTGATGCGCGCATTCTTGGCCGGACGTTCGATCAGAACGCGCGACACCGATGCGTTTTTTAGTTTGGTCTTGAGGTAATCGCGCACCTTGACGTCTTCGGCCAGCATGCCGGCGAAGTCACGGTCACTGGCGTACCAGCGCGATGCCCAGTTACGACTTACCGCCAGGCGGAAACCGGTTGGATGGATTTTTTGTCCCATATCTCTTCCTGGCCTTCTTCAGTTACCGACCGTCACGTACACATGGCACGTGGGTTTTCTGATTTGGTTGCCACGACCTTTGGCGCGGGCCGTGAAACGGCGCAACGAGGCACCTTGTTCGACGTAGATGGTTTTCACCTTCAGTTCGTCGATGTCGGCACCGTCGTTGTGTTCAGCGTTGGCGATCGCGGACTCCAGCACCTTCTTGATGATCACGGCAGCTTTTTTCTGCGTGAACTGCAAGATGTTCAGGGCCTGATCGACCTTTTTGCCGCGGATCAGGTCCGCGACCAGACGGCCTTTGTCTACCGACAAACGCACGCCACGAAGGGTTGCACGTGTTTCCATGGTCACCTCTTATTTCTTGACGACTTTTTTGTCGGCGGGGTGGCCTTTGAAAGTGCGTGTGAGCGCAAACTCACCCAACTTGTGGCCCACCATTTGGTCAGTGATATAGACCGGAACGTGCTGCTTGCCGTTGTGCACGGCAATGGTCAGCCCAATGAACTCGGGCAGTACCATGGAACGACGCGACCAGGTCTTGATCGGCTTTTTGTCTTTGGCAGCCACCGCCTTTTCAGCTTTAACTACCAGATGTTGGTCAACGAACGGACCTTTTTTGAGAGAACGAGTCATTTACCTGCCCCTTACTTCTTGCGACGCGACACGATCATGACCTGCGTGCGCTTGTTGTTACGGGTACGGTACCCCTTGGTCAGATTACCCCAAGGATC
>Ga0172372_10013001_pt1 | contig 10371 bp, 15 predicted proteins | sample LakKiv5m_2_FD_114544 | JGI IMG/M metagenome (GOLD analysis project Ga0172372, IMG submission 114544) | Freshwater microbial communities from Kabuno Bay, South-Kivu, Congo - kab_092012_9.5m | ecosystem: Environmental > Aquatic > Freshwater > Lake | place: Democratic Republic of the Congo... | reverse complement strand
ATAGCAGTTTTGCCGATAAAATGAAACAAATAGTTATCAAAACAATGGAACTAAATCAACCGCTAAAAGTCCCAATTTTGGTAGAAGCTGGGGTTGGAGACAATTGGGCGACAGCGAAGTAGGAGTTGATAAAATTATATTTGCGGGGTTCTATGAACCTGTCCTAAAAGTCATGAAAAACTAAATTTAAGGGCGAAGAAATCACAACTGTCTGAGGGAATACTTAAAATAACAAATTTAAAAATAACCAGTATTTGGGGTTTTTGAGTATTAATTTGGTTTTGAAAAATAATTTGTGGACAGGTTCAAATTAAAATTTTACAATTAGATTTATGTAGCTTATAATGGTGCTAGTTATAAAAACCCATGGATTATATTAGCTTACCACCTGAAAATCCGAAAATTGAAATTAAAACTAACAGTGTTGATATAACTGATAAGTTGCCGCCTACAGCTGATTCTTCAAAGGAAGTTGGTTTTTCTTTGGAAAAGCTTAATATGATATTAAATGAAGTAAGTGTAGTACCTGATTGGAATACCGAAAAGTTATCAAGAATAATAAATTTAGTAAAAGAAAGAGACTTATCAGAAATAGACATTTCAAATTTTACCAAAGCCGAGCTTTTAAATCATTTAATGAAACTTAAAGAAGCAAAGTACGGATCAGTAATTCCAAAGATTTCTAATTCGCAAATTAACCAATTTAAGGTAGATAGTAAGAATACTGCTAGCCAAGTAATAGTAAATGATTACAGACATGGTGGGGCTGCTCAAATTCAAAATTTTAATACAACACGATCTGCTGGTCATGTTTTGAATAGTCAGCCAGAAAGTGCTGTTAGTTATTTATCAAAAATAGAAATAAGAAAAAGTATTGATCCGGATTTTCCAGAAGATGTCCAAATAATTACAAATGATCCTAGGTTCACTGATAAAGATAATAATATGGTTAAAATGAGGGGATCAGTTTCTGAAAAGGCTGACTTTGCTTTGGCTGGGAACTCATTAGATTCAATAAGAATGGAGGCAGCAAGTCAATTAAGTAATCCAGATTTACCTACAGATCAAGAGTACTTGGACATTATAAAAAGAGAAGGAGTAAATAACGCCGTACTCTATAATTCTCGCAACTTTATAACTGGGGAAAATTCCCTGAGGCCTGGAATAATGGAGATATATATAATTCCAATTTACACTGACCAGTTAGATTATACAGGAGCCAATCTTACAAAGGAGCAGAAAACGCAATATTACAAGAAAGGGGGTATAATATATTTATCAGTAGCTGACATTAATGCAGCTGGAATTGGCACTTCAGGCTCAGTTTTTAATATTCAAACTAAAAGAGGTCGTAATATCGAGGGTAACCACAGTGGTGGGTTGAGACTTAGTGCAGAACAAGCTAAGGTCATTGAGCAAAATAATCCCGAGTTCAGTAATCAAATCAAGGCATTTTTTTTAAGAATAACTGGTAAAAGTATAAGCTTGGAAGAAGCAATTAAGAATGGTTTGTTTATGAATGACCGCGAAATTGGCGAACAGAATAAAGGTAAAGTTTTTGGTAGTATTGGAGTTGTTAAGACAAAAGAAAGATATCAAGAAATATTAGAAATAACTAATCCTGTACCTAAAACATTATTTCAACAGCCCAAATAAAAAACTAAGAAACCTTGTTATAATTGCATGATTATTTAATATCAGAAGCAGCTTCATATAAAAAAACTATATTTGAGTTCGACGAAGCACCATATAAAGCAATAGAATTAGTTGATAAACTTTTAGCTGACTACCTTGGAAATTTAAATTTAATACAAAATTAATATGACATATAAAATTTCAGTTGCAGGCCTTATAATTTATAAAAATCAGTTATTAATGATTAAAGAAATACAAAACAATTTGGTGTCATGGGATATTCCAGCTGGAGGGATTGAAAAAGGAGAAAATCTTGAAGAATCTGTAAAAAGAGAAATTTTGGAAGAAACAAGGATATCAATTGAACAGCTTGAACTTATTCGAGTATTTCAATTTATTGAAGAGGCAAAAACTACAGTCAATTTTCTTTATTTAAGTCATATAAACAACCTACCTAAAGATTTCTATAATAATACAAATAATGAAAAACTAGACGAAGATATCTTAGATATAAAATTCTTCAATTTAGATGAAATTAAAACACTAATTCAAAATAATTCCTGTGAACACGAATTGGCAAAACAAAGATTAGCTGTTTTTTTAGAGAACAATTTTAAACCTAATTTAAAGCCAATTGTAGTCAGAAAATGAACTTAAATTTAAAAATTGCAATAATTGGATTTGGTAAAATAGGTAAGATTTACAAACAAATTCTAGATTCTTTTGGTTACGAAATAATAATCTGTGATACTGCTTCTACTTTATATATTAAAGATTATAGGGAAGATAGTTTGAAAACCTGCGATCTTATTATTACAACCCCACCAGCGCTACATTTTGAAATTGCCGAATATTTTCTTCGTTTGGGGAAAAAAGTTTTGATTGAAAAACCACCAGTCATTAATCGCAATCAAATAAATATTTTAAAGGAATTGGATAAAGGTTCTTTGCTTTATTGTGCTTATCATACTGTTTTTAATCCATTATTCGGTGAAATTAATACCCTTATCAATACTGATGAATTAAAATCTATTGAAATTATTAACAGAGAATATATTTACAATTATCATAAACAAAATGGCTGGATTACCAACTCTAAAATATCTGGTGGTGGGTGTTTAATTGATAATGGAATTAATTCTTTTTCCGTTGTTATGAATTATGTAAATTCAATCAAATTTGTTTCAGGCAATTTAGAATCTCGTTATTTAAATGTTGAAGATTTAGTTGATTTAAACTTGGAAGCTAAAAATAATTAAGGATCTGTAGTAAATATCAGATACAATTCAGTGTAATGTATAGTGGAATTGGGTTACAGAGATCATCAAGAAAAAACCTATGCTTTACAGAAAGGTCAAAACTACCTATTTTAAGCAAATTGAAAAGGATATTGAAAACGGCAAAAAAAGCCTTTTGGATATGGATAGATTTATTGTAGGGTTGATTGAGGAGGGGTTGAGGAAGGAGTGAATTTTAAGATTGTTCTAAAACTCTAATTTTTAACCCCACACAACCGCTTCTTTGACATCTTTCCTTATATCCTGGAATTTTTTCATAAATTTGCACGCCTTTTTCCAAAGAGGTAATTCCCGGTAACATATTTTCCACACCTTCACCTTCTAGTATCTCTCTGAAAGTTGAATAAGAATTTACTTCTAGTATTTCACAAACGACAAAGTTTTTAGGATTTTTACCTTCAAAAAACTTTACTTTTGAGCCACTTTTTAAATTGGCAAAGCCTCCTGAGTTTATTCTACCCTCAACTGTTTTTTGCCCAGTTTTTATAAGATCAAGGTATTGTTTTTGCAAAGTAAATTCTGGAATATTTTCACTATCTTGTTTATTTTTTAAGATTGGTTTTTCTGGCATAAATTTTATTTTAATTTTGTTAGACAAATTGCAACTACTCCGTATTTTTGCTCATCTTCTTTCTTGTAAAATTTATAATAAATCTGTTCTCCCTCCTCCAAAGTCTGAACCTCTGGTAAAACATTTTTTAATCCTTCAAAAATCAACATTTCTTTAAAACTTTTGTATTTAACTATATTCTTAATTTCTATTTCTAAACCACCATTAAAAACCACGTTATCACCCTGTTTAAAAGTAAAATACTTATCTTTACCTAGCCTGCCTTCTACAGTTTTTTGACCATTTTTGATCAAAGAAAAATAAGGCTCTTGGATATTTAGTTCTAGAATTTGAGAAGTATGCATAAAAATTGTATAAAAAAAGAAAGTGATTTAAAGTTTTTTGATTAAAATTGATTCTTCTACACCCTCTTTGTATTTTCCAGCTTCTTTGTGTGTTTCTTTAAAGCCGCATTTGCTTACAAAAAAGTAATAGGACTCAGGTTTTTCTTCTGAAACAGTAACCAATAAATTTTCCGCTTTCACACTTCGGGCATATTCTATAGCCTTTGTAAATAATTTAGCACCAAAGCCACAGCCTCTATTATTTTCAGGATTAACGACAAAAAGTGTTTTAATTTCAATAGCTTGTACCCCCCCCCACTTGAGCAAATTCATTATTAGGCTGGGATTTATAAACTAACACACCTCGTATTTCTCCATTTTCCATTAACAATTGGCATTTTCTATCTTGTGCTTCTCCAATTTTGTTAAGTGCATTTGTTTGATCACTATAAAGCGGAGCAATAATTTGATTAAATAGCTCTTCAACTTGAGGAAATAGCGGATGTTCTTTACTCACTTCTACAAAATGTATCGGGTTCTCAAACTTTGATTCTGGTAAATTATTTCTTGCTAACTCTGACATATAAAATTCAAAAAACAAATTATTTGGTAAAAATAATAAACGCTTATTTCTCCTGTTTTGTCAATTGCTGTACTTTGCATTCCACCTTGAAGTACAACTTTTAACATTCAGAAATTGTAAATCTAATTTTGACTAAAAACAAATTAGTTCGTTAGCTACTTTTATTGTGTCTTTATCTTATCAATTCCTAGATTGCGGTAACCGCAAGAAAATCGAAAAATTTGGCGAGTATATCCTTATTAGGCCTTGTCCGCAAGCCATTTGGAAGCCGTTTACTCCCGAAATTTGGTCCACTTTTGATTCAGAATTTATCAGAACCGGTAGTGAAAAGGGAACCTGGCAAGGTAAAAAACTGCCTCAAAGCTGGGAAGTGACCACAGATTCTGGTTTAAAATGGATTATTGAACCGAATGATTTTGGAAATGTGGGAATTTTTACAGAGCATTTTACTTATACTACTGATTTATTCCAATTTTTTGATAAAAACGAGCATATTCTGGATCTTTTTTCCTACTCCGGATCAAATATTATCGAATTACTTAAAAATGGTTACACCGCAACCGCCGTTGATTCTAGTAAATCAGCTATGGATGCCTATTCCAAAAACCTGGAAAATAACCAAATTAGCCGTGATGGCCAGAGATTAATCTTAGAAGATGCTATCAAATTTGTGGCTCGTGAGGTTCGTAGAGAAAAAAAATATGGCAGCATGATAGTTGATGCTCCTAGTTTTGGACGGGGTAATAAGGGAGAAGTATTCGACATCGATCAGCAACTGGTAGATTTATTTACGCATTTGGAAAAACTATTAAAACCAGATGGAAAATTGGTGCTTACTCTGCACTCGCCGCGGTTTACAGTTGAAGGGCTAAAGATTTTTCTCAGTCAGATTTTTAAAAATAAGACCATCCAACCCAAAGAAATTTTAAACATGTCTAAATCTGGAGTTGGATTACCCAGTGGAATCATCATTTTTATTGGCTAAATGGCAATTATTGGGATTGACGAAGTGGGTAGGGGTTCACTGGCTGGACCAGTAGTTCTAGCTGGTGTATATCTGGATTCCAGCTATCCAATTGAAACAAAATTTTACACGCAAAACGCTTGGTACAAAGATAATCCTGAGTTTGCCGGAGTTCGTGATAGCAAAAAATTAAGCTTACCAAAACGACTAAAAATATCCGATCTGGTTCTAAAATCGGATGTAAAGCACCTTCTGTTATCTGCTTCTAATGACCTAATTGATGAATTTGGAATCGGGGTATGCCTAAGCTATTTATTACTTTTTAATCTGTATATTTTAACACAAAATCAGTCATTAAAGAGAATAATTGTTGATGGGAAAATCAAAATTTTAACTAAAATTGATCCATTTTTGACCCAAAAGATAATTACCGAAAATAATCTCCAATTGGATTTAAATAAATTTACAGATTTTGTAAATGTACAGAAATTACCAATAATCAGGGAAAATTTTGCGGATGACAAATATTTAGCCGTAAGTCTGGCTAGTAATCTAGCTAAAGTCTATCGAGATAATCTAATGGATGAATTATCCAAGGTTTTTCCAGAATTTGATTGGCACAAAAATAAAGGCTATGGAAGTCAGTTTCATCGTCAGGCGATTTTTAATTGCAACGGCAAAAATCAACATCTTAGACAAAGTTTTTTAAGTAGAGTGTTGAAAACCGATTCTAAGAAATTCTGAAAACATTCGGTAATGCCGATAATTCTGGCCAATAGATTGACCGAAAACGAAATTTGTTCAATAAAACTACAGATGCTCGATATAATCACTTACCCAAATTCTGTACTAGATGCAGTGGCCAAAGACGTAGAATTACCTTTAAATAAAGAAACTCAGACTTTGATTCGCAAAATGTTTGTAACTGTAGAAGGTAAAGGCGTGGGTCTAGCTGCTCCCCAAGTGGGCGTTTCTCTACAGCTGTGTATTATCAAATTGGATCCAGAAATGGTCAAAAAAGGCTTTAAAAACTTGGAATTTGTGATGATTAACCCCAAAATTACTTTTTATTCTGAAGTAAAAAACAAGATGGTTGAAGGTTGCTTGAGTTTTCCAAATCAGTATTATCAAATTGTCAGGCCAGCCAATATTGGTGTCGAATTTACCACAATCAAAAACTTTAAAGAATTTATAAATGGTAGCGATCCAGTGTTAGTTACCAAAAATCTGGTGGCAAATGAATGGCTATCCAGAGTAATTCAACACGAAGTAGATCATTTAAATGGCAAAGTGTTTATCAATCTTGGTGGCAAGAAAATCCAAGAAGACGACCTGGATGAACACAATATTGTTGACTAATTTGCTGTAACCGGCTTAATTTTTTTCACATGCCAAAACAATCACAAAATCAAATTAATTCCCTAGAAACAGAGAATAACCTGACCCAAAGGCAAAGAACTTTGTTATTTTCAGTGATCAAAGAATATTGTGATACGGGCCTTGCGGTCGGCTCTAAAGAAATCCGAGATAAATATGGTTTTGATTTTTCCCCGGCAACTATCCGTAACGAGTTTGCGGCTCTCAGAGACAGCGGTTTTTTGTTTCAACCCTTTACAAACGCTTCCAGTAAACCCACAGAAAAAGCCTTTAAACTGTTTATCGACCAGCTAATAGCCGGACTACAGATTACCAACAAACAGCAACAAGATCTGAAAAAACGATTGATGGACATGGAGAGTCAGCAAGCCAATCTAAATAATGAAATCAGCAGACTGTTGGCTTTTCAAGGTGGAGGGGTGGGGTTTTCGGTCTCGGGCGGAGGTGGCAATTTTACAGGTATTTCCAATCTATTAAACGCTCCCAGCGAAGGCAAAGTTGCCGAACTTTTGGACTTTTTGGATAATTTTGATAAATATAAACAACCACTTTTGGAAGCCACCAATGATGCTAAATCATTAACTATAATCGACCCAAATAATACCAAAAAAGCTACCAAAAAACGACTTAAAACAATATTTGGTGACGAAAATCCAGTCTTACCGCTTGGTAAAGGCTATGCCTTGGTGGCCACCGAAATTTATGTAAACGGCAGTAAAACAGTTGTGGGCTTAATCGCTGCAACTCACCTGGTTGCCCGCAAAAAAAACTTGGAGTTAGTGGACGGTTTATCTCAATTACTAGGTGGAAAAGAGTAGGGGTAGGGGATTAGCTTATTGGCTTGACTTAGCACTAGTTTTGGTAGTATTGTAAAATGTAACAAGAAGATTTGGCAAAATTATTTGTAAATTTATAAATGATATTTTCCAAGATATACATATAGAACCCCATAAAGATAGTTTAGATGAAGGATTTGTCGATTTTATATACAATGATCATGTTATTGATTTTGTTAATACTGACCATCCTGTTTCTCTTACAAATAAAATAGACACAGTAAAAATTGTACATACAAACACAAGGGTAAATATTGGTGAGTCGAAAGGTTTAGAATATGATGCAATTTTAATTTATTGTACTAAAGATATGTTAAAAGCTTGTCTTGAAAAAGATTCATCTAAATTAAAACTGGAAACCAAAATAAGCTCTATGTTGCACTAACAAGAGCTAGAAAAGTAGTCGGTATTTATGTTAATGAAACTAAAAATATATTAAAATCTGATCCGTTGTTCGATTAAAAATACCTGAAACCATTAACAACTTAATGCCAATACCCCAAAACAACACCTCACAAATCACCTGTCCAAACTGTAGACATCATTTTGAAGGCACTACTGCCCTTACTAGCCAAATCAAAATTGAACTGGAAAATGAGTATGCCCAAAAAGCAAAAATTGAAGAGCAAGAGAGAAAAAGAAATTAGCAGAGTGATTAACTCCACTACAACCATGTATGGAGATTTACAAGGAATTGTAGACTCGAAACTAGAAAGAGTAGAAAGACTTCAATGGGAAGGTAGTTTTGAGGGTTTAGATGGTCATTTGAAGACTATCTTTTAAACAATTTTTCCATTGACAATATTCAAATGATATTAATCTTTGATTTCTCTTTTAAAATGACTATACAATCCACGATAATCTTTTTCGATCCAAGAGTTTGAACCTACTATTTTGTAAGGCTCTAGATCAGGTCTCTCTTGAGCAAACAGCTCACCATTTTTATCAGAAAATATCCTAATACAAGTAGAGAATGAAGCCAAAACTTCAACATAATAAAATGGATCAACACTCCAAAATATTTCAAATGTGCCATCAACTTGCTTTTTTACTTCATATGTAGGTGTGAATTGGGACAACCACTCTTTAGTGAAATCTATGTTTTTGTTTTTTAGAATTTTGTTAAAGGTACTAATAGTTTCACTAGCTCCACTCCAATAAAAAAATTTATTATGTTCTTCTGTTTCTGGTTTAATTGCTCCTCTCCCATCACTCTTAGCATAGTTTCTTCCGTCCTTAAATTCGCCTACTAACTCAATCGTTAAACCTGTGCCTGCTTTAAATATTACCTCATAGAGTTTGTTCCAATGACTTCGGATGACGATTCTAGCGTATTTTTGTTTTGGGAATATAATTGGACTCATAAATGTCTCACCTAGAATAACTGGATCAGAAATAGTTTTGGTTATAGGTGATGTTTCAGGAATTTGAGATGCACTTAATTCTGTTTCTGGCTCTAATTCCTCTTGTTCTTTAGATTCATACATTTCTGATAACCCTTCAGCAAAAAATCTAGATTGGTAAACTGGTATTATTACAAGGCGACCTGCTTGAGGATTTCTAGCAGTGTGAATAGTCTTATTTGAAGTATGGGGCTTACCATATTGATCGAAATGTAGCCCATTATACCATTCTGTCAGTGATAAAATTGGTATCGATTCAGCTAGTCCTAAAATCTCCACTGCAAAGTCATTAGAACTTGAATTTTGGTTTGAGTATAACAATGAGCGAAAAAAAACATCTAAATCTAGACTATTATTTTTATTCTGTTCTTCTTGATTTGGGCTGAAATATAGCGAATAAAGAAACTTGTTTCTGCCTTTCTTTTTCATTACTAGACCTTGATTTTGATCTTCACTCATTAAACTATGCAAATCTGGTTGTGCTTTTAATAATCTACAATCATCGTAATTCAACAATTGATTTATTAAATACCTACCAAAATATTGAAATTGAACTTGTTTGCCTAAAAAATCAACTAAGTTTCGAATGGTTCTAGGTACAGTTGTTCGAATCGATGGATCAACATATTGGTAAAAATATCTGATAAACACTGCTAAAAGATCTCTTTTTGTGTTAAAATCATCTTGATTATTAATTAATCTGTCGAAGTCAGGAATTTTTGAATTTTTCTCTTTTCTCTCTAATTCCACTTTGCTTGCCAATAGTCGATATTCATAAGAGTTTGGATGACTAATTACTGATTTGAGATACTCATTTAACATCCATTCTGTTGCTTCTTGAATAAACTCAATCTGAACAATACAGCTTTGAAAACCTTGTATTCCTTCTTTTCCGACTCTGGTTTGGTAATCTAAACTATTTCTCAATGCTTTTTCAAATGGTGTATTAGTCTGATCTCTAGCAGATCTTATTAGTGTTGCAATCTGTAACTCGTTTAAATCTTTACCTCTAAACTCAATTATTTTAGGTACCTCAAGAGATAGCTCATGCTCAACTAGAGCCTCTTCCTTAATGTTTCTCTGCTCTCTGTTTTTTGTCATATTCTAGAATTTAATCATAATTACAATTTTGTACAATAAATGTTTAATTTCTGAGATTCTCAATTATCAGTCTCCAACTGGTCAATTAGTCCCCTCTCCTTATTATCCTTTTAGGATCTCCAGTCGTACCCACCCTTTTGGAGCAAGAAGTGGTCAGTGACCCACTTCTGTTAATTTAGACAATAAGTTCTCTTCTAGTTGAATAATATTTGAAAACTGTAGTAATAATCTAAATTAATATATGCTAATATATGCGTGGTAAAAAAGTTCCAGAACCTGT
>Ga0172372_10012998_pt1 | contig 10372 bp, 11 predicted proteins | sample LakKiv5m_2_FD_114544 | JGI IMG/M metagenome (GOLD analysis project Ga0172372, IMG submission 114544) | Freshwater microbial communities from Kabuno Bay, South-Kivu, Congo - kab_092012_9.5m | ecosystem: Environmental > Aquatic > Freshwater > Lake | place: Democratic Republic of the Congo... | reverse complement strand
CAAGAACAACTTCCCGATGCCAACTTCAAAGGTGAAAGTCAACCTGGTTCTGGTGATCTGACACAAGATTCTGAAGAGTCCGACGATGAAGAGTCTGAAGAGTCTCAGTCTGGTGAATCTTATGGTGGTACGGCTGACAAGTCTGGTTCCAAATTTGATACCCCTGGTGATCACTCCTCTTACGAAGAGGGTGTAACGATGGAAAACTTTGAGGAAAAGATTGAAAATCTTCGGGGTCACGATACCCGTGAGACTTGTTATGTTGAGATTCCCAAGGTTAATCTCAACACTGTCGTCGTTCCTTATCAGGAAGTATGGAAAGTGCACGACAAAGAACGTGAAACCTTGGCCAAACGTGATGCACAACACGGTTACAGCTATGATCGCACATCTTACTATCGGGATGAGTATCGTAAGTTCAAAAAGTCTGCTCAGAAAGAAGTGAGTTATCTGGTCAAAGAGTTTGAGTGCCGCAAGTCTGCTGCTTCTTATGCACGTGCCAACACCTCTAGGACTGGAGTTCTTGACACATCTAAACTTCACACTTACAAATTCAGTGAGGATCTTTTTAAAAAGATCACTGTGTTACCAGATGGTAAGAATCACGGGTTGATCTTTGTCCTTGACTGGTCTGGTTCTATGTCTGCGGTTCTCAAAGATACTGTCAAACAACTTCTGAATCTGGTTTGGTTCTGTCGTAAGGCGAACATTCCATTTGAGGTCTTTGCTTTTACAAATGACTGGCTGCGTAATGGTGTCAATCTCCCATACATCTATCCTGGTGATTCTATTCATCAAGATTTTAAAGTCAACGATTTTGTGGTTTCCTCAAGTTTCAATATGATGACTTTCTTGTCCAGTCAAGCTTCTGCTAAAGAATTTGAACACCACTGTGAGAATCTCTTTGTTCTTGCCTGTACTCAAGATGGAATGTATCAACTTGGTCTGTCTGGTACACCTCTGAATGAAGCTCTGATCACTCTTCACCAACTCATTCCCGATTTCAAGAAACGTTATGGTGTTGAGAAACTGAATACCATTGTTCTTACGGATGGTGAAGCCCAATACATTCCTTACTTCGTTAGTTTTCAACGCAAGGATGGTGAAGAGGTTCACGGTTACAATAATATTTCTGCTAACACTTGTCTCCGTGATCGTAAACTTGGTCGTGTCTACAACTTCTCTGATCGATATTTTGGTCTGACTCAAACTCTTCTGAGTAATCTGAATGAAAAATTTGGAGATGTAAACTTTATCGGCATTCGTCTTCTGTCTGGTTCGGAGTTGCGTCGATTTCTTGATCGTAATCTCAATCAAAATGAGGTTTATGACGTTATGTTAAAGTGGAAAAAGGACAAGTCTGTCGCACTCAACGATATGGGTTATACTAAGTTCTTCGCAATGTCATCTCAGTCACTCTCTAATGATACTGATTTTCAAGTACAAGAAGATGCTAGTAAGTCTCAAATCAAGTCTGCTTTCATCAAATCTCTCAACTCTAAAAAGTTGAACAAGAAAGTTCTATCACAGTTTATGGAGTTAGTTGCGTGAACATTTTTGCTACAGATCAGTGCCCGCGATTGTCGGCGCAAGTTTTGCCAGACAAACATATTGTTAAAATGCCATTGGAGAGTTGTCAAATGATCTCCATTATTTTTTCTTCTTGGTATTATGACTGGGGTCAAATTCACAAAGTTGATGGAGAACCATACAATACTAAGAAGGGTGCGTTTCGTAATCATCCTTGCACTCAATGGGCTGGACAAAATCAATTCAACACAGCTTGGTTGATTACCCACGGTATTGCACTCTCTACAGAATATACACATCGATATGGTAAAGTTCATTCGTGCAATAAAACACTCTTTGAAGCTAAACAACTGTTTCATCGCAAGACTGGTAAAGACATTACTTGTCACAGTATGGCGGATAAGTTTGCACGTGCAATGCCCGATGAGTATAAGTATGATACAAATATAGATACTTTTGATGCCTACAAAATGTACGTCGCATCGAAACCCTGGGTTTCAACCAATTATCTCAAGTGTCCTGACAGAAAGCCTTGGTGGATTGAATGAAAAGTTATCCCACAAAACTTGATAACCCTTACCTTGTAAGAGTCACTGTAAATAAAAACACGTGGGGTATCTATCGTAGAGATCCGTATCAAAAACTTGCAGAGTTTGGATCTGAGTTTGAAGCCTATTCAGCAAGACGTGCACTTATAGACTTTGAAAATGACCAAACTTGATAGACATTGTTATGACAAAATTAACAATGAATGGGTTATTATAAAAACGTATACACTTGAATATCAAAAGATTCCTTACAACATTGCAACTATTCTTGAGTGTTCTAGAAGACTTCGACAAGTTCTCACACCAGATCTTTTAACAAAGAAGTATCGACTGGAAAACGAAACGAATCCGATGTATGGGCATTGTTACCATACAACACAAGCAATGTACTATCTTTTAGACACTGATACTCTGGACCCTATGCGAGGTCGTGATTGGAGAGGGGAGGATCATTGGTGGCTAAGAGATAGAGAAAATGGATTCATCGTTGATATGACAGCTGATCAATATTATTCAATCGATAAAGAACCACCATACGATAAGGGTAAAGTTACATCTTGGTATGGTTGGAAACAAAGACCTCATAAGAGAACGTTAGACCTAATTACTAGATTGCAGGTAGACAGTCAAATAACTGTCCACTGCCCCCTTCAAACCGTCTGATTCCAGAGTATATTACTTACATACCAATGAGGTTTCAAACCAATGTCCGCTATCAATATCGTTGATGCTCTTCGTGATGCTTACGGTGACAAAATCACTTCGGGTGATGTTCGTGGATACTGTGCTGCACACGGTATCTCTTATCCTACCGTTACCCGTAAATTGGATCAGTACAAGTTGTCTCGTGGAACTTGGGATCTGACCATTCAAGAAGCTCGTCAACAACTTGAGAAAGTTGTGACGGCTCCTGCAGTTGTGCCTCCTGTAGAACAGAACCTCATTCCTGAGAAAGATGATTCCTTCGTCAAGTTTGGTAACTTTAACGATATTAAAAAGATTGTTCAGTCCCGTCTTTTTTATCCTGCGTTCATCACGGGTCTTTCGGGTAATGGTAAAACGTTCTCCGTGGAGCAAGCGTGTGCTCAACTTAAGCGTGAACTGATTCGTGTTAACATCACCATTGAAACTGATGAGGATGATCTGATCGGTGGTTTCCGACTGATCAATGGTGAGACTGTGTGGCACAACGGCCCCGTGATTGAAGCTCTGGAACGCGGCGCCGTCCTTCTTCTGGATGAGATTGATCTTGCATCGAACAAAATCTTGTGTCTTCAGTCCATTCTTGAAGGTAAGGGTGTATTCCTGAAGAAAATTGGTCGTTGGGTGAAACCTGCGTCTGGATTCAACATCATCGCAACTGCTAACACCAAAGGTAAGGGTTCTGATGATGGCCGTTTTATTGGAACTAATGTCCTGAACGAAGCGTTTCTGGAACGATTCCCTGTCACTCTTGAACAGGAATATCCTTCTCCTAAGATCGAACAGAAAATCCTTGAAGGGGTCTCTCTGGATCTTGGTGTTGAGGATCGTGAGTTCTGCCAACGACTTGTTGATTGGGCTGACATCATTCGTAAGACGTTCTACGATGGTGGGATCGAAGAGTTGATCTCCACTCGTCGTCTGGTTCACATCATTCGTGCCTACTCTATCTTTGGTGATAAAGTCAAAGCAATCCAAGTCTGTCTCAATCGATTTGATGAAGAGACTAAATCATCCTTCCTTGATCTGTATGACAAAGTGGATGAAACTGTTGACATCAACGCCACTGATGAGGTACAATAACAACGTGTTCTCTGCATTATGAAATGAATAATGAACTCCCAATGGAGGGGTATGAATGGACACCCCTCCCTTATCCTTACAGTCGATCAGTTGATGGTAATGTGCAACCCTGGGGTCACAGTGATTTAGAATATCTCAATTCAATGTACCCCGACATCCCAAATGATTGTAAAGAACCTATCGTCATGAATGATTTTAAAATAGAACTCACTAACACGAATGGGTTCTGGAAATATGAAGAGGACAAAACACTCAAAGAAATCGAACAATATCTGACTAGCACCTACCATTCTCACTATACATCGGAGAAGTCTCAAACTCAAACTTTGGATCTTATTGAGAGTATTGGTGACGCCGAACCTTTTACCAGATCTAACGCGATCAAATACCTGTCGCGGTTTGGTAAAAAGAACGGTAAATCCAAACTTGACATTTTGAAAGCCATCCATTATTGTATTCTTCTCTACCACTTTTCTGGTCTTCACAATGAACGCAAAGACACCTATGAAACTTTCTAATAGTACCACCAACATCCTGAAGAACTTCTCCACGATCAACCAGTCAATCCTGATCAAGGAAGGTAACAAACTGAAGACGATCTCTGTGATGAAGAACATTCTTGCAGAAGCTGAGATTGAAGAGGAGTTTGAGAGGGAGTTTGCAATCTACGATCTCAATCAGTTTCTCAGTGGTCTCTCTCTGTATAATGCACCTGATCTTGACTTTGGTGAAAGTTATTTGACCATCCGTGATGGTTCTCGTCGTGCAAAGTATTTCTTTGCAGACCCTAATGTGATTGTGTCACCACCTGATAAAGAGATTTCTCTACCTTCACGTGATGTTTGTTTCACTGTTGCAACACAACAACTTGATGCACTTCTCAAGGCTGCAGCAATCTATCAGGTCTCTGATCTATCTGCGGTTGGCCGTAATGGTAAAGTTGAATTGGTTGTGCACGATAAGAAGAACGACACCTCTCACGACTTTGTTGAGGAGGTTGGTGTGACCGACGATGAGTTCTGTTTCAACTTCAAAGTTGAGAATATCAAGATCATTCCTGGTTCCTATGATGTTGTTATCTCTTCTAAACTTCTTGCTGAGTTTACTAACAAGAACGTTAATCTTAAGTATTATATCGCACTGGAACCTGACTCAACCTACGTTTGATACTGATGCCTCGTAATGAATTTCTGTGGGTGGAAAAATATCGCCCACGTAAAATTGAAGATTGCATCTTACCAGATGCTTATAAGAAGACGTTTGTAGAGTTTCTAAATAAAAAAGAGATTCCAAACCTGATGCTTGCAGGGCCCCCAGGTTGTGGAAAAACCACTGTTGCGAAAGCTTTATGTGAAGAACTAGGAGTTGATTATTATGTCATTAACGGATCTGATGAGGGACGATTTCTTGACACGGTACGGAACCAGGCCAAGAACTTTGCCTCGACCGTCTCACTTTCTGTATCTGACGCGAAGCACAAAGTCGTCATTATTGACGAAGCTGATAACACCACCCACGATGTACAGCTCCTCTTACGGGCAAATATTGAGACATTTTATAACAATTGCAGATTCATCTTCACCTGCAATTACAAAAACAAAATCATTGAACCTCTCCACTCCCGATGTGCAGTTGTTGAGTTCAGTATCAATGGAAAACAAAAACAACAACTTGCAGCTCAGTTCTTCAAACGACTCCAAACCATCCTTTCCAAAGAGAATATTGAATCGGATCCGAAAGTTCTTGTAGAACTTATTAATAAACACTTTCCAGATTATCGTCGTGTACTTAATGAGTGTCAGCGGTATTCAACCAGTGGAAAAATTGACAGTGCAATTCTAGCTGAGTTTACCGATGTTAAGGTTACTGATCTTATTAAAAATCTTAAAGAGAAGAACTTCGCTGAAGTACGTAAGTGGGTCGTCAATAATTTGGATAATGATCCTAACGTACTTCTTAGGCGTGTTTACGATGCTCTTTGTGTCACCCTTGAAGGTCCTTCTATTGCTGCTGCTGTCCTCATTGTTGCTAAGTATCAGTATCAGATTGCCTTCGTTGCCGATCAAGAAATTAATCTTTTGGCGGCGATGACAGAGATTATGGTTGAATGTAATTTCAAATGACCTACATTACTAAAGGTGATATCAAAGAATTCGGATCCTATGAAGATCGATCTGATTCCTTTGATGATGATCGTGATGTTGACACGTTCATTAAGTTTTTGTCAACAGTCCATAAAGATGATGATGATGTAAAATTTAAAAAAAAACCGTTTGGTATCTATGGTGTAGATCTAGGTGTTTTTATCGATGGTCAACTCTCCTACACCGTTGATGTTGAGAGGTGGAGTGCTTGGAAAGATGATTGGCCAAAGTTTTACTCTCACGTTAGTTTCCTAGGTAGAAAGGAAAAGTTTTTGAACAGAAAAGAAAACTTCGCGATGGTCTTTTTCAACTATGACCTCACGAAGTTTATTTGCGTTGACAAGAAAAGTATAGTAAAATATCCTACAATAGACAGACATACTCAAGGTAAACTTGATCGTATCAAACAAATATCCTTTGATGATGCGCGTTTGTATGGCCCTAATCTAACCGAAAGAGAAAAGACCCTTTTCAAAAACCATAAGGTTCGTGAGATCAAATGATTTTGTGTGAGAGTGATGCAGTGTATGCTGCGGATAAGTTCGTCAATTACTTTTCCAATATGGATCGTATTGATGAGTATCTTCGTAATGTAAAGATTGAGAGGGTTCTCAATCGTAGCCCTCTGTCGCGGTTTTATGAAGAGGAAGATACTCACGGTATGTTTACGGCTTATGATATGCATCCAGAGGATATGGACATCGCGTGTTATGAAGCCGTAGATCTAAAGAAGACTAGTGGACGTGTCTCTAACATTCGTTCGTTGAAAGAGTTCAATGAGAAGTTGCAGATCACCACATCTCACGCAATCGAAGACAGTGTTCCTGGTAAGTCTTTGAAGTGGATGATTGTTGAGAAAAATACCAATACGATCATTGGGTTCTGTCGGTTTGGTTCACCCACAATCAACTCCAAACCACGTAACGAATGGTTGGGTCAGACTCCTGATCTGACAATCTTCAATCGTCACGCGATTATGGGTTTCATTATTGTTCCTACACAACCTTTTGGTTATAACTATCTTGGGGGTAAACTTCTTGCGATGCTTTGTTGCACTCACGAGGTTCGTGAGTTGTTGAACAAGAAGTATGATGCAAACATCTGTCACTTTGAAACTACATCTTTGTACGGTTCTACTAAGAGTGCATCACAGTATGATGGTCTCAAACCGATTATGCGATACAAAGGATTAACCGATAGTAACTTCACACCTCTTCTTCACGATCACATCTTCAAGGATCTGAACAAATGGTTCATCGAAAGGAACAACGGGGAGACGTTAGTGAAAGCCGACGCATCCAGTCGCAAACTCAAAACACAACAGAGGATGATTGCAATCATCAAGAAGAACTTACCTTCTCAAAAGGTTGTGGAGTTCCAGACTGCGATTGCAAATGCAACTGCACTGACTGAGAAGAAACGCACATACTTTTCAGACTATGGATTCGCCAATGTGCGTGAGATGCTTCGTGGTGAGGATACGCAACTCGTGGAGAATCCTCAAAATTTTGATAAGTTCTATATGGAATCTGTAATTGAGAAGTGGAAGAAGATGTCTGCTAAAAGATATGAGAAGTTGAAGTCCGATGGTAACCTTCGTACAGAACTTGAAGTCTGGACTAAGGATATGGAAATCGACATTATCAGATAGAAAATAATAAATAAACAAGCCACGATCAGAGATTTAATATGACTTTAGATCTTCATAACTTTTTCAAATTTTATGATGACGCTAATTCTAATCACGTTGCCGCTGTTCAGTGGTTAGAAGACAATCTACCTGCTCAGTTTCTAGATGATGCTGAGGCTGAGTGGATCGGAATTTTCAGAACAAAACCTCCTACACCAGAGGTCCTTGCGGTTCCCTATTTCAATCAAGTAGATAACTACAGAGATGCACACAGAACTTGCAACAGTTCTTCGTGTGCGATGTGCCTTGCTTTCCTAAAGCCTGGTTCAATCAAAGGTGATGATGAGTATGTTAAGAAAGTATTTGCAATTGGCGATACGACTGACCATGCCGTACAGACCAAGGTTCTTGCGGGTTATGGAGTTAAGTCACACTTTAGTTACAATCTTTCTTTTGCTGATGTTGATAAAAGTCTTGATGCTGGGAAACCTGTCGTTATTGGTATCTTACATCGCGGTTCTTTATCTGCACCTACTGGTGGGCATATGTGTGTTGTAATTGGTAAGACTCCAGATGGTAAGGGCTATTTTGTGAACGACCCTTATGGTTCTCTGAACGACAACTACACAGGCCCTGTGACAAACGGTAAGAAGACCGTTTACACCAAAGCAGTTCTTAAGCATCGTTGGTGCCCAGGTGGCAACGATGGTTGGGGTAGAATTTTCGACTGATAGGAGGCACAACAATGGCAACGATCGATCTGCATAACTTCTTCAAGTTCTACGACGAGAAGAATCCCAATCACGTTAAATCCGTGCAGTGGTTGGAGGACAATCTTCCAGTCAAGTATCTAGAGGATAACGTTGAGTGGGCGGAGATTTTTAGAGGAAAAAAGACTAGTGCTGCACCAGCACCCGCTGCTGCAGCTCCTGTAACAGGTGGTGATGATGTGCCACAGATGGGTATCAAACTCATCAAAGAGTTTGAGGGGTGTCACCTCAAGGCATACCCTGATCCTCTGACTGGTGGACTTCCAATTACTATTGGTTGGGGTTCCACTCGTAAGAAGGATGGATCACACTTTAAGATGGGTGATACATTAACACAGGCAGAAGCGGATGCACTTCTTATTGAACAGTGCAAGAATGAGTTTCTTCCTGCACTTCGTAAAGTCCCACATTGGAATGAGATGTCAGATGGAAAAAGAGGAGCTCTTCTCAGCTTTGCTTATAATCTTGGTGCTGGTTTCTACGGGGGCTCTAACTTTAATACTATTACTAAACGTCTGAAGAATAAAGAATGGGATCTTGTTCCCGATGCATTATTCCTCTATCGCAATCCTGGTTCAAATGTAGAGGCAGGTCTTGCTCGTAGAAGAAAGGCAGAAGGCGAAGCGTGGAAAAAAGGATAAATAGTTACAATCATAACTGATTCTTGATCTTAACTGGTCTGAATCTACATAGTCCGAGTCCTCTGTGATTCGGTGAATACTTTACTTTTCATACTTCGGTTTGTTTCGTTTAGTACACACTGAACTCACAGAGGATTTTTATGTCTTACGCATCAAAGGCGCTTGCTGCGGCGTCTGCTTTGTTAATGGGAAGTAGTGCAATCGCAGCCCCATTAGTTTTAGAAGGAAACTATGTAAAGATCGGTGTTAATGATGCTGGAACTGTTGGTTCTGGCGGTAACACTTCTCCTGGTATTCTCTACGATTCCACAGGAACCGCAACATTTAATCCTTCATATGATTATCTAACTCCTGGTTCTCCTTTTGAGGGGTGGACTGTAAAAGGTATTGATACTGACGGCACCACAGTTCTTTTTAACTACTATCATAATAACACTAATGTTGGTGGAGCACCTATCACAGGAACTCTTGTAGATAAGTCTGGTGTTTCATATCGTGGTTTAACTTTTGACAATCGTGCTGTATGGTCTGGTTCGGTCACCGAGTTTGATATTGAGCACGACTATCGTTTTAATGATAACCAACAGTTTGTGGACATCAATACTCGTTTAGAGTTTAAGATGAATGTTCCTACATTATACTTTGGAAGATTCACCGACCCCGATGCAAGGGCAGCAGCAGGAGACAGTTCAGCGACACTCAATGTAAGAGGATATGCTGGTGGTGTTCCTGCCACGAATGTAGTTCTCTCAGAGGCACTTGCTTCCAAGTATGCTCTTGGACTATTCACTGCGGCAACTAACTCTAATACTGGTATTAGTGCTTCTTGGTCAACCGACCCATTAACATACTATGGTGGACAGGATGATGGTGATGGAGACTACACCATCGGTATGGCATTTATGTTCTCTGGTATTAACACTGGGGACATTATAAACATTCAGTATGCTTATATCTTTGGCCCTTCATCCTATGATGCTGCTTCTGGTGCTGTTGCTGGTGGTGCTGGTGGTGCAACCTCATCATCCTTCACCGTTACTGATGTAGGTTCTGCTTCTGCTCCAACAACTCCATCAACTCCAACAGTCACAGGAACGAGCACAGTTAATAATGTAACTTCATCAACAGCACAATCAACAACACTTCCTGTTTTAACTGTAAGTCTTGCCGAGCATTCTCCAACCGAGTCTGGTGGAAGACAAAGAATCAACCGTCATACAACGACAAATGTTACAACTCCTTATGTAACAACAACAGTTACAACTCCTGTGACCACAACCACTTATTCTGATGGAACATCTACAACAACTAATGGAACACCAGT
>Ga0172372_10012995_pt1 | contig 10373 bp, 4 predicted proteins | sample LakKiv5m_2_FD_114544 | JGI IMG/M metagenome (GOLD analysis project Ga0172372, IMG submission 114544) | Freshwater microbial communities from Kabuno Bay, South-Kivu, Congo - kab_092012_9.5m | ecosystem: Environmental > Aquatic > Freshwater > Lake | place: Democratic Republic of the Congo... | reverse complement strand
GTTCACCGCGCTCGAGGCGGTCGGCCGCGCGCTGGAGGGTTCCGAGGTCCGCCTCGGCGCCCAGAATATGCACGCGGAGGCCAGCGGCGCCTTCACCGGCGAGGTCTCGGCCCCGATGCTGCGCGCGATCTTCGCGACGCACGTGATCCTCGGCCACAGCGAGCGCCGCACCCTCTTCGGCGAGACCGACGAGGGCGTGAACCGCAAGGTCCTCGCCGCGCTCAAGCACCAGTTGAAGCCCATCGTGTGCGTGGGCGAGACCCTCGCCGAGCGCGAGGCGGGCGCCACCCTCAAGGTGGTCCAGACCCAGGTGGAGCGCGGGCTCGAGGGCGTCAGCCGCGAGCTGGCCCCGACTTTGGTGATCGCCTACGAGCCGGTCTGGGCGATCGGCACCGGCAAGGTGGCGACGACGGAGCAGGCCCAGGAGGTGCACGCGTTCATCCGCGGCCTGCTGGTGAAGCTTTTCGGCGACGCGGCCGCGCAGCGCATCCGGATCCTCTACGGCGGCTCGATGAAGCCGGCCAACGCGCCGGAGCTGCTGGCGCAGAAGGACATCGACGGCGGCCTGATCGGCGGCGCGAGCCTTGAGGCGCGCAGTTTCCTGGAACTCGTCGCGGCCGCGGCGCGCTGAGCCGGCCGCGGCCGGGGGCGCGGGCAAGAAAATCCTTGCCGTCCCCCCGGTCGGGCCAGACTTTTCCCGTCCCCGTCGGTAGGATACTCAAGTGGCCAACGAGGGCAGACTGTAAATCTGCTGGCTTACGCCTTCCCTGGTTCGAATCCAGGTCCTACCACCACTTTCCCCCGCGTCCGGCCGCTACGGCGGCGGGGCGGCCGGGGCTGTTTGCTGGCAATGCGGAAGCGTCCGGCCCGGCGGTTCCCGCCCGGAACCGCCGGGTTGGCCTCGCCTCCCGCCCGTTCCGCCGCTGTGTTCCCCGTCAACCCCCGCCCCCGATGCTGCGCTTCCTGCTGCTGCCCGCCCTGGCCCTGCTCACCCCGCTCCCCGCCCAGCCCGCCGCCCCGGGCGTCATCGAGGGCCGCATCGTCCAGGCCGCCACCGGCGGCGCGCTCGGCAACGTCCGCGTCGCGCTGGAGGGTTCCGCCCGCGAGGTCCTGACCGATGACGCCGGCGCCTACCGGCTGACCGGGGTGGCCGCGGGGCCCGTCCGCCTCCGCGCCTCCTACGTCGGCTTCGCCACCGCGATCGAGGCCGTCACCGTGCCCGCGGGGGGCGTGGCCACCCGCGATTTCGAGCTGGTCCGGGGCGAGGGCGTGGTCCGTCTCGACCGGGTCACGGTGGTGGAGGACCGGGAGATGTCGGCCCAGGCGCTGTCGGCGAACGAGCAGCGGGCGGCCCCGAACCTGAAGAGCGTGGTGGCGATCGACGAGTTCGGGGACCGTGGGGCCGAGAACATCGGGGAGTTCCTGCTCTTCCTGCCGGGCGTCTCGATCGAGACCTCCGGGTCCGAGCCGACCACCGCCTCGCTGCGCGGTTTCCCGGGCAGCAACACCGGGCTCACCATCGACGGCGGGGAGGTCGCGGGCGCCTTCTCCGGCAACAGCCGCTCCCTCGACCTGCGCGAGGTGCCGATGAACAACATCTCCCGCGTGGAGATCACGAAGGTGCCCACGCCCGACCTGCCCGCCTCCGGTCTCGGCGGCTCCATCAACCTCATCAGCCGGAGCGGCTTCGAGGCCCGGCGCCCGCGGCTCGAGGTCAACGCGTACACGATGTTCCACGACCGCGGCGGCTTCACCTTCGATCCGGGCCCCCGCAACCACACCCCGCGCAGCAGCCGCACCGGGACCAGCCCGAGCTTCATCCAGCCATCCTTCGACGTCAGCTACCTCCACCCCGTCTCCCGCAACCTCGCCGTCACCGTCGGCGCCTCCCGCACGTGGCGGCACAAGCCGATGGAGACCGGCACGGCCGACACCGACGAGAGCGCGACCTGGGACCTTGTGCGGCTGGTGCAGACCACGAGCCAGTGGAACAGCCTCGCCCAGACCTTTTCCACCCTGCAGGGGCAGGCGGGGCTCGACTGGCGCGTCGGCCGGCACGGCACGTTGTCGGCCAGCACCCAGTACCGCTCGTACCAGCTCTACATCACCCGCAACGTGCTGCAGTTCAACTACGGCGCCGGCGCCACCGGCACCGACCGCTGGATGCAGGGCGCGGCCACCGGCGTCGGCTCCGTCGGGATGAACAACAGCGGCACCAACGTCGACATCCGCAGCGTCACCCGCCACCACACGCTCCGCTACCGCCACCGGGGCGACCCCTGGCGGATCGACGCCGCCGCCTCGTATTCCCGCTCGGGCACCTACCGGCCCGACATCGAGTCCGGCACCTTCAATATGGCGCCGGCCACCCTCTCCAACCTCGTCCTCCGCGGCGATGACCTGCAGACCTCCGGCGGCATCATCCCGACGCGCTACTCCGCCCGCAACCGCGCGGGCCAGACGGTGGACCTGCTCGACGGCGCCAACTACTCCCTCGCCAGCGGCAACACCGCCACCAGCGACGCCAGCACCACCCGCCAGAACCTCCGCCTCGACGTCGGCCGCGAGCTCGACCCCGGCTTCCCGCTGACGCTGCGCGCCGGCGCCGCCCTCGACGCCTCCCGCCGCGACCAGCGCTCCTTCCCGCGCCTCTGGAACTTCCGGCCCGAGGGCGCCTCGGACGAGGCCGCGCGCCGCGCCGGGCGGTTCGACGTGTTCGACGAGGCCTTCCTCGCCGACGCCCCCAACCTCTTCGGCCAGCCCGTCCGCTGGATCAGCCCCCAGAAGTTCCACCAGCTGTTCCTCCGCCAGCCCGGCTGGTTCGTCGAGGACCTGCCGACGACCCACCAGAATTACGTCTCCAACTCCCGGGAGTTCCGCGAGACCGTCACCGCCGCCTACCTCCGCGCCGACCTGCGCCTCCTCCGCCAGCGGCTCTGGCTCGTGGGCGGCGTCCGCTTCGAGCGCACCGACGCCCGCGGTTCCGGCCCCCTCAACGACCCGAACGCCCAGTACCAGCGCAACCGCGACGGCTCCTTCGTGCGCAACGCCGCCGGCCAGCGCGTACTTGTCCCCGGGGACGCCCTCGCGTTGCGCCGGCTCCGCTACGTTGAGCGGGGCGCCCGCGCCGGCCGCACCTACGACGGCCTCTACCCCAGCCTCAACGCCGCCTTCACCGTGCGCGAGGATCTCCTCCTCCGCGCCGCCTACGCGCGCACGCTCGGCCGCCCGAACGTCAACCTCATCGTCCCCGGCACCACCATCAGCGAGCCCGACGCCGCCTCGCCCACGATCTCCGTCAACAACCCGGGCCTGATGCCGTGGACGGCCGACAGCTACGACCTCACGCTCGAGTCCTACCAGCTGAAGGGTGGCGTCGGTTCGGTCGGGGTCTTCCGCAAGGACATCCGCAACTTCTTCGGCGTGGTCCGCACCGACGCCACGCCGGCCCTGCTCGAGAGTTACGGCCTCGAGTCCGATCCCGCCCTCCTCGGCTACGAGCTCAGCACCCGCGCGAACGTCGGCGACGCCCGCATCACCGGCTTCGAGCTCAGCTACCGGCAGGCGCTCACCTTCCTGCCCGCGTGGGCGCGTGGCCTCCAGGTCTTCGTCAACGCCACCAAGCTCAGCCTCTCCGGCAGCAACACCAGCGACTTCACCGGCTACAACCCCGAGAGCCTCGCCGGCGGCATCAACCTCGTGCGCCCGCGCTTCGCGGTGAAGGCCACGCTCAGTTACCTCGGGGACACCCAGCGCGGCTTGGTCGCCCCGAGCGCCACCGTCCCGGCCGGCACTTACAACTACCAGGCGCGGCGGACCCGCGTCGGCCTGAGCGCGCAGTACAGCCTCAGCCGGAGGTACTCGCTTTACGCCTCCGTGGTCGACCTCGGCGGCTTCGTCCAGAACCAGCAGCGTTACGCCCCGTCCACCCCGGCCTACGCCCGCGGCCAGCGCTGGCAGGAGCTCGGCTACTACACCAACGTCGGCGTCCGCGGGTCGTTCTGACCCGGCCCGCGCCGTCTCCGCCCCTTCACCCCCGCGCCGATGAATCCCCGTCCCATCCTCCACTCCCTCCTGCTGCCGCTCGCGGCTGCCGGCGCGTGGGCCGCCGCCGGGCCCGCGCCGTCCACGGCCCAGCCCAACCTCCTGCATATCCTGACCGACGATATGGGCTGGACCGCCCTCGGCTGCTACGGGAACACGGACGTCCCCACGCCCAACCTCGACCGCCTCGCGGCGCAGGGGATGCGGTTCACCAACGCCTACGCCGACGCGCAGTGCTCGCCGACGCGCGCGGCGTTCCTCTCCGGGCAGTACGGCGCGCGCAGCGGCGTCTTCAAGGTCATCCACGAGCAGGAGCCGCCGCGGGCGTTCATGCGCATCCCCACGCCGAATCTCGCGATGTCCGCCGACGTGGCCACGCTCGCCACCACCCTCCGCCGCGCCGGCTACGCCACGGGCCTGAGCGGCAAGTGGCACATCGCCGACCACTACCCGGCGGCGACGCTGCGGGCCCGTGACGGCGGGAAGTACTTCGAGCGCTACGGCTTCGACTTCTGCGGCGCGGCGCACGAGCCCGACCACCCGGAGGACAAGGCTGTGACCGCCATCACGGACGAGATCATCGGCTTCATCGAGCGCCACCGGGACCGGCCGTGGTTCGCCTACGCGGCGCACTTCACCACGCACACGCGGCTCCGGGCGCCCGCGGCCCTGATCGAGAAGCACGCCGCGCGCGGTTACCGGCGCACCACCGCCCCGGCCGCCAAGTTCAGCGAGCGCCCCACGGCCGAGTACCTCGCGATGCTGGAGCACCTCGACAATGAGGTCGGCCGCCTGCTGGCCCGGCTCGACGCGCTCCGGCTCACCGACCGCACGGTCGTCGTCTTCACCAGCGACAACGGCGGCCTGTCCCGGATGGCGAGCTGCGCGCCGCTGCGCGAGGGCAAGGGGTCGCCCTACGAGGGTGGCATCCGCGTCCCGCTCCTCGTGCGCTGGCCGGGCCGCGTGCCCGCCGGGTCCCGCACCGACGTGCCCGTGCACGTGATCGACTTCTATCCGACCTACGCCGCGCTCGCCGGCGCGACCCCGCCCGCGGGCCACCGGCTCGACGGCCTCAGCCTGCTGCCCGTGCTCACGGGCGCGGGCGGCCTCGCCCGCGACACGCTGGCGTGGCATATGCCGACCTACACCGCGATGTACGGCCGGACGCCCTGCGCCGTCCTCCGGAAGGGCGACTGGAAACTCATCCACTGGTTCGGCGACTACCTGGACCCGCGCGGTTTCACGCCCGACCAGACGCCTTACGGCAAGCTCATCGTCGGCCCGCGCACGGAGCTCTACCACCTCGCCGAGGACCTCAGCGAGACGCGCGACCTCGCGGCGGACCGTCCCGAGAAGGTCCGGGAGCTGCGCGCCGCGCTGGAGGCCTGGTGGCGGGACACCGGGGCGGGTTTCCCGACGCGCAACCCGGATTTCGACGAGGCGAACTGGTGGGTGACGCGCGCCAGCGCGGCCAAGGAGAAGGCCGCCACGCCCCCGCGCTGAGGAGGGCCCCTGCGGCGCGGCGGCGTGAATTGCCGGTTGATTCGCGGAAGTCCCCCGTTGCACGCTCCGGCCATCCCTTCCCCGTGAATTCCGTGCCCACCCCAGCGCAACCGGAGTCCCGCACCGGCGTCGACGAGGCGGCGCAACGCTGGTTCCTGCACGAGATTCATCCCCACGAGGGACAGCTGAAGGCCTACCTGCGTAAGGCCTACCCTGCCGTCCCCGATCCGGCCGACATCGTGCAGGAGAGCTTTCTGAGGGTATGGAAGGCGCGGGCCGTCGCCCCGGTCCGCTCCGCCAAGTCGTTCCTGTTCCAGATCGCCCGCCGGCTCGCCATCGACGTGATCCGGCGGCGCCGCGTGGCGGGGGACCTCGCGGTATGTGAGATCGACGTGCGGTCCGTCTTGGATGACGGACCCGACGCGGCCGACGCCGCCTGCCGCAACGAGGAGCTCTGGCTCCTCGCGCAGGCGATCGCGGCGTTGCCCGCCCGGTGCCGTGAAGTGATGATTCTGCGCAAAATCGAGGGCTTGTCCCAGAAGGAGATCGCCGAGCGTCTCGGCATCACCGAGGGCACGGTGCAGGTGCACATCGGCCGCGGTCTCCGCCACCTGGAACGCCACCTCGAGGGTATCGCCCGCCGATGAGCCGCCGCGCGCCGCCGTTTCCGGAGGAGGAGGTCCGCCGCGCGGCCTCCGCCTGGGTGGCGCGACGTGACGCCGGCCTGTCCGCTGCGGAGGAGACGGAGTGGCGGGCGTGGCTGGCGACCGACCCGCGGCATCGGGAGGCTTACGACCGCTACGCGGCGCTCTGGGGCAGGTTGGACCGGCCGAGGGCGGCAGGAGCCGAAACTCGGCTGCAGCGGGACGTCGCCCTTGCGGGCCGGGCACGGCATCGGGCCCGTCGCCGCGCGGCGGGCGCCGCGGTGGCGCTGTTCCTGCTGATCGGCTCCGGTTGGTGGGTGGCGAGGCCCGGCGCCGAGTTCGAGGCGCCCGCCGGCGTGGTGGCGATCACGCGGCCCGAACGCCGGGTGCTGCCGGATGGCACCATCCTCGAGCATCCAGCGGGGGCCGAGGTCACGGTCGACTTCAGTTCCCCCCATCTCCGCCGGATCGCGCTGGCCCGGGGTGACGTGCACCTTGAGGTCGCCCCGGATCCCTCGCGTCCGCTGGTGGTCCGCGCGGCGGGACTGGAATTCCGGGCGGTGGGCACCGCGTTTTCCGTCCAGCTCCGCGCCGCCGGGGTGGAGTTGCTGGTCACCGAGGGCAAGGTGGCGGTCGATGCGCCCGCGGCGGCGGGTCCCGAAGGTGCGGCCGCGCCCCTAGTGACCGCGGGCCAGTCGCTGCTGGTCCGGACCCCGGGGAACCTGGACCTCGCCCAACTGCGGCCCGAGCCGTGTGCCCCGGCGGAAATGGCGCGCCGGCTCGCTTGGCGCGGTCCGCGGGCCGAGTTCGCGGATGTGCCCCTGCGCGAGGTGGTGGCGGCGCTGAATGGCTTCGGCGAGCGGACGGGCGGACCGCGGTACGTGATCGGCGACGCGGACCTGGCGGCCACCCGGCTGACGGGCCTTTTCCGGGCGGACGATCCCGACGCCTTCGTCGGCATCCTAGAAGGCGGCTTCGGCGTCGCGGCCGAGCGCCGGGGCCCCCGTGACATCGTCCTGCGTCGCCGTCCCTGACCCGTTCCCACGGGAAGGCGAGGATGCCGTCAGGCTGAGCGGAGGACCGTGATGGAGTTCGTGGACCGTTGGTTTCCGCCCCGCCGCGCGTGGCGGGGTCGCGAGGCAAAAAATCCCGCGGGCTGGAGTATGTGTTTCCCGTTCCGTCCGCGTCTCGGAATCGGCGGAGCGGGTCCCGGAGGGCCGCGCCCCGGCCCCCTGAACCCCTTCACCCCCCGTATGCGGAATTGCACCCCCTGCCTTCTCCGGCGCGCTGGCGCCGGCCTGCTCCTCGTCACCTCCCTGCTGGCCGCGGTGCCGCGGCGACCCTTCGACATCCCGGCCGGGCCGGCCGAGCAGGCGCTGCGGCAGTTCACCGAGCAATGCGGCCTGCAGGTCGGCTTTCCCAGCGCGATCGCGGCGGGCGTGCGCACCAACGCGGTGCGCGGCGAACTCACGCCGGAGGACGCCGCCGCCCGGCTGCTCGCCGGCACCGGCCTGAGCCTCGTGCGGGACGTCCGCTCCGGCGCCTATTCGGTCGTGCGGGTGCCGCCGGAAAAAAACGCCGGCGGGGCTGAGCGGTCCGCCGCGGCCGCCAGCCCCTCCGGCCCCGCGCCGGCCGCCGCGGCCGCACCGGCCCGGGCGCCCGCCACGGGGAGCGCGGATCCGGCGGCCATCGTGCTCTCCCCGTTCACGGTCGAGACCACCCAGGACCGCGGTTACCAGGCGCAGACGACGCTCGCGGGCAGCCGGTTGAACTCGAACCTCAGGGACGTCGCCTCCCCGACCTCGGCCTTCACGGAGACCTTCCTCCGCGACCTGGGACTCAGCAACCTCGAGGAACTCGCGCCCTATATGTTGAGCACCGAGCTCAACTTCAACGAGGACATCGGCACCGCGCGCCTCGCGGGCAACACCGGCAACACCGAGTCGAGCCGCTCCACCCGGGTGCGCGGACTCAGCGGCGGGACGATCTCGGTGAACTTCTTCAAGTCGCCCAATGTGCGCTTCGATACCTTCAGCACGGACCGCATCGACCAGTCGCGGGGCCCGAACGCCGTTCTTTTCGGCGTCGGCAATCCCGGCGGCATCGTGAACGTCACCACCAAGCGGGCGTCGTTCAACGAGGCCCGCGGCGCGCTCGCGCTGACGGCCCGCGCCTACGGCGGCCGGCGCGGGGAGCTCGACTGGAACCAGCCACTGGTCCGCGACCGGCTGGCCGCGCGGCTCGTCACGGCGAAGGAGGAGACGAACACGTGGCGGGATTTTGAACGCGACCGGTCGGACCGCCTGTACGGGACCCTGAAGTGGCGGCCGACGGCGAGGACGGAGCTCAACCTCGAGTTCGAGCAGGGGGATGTCGACCGCAAGACCGAGACGCCCTACGTCGCGGGCGACCAGTACACGCTCTGGGCCGAGCGCGGGCGGGCCATCTCGCCGGTGGCCAACGCCGCCCTGGGCGTCGCGGCGCTCGCCCCCACCTCGACCCTCGTCTTCGACACGGCGGCCGGCACCCTGGCCGACTGGCGGGGTCGCACGGTCTCCGCGCTGCGGACCTCGGTCGACGGGCAGGCGGTGGCGTTGCGCGACTTCTCCATCCTGCCGCGCACCACCTCCCTGCACGGCCCCGGGAACTTCGTGCGCCAGAACCATCACCGGATGGCGGCGTTTCTTACCCAGTCGATCTGGCGCAACCTCACCCTCGAGTTGGCCGCCGCCCGCACCGACGAGCACTACAACAACAGCCTCGAGCAGGAGGACGCGCTGCGGGCTGATGCCTCGCCGTTCCTGCCCACCGGGGCACCGAACCCGAATGCCGGGCGGGCTTACATCGAGACGACCAACGCGAGGCGCTTCCGGGATTCGCGCACCGACGCCGCGCGCGCGATGCTCGCCTACCGGGCCGACGCGGGCCGCTGGGGCCGGCACACCCTCGCCGGCGCCTTCGAGACCAATTTCTACAAGGAGAGCTTCATCGTCGTCCAGGAGTACGTCACCTCGCCCAACGCCCCGGACCCCTCGCTGCCCGAGAGCGGGCAGAACTCGGTCAGCCGCCGCACCTACCTGGACCTCGACGGCCCGGTCAGCGGCCTCCGTTACCCCGAGTTGGCGAGGCAGCCGATCCGCGGCCTGCGCGAGCAGGTCACCGGGCGCCTGTACGACACCGGCTGGGTGCCCGTCAACGCCAACACCCGCCTCAACAGCAACGAGGGCACCACCGCGACCTGGATGCTGCAGAGCTCCTTCCTGCGGGATCGCCTGCACACCATCGTCGGCGGCAGCAGCGACCGCCGGGACGACTATTTCTCCACCCAGGGCCGCCGGCCGGTGGCGGGTTTCACGCAGGGCATCCGCTACGCGATCCGCAGCCGCACCCCGAGCTTCACCTCCGCGCGCGGGCTTTCCTTCAGCGGGGTGTATCACGTCTCCCCCTGGCTCTCGCTCACCTACAGCCAGGCGCAGAACAGCGCGCTGCCGCCCGTGGCGCTCGTCGACGCGCCGACGGGTGGCGGCCTCCGGGTCCCGACCCCGAAGGGCCGCAGCCGCGACGTGGGCTTCAAGCTGGATCTCCTGCAGCAGCGCCTCTTCCTCACGGCGACCTGGTTCCAGACCCGTTCCGAGAAGGAGTACGCCGCGACGAGCGCGACCACCACGGCCATCAACGTGATCTGGGACGGCCTGGAGGCCGCCGGCGTGCTGCGGGCGAACAACATCGCGCTCGGGGATGTGCGTGGGCTGGCGGTCGGCGAGACCTCCGACGGCCGCACGACGGGTTACGAGCTCGAGCTGACCGCCAACCTCACCGCGGGCTGGCGCACTTATGCCAACTTCAGCGACGAGACCACCGAGCGCACCAACCTCGGCCGGGAGGTGCAGGCCTACCTCGCGAACTTCCGGCCCTTCTTCGAGCGCTTCCCGACGGTCCCGGTGACAGGTGGCGCCGGCACGGTCGCCAGCCAGCTCGCCCGCGTCGACACCGCCGCCTACACGAGCTTTGTCGTCGCGGACGGCCGCCGCCCGCAGGGCCAGATCCAGCGGAAGGGGAACCTCCGGACCAACTACGAGTTCAGCGGCGCCCGGCTGAAGGGCTTCTCGGTGGGCGGCGGGGTGCGTTACTTCGGTCGCCCGGTGGTCGGCTACTACGCGACCGGCAGCGCCGCGACCGGGG
>Ga0172372_10012994_pt1 | contig 10374 bp, 5 predicted proteins | sample LakKiv5m_2_FD_114544 | JGI IMG/M metagenome (GOLD analysis project Ga0172372, IMG submission 114544) | Freshwater microbial communities from Kabuno Bay, South-Kivu, Congo - kab_092012_9.5m | ecosystem: Environmental > Aquatic > Freshwater > Lake | place: Democratic Republic of the Congo... | reverse complement strand
GCTCTATATTTTGTAGTATACCGTCTATAACCGTTTTATTAAGCGAGAATGTTTCACTATGGTCAACGCATAACATATAACCTTTAGTGTCATTAAACGGTCTAATATACACTAGAGACAACCCATTAATAGCGGGGTGAATATTGTCGTGATACGGAATAATTTCCACAAAGGCCTCTTGTATAACCTTTGCTTGCAAATATTCTAAATCTTTTTCTGTCTCAATTAGCCAAAACATAACCTTGATTTACCCCGTAAATATAAAAACTAAAGATTATGGCTCCAAGTTTAATAACCTCCTCCTCCACTAAAACCTCCACCTGTGGATATTGGTGAAGAAGGAGGGGTATAACTACTTGTAGTTTGAGTTTCCATCGAGGATGTTTGTTGGCTTATTGCTTTGAAGACAATAGTTTCATTTATTGGAAATAAAAGTCCGTGAGGTTCTTTAATGTGAGTGGCACCAACCATAGGACCTGTTTTATCATGAATGTGATAAAATCCTACATAATTTCGGCCATCGGCTGTTTTAAATTCACCACCGGAGGTATATAAGTTAGAAATGTTTGGGAATTGATAAAATTTTGTATAATCAAATTTTAAATATTCATTAAATTTATAAAACCTATTTTTTTGAATAGTTAATTCAACTATATTACGATTTGTTTTTTCTACTTGATTTTTATCACCTGTTAATTGCCACGGAATATTAAAGGGTTGATATAAACTCCATTCTATTGCTGATGATTTCTGACGTAGTAAAGCAAATGTTTGTTGATTTATTTCAATGTATTGTAATTCATTTGTTTTTTTAGCAAAATAACGTCTAAATTCACCGTTTTGGTAATCTTGGGGGGTTGGGATTACTTGGTTGTATTGAGGGATATATTTAGTGGCTATTGGGTTTGAGGAAGTATTTTTTAAAACAGCATAATTTGTGATAATATTATCATCTACTGGTAGGTTTAATACTATACCATAGTCTGGTGGTGCTTCACCTGCGGTAGCAATGACAATTTTTTCTGTATATGATGGTGTTGTTGTAAATTCTCCAGGATTAACAGTTAATATAGGTAGTAATTCTATTGTTTCTGAGGATTGAGGAGTTTTACCAGTATAAAATCTTCCATTGCCTGTTTTCCAGTAATAACCTATATATTCTATTTGGGAAGATTTATATGCAAATTCTCCTCCAGATGTATATTGGTTTGGGGTAATATAGTGTTTTGGAAAATATGACATAGTTAAAAATTATATAATACTTTTATAAATTTATCTACTTTAGGATCAGTACTTAAAGGTAATGAAAAATTAATACTTGCGTTAGAATTAGTAGTAATACCTACAGATTCAATTGCTTTTTTTAATTTATCATATTCAGAATCAAATAGTTTTTTATCGGCAGCATTTAATTTTAAATAATATGGTTGAAGTTTTTTATACCAAGCTTGACTTGTAGGACTAAAACCTAAAACCTCATTAAGATGAGCTATTGCTAATGTTTCATTATCATTGGTTGATTTTGCATCACTTAATAATGCTTCATTATTTGCTCTATATAATTTATCCTGAAGTGTTAAAATTTTATTTAATTCTTGAACAATATAAATATAGCTACCTCTTGAAGTATTTGCATCTACTACTGTTCCAGAATTAAGAGGGGCTCTAAATACTAATAAATTCCAACAATTATTTGATACCCTTCCATAGACAAAGGGGCTTGAATAATTAGTAAAATTATCTGTAATCCATCCGCTTGGTTCAGACCATTTTCCACCTGTTTTTACTTTAATATTTCCACTTCCTACATACATTTGAGTATGACCATATTGTTGAGGAGACCCACCTCCAGTATTAGCCCAATAAACTATAACATCTCCTAGATTATATTGAAGTTTTCCATTTATTAAACTAGTAAGTTCAGCTTTTGTAATATTTTTTCCAGCCACCTGTTGGGTGTATCCTATTTTAACTAAACTAGCCCAATAACCAGGTTGATTAGCATTACCATTTGCTGCGAGTGTAGCACCTTTAGAAAGTGGTTTTTTATTTAAAGCTTGAACATAATTGTAAGCATGATTAAATGTATATCTACTACATTTACCTTTTATATATTCACCACTATAAAAAGTAGCATCATATCCTTGTTGTAAGGCTGTTTTTCGTAAAATATCGGTTGGTTTATTTAATCCAGGAACAGAAGTATTTTCTACTTTAGCTCCACATTTTCCGGGAGTTATTCCAGATAATACACTTGCTGCTGCTTTTTGTTCCGCAGCACTAGTAGCTACACTTCCTCCGGTTGTATATGAAGCTCCAGTTTCAGTAGTTGTTAATGGAGGAGCAGTATAACTAAGCACAGGAGATGCTCCAGAAGATACATTTTTTGGTATACAAAGAGCTTCTATAGATGTTGACCATTCTTTACCATCTACTTTTTGAGTGATACCTTTTAATAAAAATTCTAAAGTTTCATCATAGTTAGATGGTAAAAATTGCTGATTAATACTAAATTTTTGGTAAATTTTCATTCCTGAAAGTCCTACCATTGATAAATTTAAGTTAAAAGGGATAAAACCAATTGTAGGTGATGCTTTACCTGAAGAAACACTTTCTTGAGATTGCATAAGTTCTAAAAAATTGGTTAAAACGGTTGGGAATGTATCTATAGAATCATCAAAATTTAATGTTTCCATTTTTGTAATAAAACTTGAATATTCATCAACAGTATTTTTATTTTTTGTATTAAGAGCTTCTTGTTCTTTTGCTGCTGTTTCTGCTGCTTGAGTTTTTTGTTCAGTAGTAAGTTCTGTTTTTTCTGTTAATTTTACTGGAAATATTCTATCTGTACATCCGTTATTCCATACTGAAAGAGCTGTAGCATCTTCGCCAACTGCCTCACCACTAGCTTGAGCTCCAATAGAAATAGTTGTTGCTAAATCATTAGTAACTTCAGTTTTAATACCCAATGAAGTAATAAAAGAAGAAAATTCAGGTTTATAACCAAATATTTCAAAACGAGTTAATTCAATAGAAACTCCGGGATTTTTATTTTCAATAACTTTTGATACATCTGGTATTGTTGTTTCATCTAAAAAATATAATTTGTTTCTATTTTCTTCATCAATAGTAGGAGATATTTTATTAACATTACCTAAAGAACTATTAATTCCTTCACATATTTTATTTAATAAATCATATAAAGATACTTTTCCATCTTTATCTTTTAGTTCATCCATAGCTTTTACTATGTATGTCATGTTTAAATAAACATTCATTAATTTTCCTACAGTTATACCAGCTATTTCTTCTTTAAATTTTTTAGGTAAATCAGGAAAAATAAGAGTATCTTTTCCTGTCATAGATATATTTGCTTGTACTATACAAACTCTAGGATCTGAAGATAGAACATAAGGAGTGGTAAAAATTAAATTAGTATTTTCATCATAATCTATTTCAATAACAGGAACATTTTTATTATAAAACATTCTATTATTTAATAAATAATAAAGAAAACCTCCAAATCTAACATAATATCTTTCTTCATTCCACCCAGTAGTTTCTACAAACATTACTATATCTGAAGCGCTTTCGAACCCTAATTTAATTACATCTGCTTCAGCTGCTAAAGTAATTTGCCCCGTAGCTGTGCCATCATTTAATAGTTCTTTAGAGTCAAAAAATAATTTAGAAATACTATCTTTATTTTTACTATATTCTAATATTTCAGCTTCAGTATCAGCATTTTGTAAATCCTCATCTGTTTCTGCTTGTTGTTCTGCTGTTGGAGGAATTTCTCCAATAGCTATTGTATTTATTTTTAATGATTCTATAACATCTCCTAAACTTAATACAGTTAAAGTAATATTATATGTGCCATCTTGTTCAAAACTCCAACTAAAATTAGATATTTTACCATAAGTAGCATCATAATTACCTTCTAATGCTTTTTTATTAGTAACTATAGCATCCATACATGCGTTATGATCTGCAAAATCCCCATTTAAAAATTTAGAGCTTAAAGTATTAGAGACATCCATATTTTTAACTTTACCATCATTTGATACATAAACACTATGTCCCCATTCTATTAATACTGTAAATCCTAAACGCAAATATAAAACATCAATTATATTAAATTGTTCTGTGTTGAATGCTTTAATCTGTATAGTAGTTTCTCTTACTGAACCTCGGTTTCTATTTTTAGATTCTAAAGAGGTAATACCAGGCATTGGTCTGTATCCCTGACTTAGTCCACCTACTGTATATGTTTGATTATATCCTTTTCGTATAGTATCTCCGATAGAGGTTCCTCCAAATAAAACATTATTTTTTGCTAACTCATTTCCCGTAGAAACTGTAATACCTTTTGTAGCTAATAAAGCTACTCTAGTAGCATCTAAATTAACGGATGATGTTAATTTTATCCAAGGACTTCTTCCATTCAAATATCTTTGATATGGAGCTTTATTAGTAGCACCAAATACACTTTGTCTTTTAAGAACTTGATCATGTATTGTTTTATTAAAACCTTCTCCTATTATATTTCCCATAATTAAGAATTTATTCTATTGAATACATCGTAAACTTCTAATGGATTATTTGGAATACGGATTTGAATACCTTCAGGAATTACTAATGAATTTTGAGGTAAAACAGGTAATGTTCCTGCACCTGCGTTTCCGGTATTAGCTATAGAAATAACCCACCATAAAGAACTATCATTATAATATTGTTGAGCTAAGATGTCAAATCTATCTCCTTGAGTTGTAATAACATAAATATCATTTTCAGATAGTGGAACCTCAGGATAACGTGATGTTTTATACACTAGTTTTCCTTGTATTTTTTCTTTTGGTATTTGTTGATATCTATTCATTATAATTGTGTTCCAGCTGGGGTTGTAATACTTATAAATCTTGCACCTACTTCTGGGAGGTAATTTGGGATTGGAGTAAAATTAAATCCATTAACTTTTATAACGTGAGTTAATTGAGAAATAGTATTATCTTTACTTCCATCAGGATTTATTGCTATTTCCCAAGTTGAATCTTCTGCCATTTCTAAAGAAAAACCTTCTATATATCCGGGTAGATCATAAATGTATCCTCCTATTGTTAAACTTACTAAAGGTCCCTGCATAAATCCATTAACATATATAGGTGCTGTCATACCAGCTAAATAACTTAATCTTTCATACATTGGTAAAAGCTCTGCTCTTGATAAAGCAGCAACAGTCCAAGATAATGAAATTTTACGGGTTTGTCCACTATAAGTGTAAAAATTTTCTCCTCTACCAACATATTGTTGAGTATTTAAGGTTGAAGAATAATTATCTGATATACTTCCTAAAAATGCTCTAAAAGCTAATGTTTTAATATTAGTTCCTGCTATACCTTTTATTCTAAATTGAACTAAATCATCATTAGATAAATCTGTCCCTACAGCAGCAGCGTTAATTTCATCTAAAGCTATAGCAGCTTGTCCGGCATTAAATTTGGAATAATTTTTACCTGTTCTTTGTCCAGGATTACCTATTTTGTTTTTAACTCCTATATTATTATCACTATAATCAATATAATCTAGTGGAACAATATTTCCTAACTTTTCTGCTTCCTCTTTTGTTAATCCTTTTTGAAAATTTATTGAATTTCGTAATGTTTTTCTAAAATCTTGGATTGATGGACCTCCACTTAATTTACCAACATTATTTTGTTGATCAATTATATCTTGTTGGTTATAGGTATAAGTACCATCATCATTAATAGCTGAACTATTTTCTGGAAAGGTGTTTCCCTGAGTATAAACATTACTTTCTCCATTAGGGGTAAACTTATCCCCTATTACTGAAGGAGTAACAAGTTCTGAGGAAGTATCTTTAGTTAATATTTTATATTTATTGGTTGCTCCCCCATCATAAACATAATTACCAATATCATTAATTTGGTCTGAGTAGGTATTACCATTTGGGTTAGTTATATTTTGAGGTGGTATAGAAGTAGAGGCATCAGGAATATTAGATAAACTAGCACTTTGGGGGGAGTTTACATTTTTAGATGGTAAACCGTTATTTTCAAAATCTGCTGCCGGATAAAAAGTTTTACCATTTCCATCAAAATAAACTCCTCCTTTAATCCAAGGTTTTGTTCCATCTCCTGTTTCTATTTGTAAACCACCTACACTCTCATTATCACTATTTACTGATTTTTGAATTTTTTGACCTGTAGTGACCGGAGTATAGGGGGTTAAACTTTCTGGTTCGTAAACATTATTTTGTTGTAATCTATTACCTTCAAAATCTCTACCATTAACTTCTACTTCTCCAACACCTAAAAGTTCATCATAAATTCCTCCTCTTTCAGAAATACCTGTTAATAAAGGATTATAAACTTCAAAATCATTACCACGATTATTATAATTAATTCCTTCAATTTGTTTAGGAGTCCAAGTTAAGGTTCCAATAGGAATATTAGATAAACTTCCAGATTGAGGAGAATTTACATTAAAATCAGGTAATTCAAATAATGGAGCTTTAGTCCATTTAGTATCAGTATTAATTTGTAAACCACCAACTTGCTTATCCTCAATATCTACTGATTTTTGGGAACCAGTATAAAAAAATGTAGGATTAGAAACAGATTGTAGATTTTGATTTCCGGTTCGTTGTGAGGCAAATCGTATATTAGTTTTTCCAATCCCTAATATTGAATTAGGGCCACCATTATAAGATAAAATGTTAGGTCCTACATTTAAATCAATACCAGAAAAATTCCAATTTTGAATAGAACGATCTTTTATAATTGCTCTATGTAATTCGGCTAACCGGTTTTCCTCTATTAATTGAGTAGGTTTTACTTTAACACTATAAAGTATTTCACTATTAGCATATGCTCCTGTTTCTTCAAATGGATTTAAACCTTGTTTATTCAAATGACCACCAAAAGCAACAACACCTGCTTCTGCTAATGTATTTAAGGGTGTATAAATACCTTCATTTACAACTCCACTAGTTTGGGTTCGAACTGCTGTTTGAGATAATAAGTTTTGTTTAGCAATAAAAAGAACACCATTAGGTGACTTTAAATCAAAAAACATTTTAGTTAAACGACGAATATCTGTTACTGAATCTCTAGCAGCATTAATACCTCCTCGTAAAATAAAATCTTCATTAGCACCCAAATCATTAAAACTTTCGGGAATTGGAGTTTGAATATAGGGTTGTCCACTATACCCTCCTCCGATGGTATCCTTCCCATATCTTAGGGACTTAAGATCAGTCTTTAAGTCGATTAATCCCATTACCTTGGAGGATTATCTAAGTATTTGTTTGGATTTTTACCGTCTAAGTCTAATTGTGATTGAGTTAAGCTAGCAATTTGAATAGTTTGTTTATCGTATTCTAAAGGATTTTTACCATCTAAATCTAATTGAGATTTAGTCAAACTATCAATTTGAATAGTTTGTTTATCATACTCTAAAGGTTTTTTGCCATCTAAACCAGTTAATAATGAACCGTCTGTTGTTAATTTGTCTAAGAGTCCCATAGTTATTTTATTATAAATATTTAATTATTGAATTTTAGATGTGCCCATAGCAAATCCAGTTCCTACTTTAGTTGAATCCATGTATATGTTAGTTTCTTTTTTAAGAATTTGATTTAATATATCTCTAATTTCAGTAAGTTCTGAGGATGATTTGTTTTCTTCACCGCCCCCAAACAGTGCTTCAATAGCACCTCCAATAGCATTTCCTACTGCTGCTAAAGGACTTACTTCAGCAAATTCATTTAAGGATTCTAATTTATCAGAGTCTATTTGATTTAAAGCTTCAGCTACACTAAACAATGCTGTAGCCATTTGAGTTAATGAATTGGCAACTGTTTGTAAAGGTGTTGCCATTTCTGCTAATTTTTCAATTTGTGTTATAATACCATCTCCTGCGAAAAATGAAGCAATACCTGCTCCTGCTACAGCTAAAGCAAATGCTCCTAAACCAAAAGCTAAACTTGTAAAACCTGCTCCTAATACAACAAGAGCAGCTGCTTTTTCTAAAGTAATAGAATCTAATAATTTTACAAACCCATCAGCTACAGCTGTAACTATACCTGCTATACCATCAAAAACTTTACTTATTACTTCACCAAATGCTTCAATTAAAGGAGATAATAATGATAAAGCATAAGTTAATGGAATTAAAGCAGCACCAAATCCAGCAATCAATAATTCTGCTAGTGCAATATATGGAGCTACTTTTGTTAATCCTTGTGCTGCTTTACCAAAAGCTACTAATCCATCACCAATTCCTTTTAATGCAGATTTAATAAGTGGGCCTTTAACTAATTGTAATAAAAGTAAAGCGGGGATAGCTGGTGTAAGTGCTACTAATGCTACCGCACTACCTATTAATTTTACAATATCTGAAGCTTTAACGGGGGCAAATGATTGAATTCCTTTAGATAAATTAGTTAAAAAGTTTTTAATATCTTTACCCATATTACTCTTAATTCCTTTAGTTTTATCGGCTGCTGCTCCAGCACCTTCACCTGCTTTATCTGCTACTTCTTTTGTTTTATCTCCGGATAGATTTGCTATCATTTTTCCTTGAGGGGAATCTTTTGGGAAAAGTTTACCAGACTTAGAAGCAATCATTTCTACTTCTTTATTAGCTCCTGAAAACATGTTTTTAAGGAGTCCTGCTCCTTCTTTTATTCCACTAAACATCCCTTTAAAACCACTAGCCATTGCAGGAATATATTTAAGTGCTGCTATTGCTAATAAGGGGTATAAAATAAACCATTGTTCAAGAATGAATCCAATAACATCTAAAATAGGAGAAAATACACCTAAAATACTACTTAAAATATCTAATACTTTATTTAATATATTTTGTAATTTTGCGGCTGCTCCTTCTTGTTTCATAGATTCATATGTAGCTTCTCCATACATTTCTTTGAAATCTTCAGCCGCCATAGCATTAAATTTTTGTTGAAGAGTAATTTTAGCTAATTGATCACGAGTCATTCCCATAGATTCTGCTAAAGCTTTCTGAGCTAGAACATTTTTAGAGGCAAAAGCATCTTGAATAGCGGCATTGTTATTTAATGATTTAGATAATCCTTCTAAATCACCAGCTAAAGCTAATTGTCTTTCTTTTTCTAAATTAATATCTTTACCCGTTAATAATTCTGCTTCTAATTCAGCACTAATAGAATCTTTAAAATTTAATAAACTATCTGCTACACCTTGAACTTCAGATAAAGATAAACCTAATTTTGATGCAGATGCTGCTGCTGAAATTAATTTATCATTACTAAAACCTAAATTAGCTTGTAAAGACATAGAAGCATTTGCTGCTTCTTTTAATACTTTACTAACATTTAGAGCTGTTCTATTTTGTTTATTAAACTCACCAACAATTTTAATATTAGCATCTAATACTTCTTCAGTATTTTTACCTTGCATTCTAGCGTTAGTCACTAAAGTAGCTGATTCTTTAGCGCTAAAACCTAACTTTTGTTCTAGATTTGTTGCTGATATTAGGGCTTCATGTCCTAAAACTTCAGCTGACATTCCTAATTCATGAGTTAAGGATGCTGCTGCTTTCATTAATTTTTCAGTAGTAATAAAAGCATCACCAGATGCTATTGCTACTCCAGACATTTCTTGTTTTAACAAATATGCATTTTTATATGACATACCTGTTTCTTTTTGTAATTCAGCAGTTTGTTTTGATGCTTCAATAGCTGACTTTAAGGCAAAAGCTGCAATTGCTTCAAATGAAGTTATATTTTTAATAAAACCTTTACCTAATTCACTGATAGATGCTTGTAATACTTTTACTCTTCCAGCTGTTGTAAGAGCTCGTTCACCACCATTAGTTAATTCGGCAGCCATTTTTTTACCAGCTTCAGAAGCTTTATCAAAATTAAAAGCAGATGCTAAAGAACCTAATCCAAGTTCTTTCATTGCTTCTGTAGAACTTTTTAAAATATCACCTGTTAAACCAAATGCTTCTTTTTGGTTTTTAGCTCTTTCTAAAATTTGATCTTGAAATTTTTTCTGTGCTTGTAATTCTTCGGATTGGGAGGCATATAAATCTAATAATGTTTGTTGATCTTCTGTTAGATCTTTGCCAAACATTAATTGAATATCTCGTAATTTATTGTGGTCTTCTAAAGCTTCAGCTATTAAAGTTTCATTCCCTAGTAATAAACCAGAGTCAGCTAACATAGCTGTTAGTGATCTTTCTAATTCTTTATTAAAAGTAACTTCAGCTTGTTTTCCTTTAGCTATTTTAGCTTCTAATTCTGCTAAATCTAAAGTTCCATCTAATACATCATCAACAGCATTAGCTAAATCTTTAGCATAATTAGCT
>Ga0172372_10012993_pt1 | contig 10374 bp, 9 predicted proteins | sample LakKiv5m_2_FD_114544 | JGI IMG/M metagenome (GOLD analysis project Ga0172372, IMG submission 114544) | Freshwater microbial communities from Kabuno Bay, South-Kivu, Congo - kab_092012_9.5m | ecosystem: Environmental > Aquatic > Freshwater > Lake | place: Democratic Republic of the Congo... | reverse complement strand
TTTTGAAGCGAATATTTTTGGCGGAAAAGTGTCCGAACATAATGATTCAGTGGATTCAGCGCTGAAGGTTTGGAATTCTCTCGATTTCTCATTTTTGAAGCGAATATTTTTGGCGGAAAAGTGTCCGAACAGGATAATTCAAATGGTGAAGTTTATAACTTTGATAACATGGTATAAAAAGTTTGTTAGTATTAATATAGCATTAACATGGCGTCTTTTTGTTCACGTGATACAAACTATGAGAGCTGTATTATTTCAGAAACTGGAGAAAATACCTACTATAATCGATACGTTCATGCTGGATATCTAGAAGTATGTAAACAACTAGATAAACTACACGGTGGATATAGTAGTTTATTTCCTTCTGGAATGTGTGCTATTACAACCGCATTTCATATTTCAATGATGAAATTTAATTGGTCACCTACAAATATTGTTATTTCACACGAAACCTACTGCGATACACCAAGAGTAGTTGCGTATATAAATGATAACTATACAAATGTAAATATATTTAATATCCATGTGTATGATAATGAAGATGTTATGAACACATTCCATCATAAAATCGACAAAAGTAAGCCGACAATCCTATTTGTTGAAACATGTACTAATCCAAACGGATATATTTTTGATTTCAGTCTTCTAAAACAAATTGTAAGTATTGTTGGTCGTGATAAATTAAGTATTATTGTCGACAATACTTGGATCACATCGGCAATATTTCAACCTCTAAAATATTATTCATGTATTGACATGGTTGTAATGTCTCTTACAAAATATTATGGTGCAGGTAGGTCAGGTATTATGGGTGCGATCGTATCTAGAGAAGAAAAAGTGAATAAGAAAGTATTTGAATACGGAAGAAATTGTGGTCTACATGTTAGCCCTCTTTATTGTAAAGAAATGGCGAAAAATATTGTATCACTCCGTGAACGAATTGAAACAAGTTCAGAATTAACAAAAAATGTTGCTGAGTATCTAGAACTTAGAAAGATTAATGTGAACTATCCGATGTTATCAAGTCATCGTTCGCATAGATTAGCACAACTATTATTCAAAAATATCGGTCCAAGCGTATTTACATTTGAAGTGCCACTTAAAAAAGAAGATGCACTTAAATGGATGCGTAGTTCTAAGTTTGATTGCACAACTAGTTTTGGTGCACATGACACACGTTTTGACCAATGGCCGAAGCAAACAAAGAATGGCACATTATGTCGTATTTCAATAGGGTTTAATTCTTCATTAGATGAAATCGTGAATGAACTCAACCGAATGTTTTTAACCATAAGTTTGTAATTTGATTCATGATATGATGATAATAAAACAAATATAAATATAAATATATTGATAAGAGTATAATTCAATATTATAAAATAAAAAAATGTTTAGATCCAAAGACCAAATGCTTAATGAGACAAGAACAGCAAAGAAAAAAAATTGCAACAAAGATGGTAAAGAAGTAAGAATAGATGAAAAGGATTTACATAGGTTTGAGTTAAAAGGTATTCAACAAGAATTGATCAAAGAAGGGATTCGAGTGCATGTTAATGACCTTCGTGCTCTTCGACACACCTCTTTACATGATTTAACTGATGAGGATAAACAATTGCCAGTTGGTAATACAACAATGGGCGTATTATTTGAAAAAATGAATAATAATTCTTGGGATTGTTATAGCTTTGGTGGAAAATCAGATGTGATTGCCAAAACACACGATATGACTAGATGGTCAGATAATAAAGAAAAAACAAAAATACGTAAAAATAATAGAATTGATAAAATGGGTTGGGATGACAATTAACCGGCAAGAGTAATGACGCAACATGTGTGCCATATAGCATACATGTTGAACTTTTAGAATACTAATATCAAAAAATTGAATCTTATTTTCGAAATGTGATGATATCCAGAGAAACAACAGAACAATATACGAAGATGGCGACACCTCTTGAACGACCGGAAAAGTTCAACTTTGATTCTGGAATTCCAGAAAGTTTACTCGGAGAACAAACCCCCGAAATATGCATGACTGAGGTAATAAAAAATGGATACGCGCTCTTCTTTGTCAAGGAACAAACCCATGAAATATGCTTGGCTGCTGTGAAACAAAATGGTCTTGCTTTGCAATTTGTAAAACAGCAAACGCCAGAAATCTGCTTGGCTGCTGTGAAAAAATATGGGTGTGCCTTGGAATATGTCAAAGAACAAACACCGGAAATCTGCTTGGAGGCTGTGAAGAAACAATTCGGAACGGCTTTACAATTTGTCAAGAAACAAACCCCCGAGATCTGTTTAGCTGCCGTCAAAACAGAACCCAACACATTACAATTTGTCAAGAAACAAACCCCCGAGATTTGTTTGGCTGCTGTCAAACGAAAGGGCATGGTATTGACTCGCGTCAAACAACAAACACCGGAAATATGCTTGGCTGCTGTGCATGAGAATGGTCTTGTATTGGAATATGTCAAAGAACAAACAGAGGAAATATGCTTGGAGGCTGTGGATAATAATGGTCTTGCCTTGAAATATGTCAAAGAACAAACAGAGGAAATATGCTTGGAGGCTGTGGATAATAATGGTCTTGCCTTGAAATATGTCAAAGAACAAACGCCGGAAATCTGCTTGGCTGCTGTGGAAGATAATGGTCTTGCCTTGGAATATGTCAAAGAACAAACAGAGGAAATCTGCTTGGAGGCTGTGAAAAATAATGGTCTTGCCTTGAAATTTGTCAAAAAACAAACACAGGAAATGAGCTTGGCTGCTGTGGAAGAGAATGGTCTTGCCTTGGAATTTGTCAAAGAACAAACGCCGGAAATCTGCTTGGCTGCTGTGGAAGATAATGGTCTTGCCTTGCGATTTGTAAAACAGCAAATGCCAGAGATCTGCTTAATGGCTCTGAAACGTGATAGTTTTGCCTTGGAATATGTCAAAGAACAAACACCGAAAATCTGCTTGGCTGCTGTAAAAAAATATGGTCCTGCCTTGGAATATGTCAAAGAACAAACACCGAAAATCTGCTTGGCTGCTGTGCGTAATAATGGTCTTGCCTTGGAATTTGTCAAAGAACAAACGCCGGAAATCTGCTTGGCTGCTGTAAAAAAATATGGTCCTGCCTTGGAATATGTCAAAGAACAAACCCCCGAGATCTGTTTGGCTGCTGTGAAACATGAAGGTGTTGGCTTTGGTGTAATTAAACATGCTTTGGAATATGTCAAAGAACAAACGCCGGAAATCTGCTTGGCTGCTGTAAAAAAATATGGTCCTGCCTTGGAATATGTCAAAGAACAAACACCAGAAATCTGCTTGGCTGCTGTGAAACAAGATGGTAACGCATTGGAATTCGTGAAGGAACAAACACCGAAAATATGTTTGGCGGCTGTCAAACAATTTGGGAGAGCGTTGGAATGGGTCAAAGAGCAAACCGATGTAATCTGCTTGGCTGCTGTGAAAGCAAATTATGAATATGCGTCTCCGTTGGAATTCGTAAAAAAACAAACCCATGAAATATGCTTGGCTGCTGTCAGCAAAGCCTCGTATGCATTAAAATATGTCAAAGTACAAACCCCTGAAATCTGCTTGGCTGCTGTGACACTAGATTGTGATGCATTCCAATATGTTAAAGAGCAAACCCCTGAAATCTGCTTGGCTGCTGTGAAAAAAAATGGGTATGCTATAACACTTGTCAAAGAACAAACACCTGAAATCTGCTTAGCTGCTGTTACCCAAAACGGTAGTCATTTGAAATACGTCAAGGAACAAAACCCGGAAATATGTTTGGCGGCTGTCAAACAACGTTGGAAAGCGTTGAAATATGTCAAGGAACAAACCCCAGAAATCTGCTTGGCTGCTGTGAAAGAAAATAGTTATGCTATGGAATATGTCAAAGAAAAAACCCCCGAAATATACTGGGCTTTAAATATGTCACACCAAAATTATGATTGACTGCTGTGAAAGAAAATAGGTAATAATACTCGTAAATATAAAAATGAAGTGAAACAATTGTATCTGAACATTACAACCACTTATGAAAATAAAACAATATTAAATATTTTTTATCTTTGTTACTATGTCTTTCTGGTGTTTAGTGTATCAAAAATGGAGACAGATTTGTTTGAATCGCAGACAACGAAACTGACTAGCACTTTTTCAAATCGGACTACGGCTGACGTCACGACAAAATTGGATAAGCAAGAATCATTAAAAAAACAGTTATATGATGCCGCATCGAATGGAGATACAGATATTGTTCGCCAGATACTTTTACATAAGCCTGAAATAGATATAGTACGTGATGGCGAATGTTGTAGTGATGATGGTGATGACGATAATGAGACGACGGAAGAACCGAATTTTCTTATGATTGCCGCTATGAATGGACATGTTGGTGTTGTTAGAGAACTTATCGATTACGGTGCCAACCCAAATATAAAACTAAAATATTATACAGAACGTGAGTTTGAATACAAGTTCGAATTAGAATATAAATTCGTTGCTCCTATAAATGCTCTTATGATGGCTGCGAACAACGGGCATGTTGAAGTTGTTAAAGAACTAATTAAATACGGCGCCGACCCAAATGAATTTACAAAATATTCATGTTTTAACGCCCCTATAAATGTATTAATGGTTGCTGCTAACAACGGACATCTTGAAGTTGTGAGAGAACTTCTGAATCATGGTGTCGATCCAAATGATTATGATTCTACATATCATTCATTAACCTCTGAACCTATAAATGCTATTATGATGGCTGCTAAACACAGCCATGTTGAAGTAGTCAGAGAACTTCTTAGCCATGGTGCTTACTTAAATATTACAACCGTTTGTCATAGCGTTGTTACTGACACAAAATATAATGAGGATTACCGTAAATACAATCAAAGTCCTCTGTATTTTGCGTTAGAAGGAGGAAATAGTGATATCGTAAGTATGTTATTATCAAATGGAGCAAAAATTTCAAATGACCTTAAAGCGTATTATAAAATATCAAAGTCATTTGAAAGGAAAGGTGAAGAATATACGAATATTATAGTAGACAAAAAAGGTCGCAAAATGTATCCTATGAGTATTAGTATTATACAAATCTTTGATAGTTATTATGCTAAAAGTCTATATAATTCATGAATAATTGGTGTTTTACATTTATCTTAGTAAGATACTTACTCATCATTCTTACTAACAACTACTGTTTTGGCGATTCGTTTCGCAACTTTCATCACATTATCGTCATCTCCATCATGCGCATGTTTAGCCAACGTCATATAAATTTGATTCGCCTGTGTTTCACTATTTTCACATTGAGGGTTCGTTTTTGCCCATTCATTGACTAGAACTACATTTTTATGTTCTACCGAATGGATCGCATTTATAAGTTTCTTACTATGAATCCCTTCACGTTCCCATTTATTATCGTCCTTGATATATAAAATCTCTCGTTTGCTGTCTGTGCAATGAATCGGACGTTTCGTAACTTCCGTCTTTTCAAGATTGTCAATGAATATTTTTGAGATTCCTTTCACAAATCCATACTTTCCAACATCTCTCATATCATCCGTATCTAATTCTATATTTTTTACAAAGTCTGTCATATTCATCGCGTCTTTACATTTTTCGTTGAGGAACATATTGATATGAAACGTTTTATTATTGGAATGATTCATTACATTTCCATTGACGGTCATACTTTGTAAAATGTTATTTGTTGTTACGTTCGACTGTGAATAAACCGAGTTCTGAATGGCTGCGTTTTGTGTTTGTAATGACGCGATAAAATGGTTATACATCTCATGAATTTGTGTTTGTTGTAATTGATTCATTTTGCTTAGTTCCACATTCGATTTACATAATTCAGTTACGGTCGAGGCAAATTTGTCGTATATGGACGAATTCATATTATTTGGGTTCTTCTCATTTGGCGGTTTTGTAATTGGACAAACCTTCGAATGTCGCCAAAGGCTTCGTTGTGCCTTATATTTTCTTCCACAATCTGAACAAACATACGATGACAGTTGGTTTTCGCTGGTGGTGGTGTCCGGAATGGGTGGTTCATGAAAATGGACATTTATACTTTTCGGTGATCGGTGTTTTTCCGTCAGCAAATGTTTGGTGTAGTTACATTTTACTGACGTAGAATAGTCACAACTTTCGCAGCGGAAAATCGGCATGTTAAAAACGGTGATAAATATCACCTGACGGTAGTTATGCTCTGGTTATGTAATGTATAAAGATGTGTGATACATACTTAAACATACTTAAACATACTTAAACATATAACTATAATAAATGTAATCCAAAATGAGTTATATTTATTATGATAATCAACTCGAACTTGAATCATACGTTGAAACATTCAAACAAAATATTTCAAAAGTAGTATCAGATAATAATATAGATAAATGGACTTGGTATGGATGTGGAGGAGAGAGTTATGGAATACAACATTCATGTCCGGTTGAAGAAAGTTTGAAGTTTGAAATACTCAAACTGACAAAAAATCAAAATCCAGAATGGGTTGAAAATATATCACAAACGATTGGGTGTGCCATAAGATCAACCGCATTTTCAATTGAGTGTATGGATAAATTCGGTTCTGTATTTCAAAAAAAATTCAAAAATAGAGAGATATGCAATATTATTGTTGTAAAAATGATAATAGGTATATTATTTAATGATATGGATGCTGGTGAATCTGATGATCCGGGGTATGCTCAACTTTACAAGATGGTAAAATTCAGATGCTGTGAAGGTGCTGGACAATTTTGCAATTGCGAATGAATATAACCAATAAATTTGTTATTATAATATTATTCAAGTCTATTGTTGATAATATTATATTATGATTATATTCTGAATTCTACGCAACTCTAAAACTTTGACCCGATAACTTCGTTGGCTGCCATCGGCTCGAACGACATCATGCCGCCGGGCATTCCACCACCAACATTCTGAGCATATGTGCTGTTGAAGTGTTGTTGCTGCTGTGATGCTTGCGAGAGACCATAATCTGCTGTGCCGGTGTTACGGTTCGCAGTAAGAACCGGATTAGGAGGTGCCATTCCGCCACCAATCATGCCGCCGGGAACACCGCCAGCGTAAGGCTGAGAGAGTGGTTGTGTAATGCGAACGGCACCGCCCGCGCCGCCCTGACCGCCTTGTGCTGCTCCGCCAGCAGTGCCGTTGTAGCTCGTCTCACCGCCAAGAAGGTCGATGGTGCGCTCGACAATAATCTGGACCTTCTCTCCGAGTTTCGTCTTAATACTCAATAGAATCATCAAAATGCCTAAAATAGTTGTTGTGAAGTTGAATTCGCTGTATCTGTAACCAGAGTAAGTCGGGATGAATGTAATCAACCGGTGGATGAAATAGATGAACACGAACATGAACAATATTTGACCGATAATTTCGACTAAAATCATTAAGGACGCCTTGTGGTCGTCGGGTTCAGGAACATAGGTTCGGACCAAATACAACATTATCAAAATCGGCACAAACCCGATAATCGTGTATTGGACAATATTCAATAAAACGCCCTGTTGTTGTTCATCCAGACGAAATACATGATCGACGAATGAACTTCCTCGTTTTGACCCCTCTTTCACAGTTTCTTCAAAAGCTTCCATCGATGAATATATATAAAGGCAAATATTATTTATAGTCGCGATGAATGAATACGAATTAAACATAATAAGCGTATTATACCATAGTTGTCCTTACATCAAATGCTTCGTCGTTTTTCACATATCAATCGTGTTCCTCATTATCGGGTCTCCCAAAATAAAGAGACTGGTAAATTTGAACTCGTTCCAGTGGAGTCGGCGTCGGCAGCAGCGGGTTGCTCCACGCCTCACCCCGAATACCAATACCTAAATCTAATTCATGATATTCTTACGGAAAAGCAGGAACATCTTGGTCGAAACGGCAGCACATTTTCCATCTTTGGCGCGGGGATGGTGTTTTCATTAGAACAAGGTTCGATACCGATTCTCACTACAAAAAAAATGGCGTGGAAGACATGTTTGAAAGAGCTACTATGGTTCATACAAGGCAAAACCGATAATAACGCATTAAACGCCGACGGAGTTCATATTTGGGACGATAATGCGTCACGTGATTTCATGGAATCCCGCGGCCTCGCGCACTACGCCGAAGGCGACCTTGGTCCGATTTATGGGTATCAGTGGAGGCATTATAATGCGGAATACAAAGGCCACACAGAAGATTATACCGGGAAAGGTGTGGATCAACTCGCCGAGATTATACGATGCCTGAAACATCCTACCGAGAGATTCTCTCGACGATTGATTATGACCGCGTGGAATCCTTGTCAAATTGATGAAATGGCACTTCCTCCATGCCATATTCTTTGTCAGTTTAATGTGGATTCGATGAACCGACTATCATGCGCATTATACCAGCGAAGTGGCGATGTGGGTTTAGGCGTTCCATTTAATATAGCGTCTTATAGCTTTTTGACACATTTACTTGCGAAGCACTGTGGATTGGTTCCACATGAATTCGTCTATTATTTAGGAAATGCGCATATCTACGACGACCATGCCGATGTTTTAATCACTCAACTTATGCGAACGCCGTTCGATTTTCCACGGGTTGAAATCGGCGTTTTGAGAGATGAAATCGACGATTATAGTTTCGATGATTTTCGCGTTTTGAATTATCAAAGCTATGACGCATTAAAAATGAGAATGCGAAAATAATATAGAAATAATGTGTTATTTAATGTTATAATCAACATGAGTGGAAGTGCCGCATTATCAGCAGCAAGAAAACGTCGCGCGTCATCGTCACAAATGGGAGGCGGAGGCGGCGGCGGCGGTTCTACAAATACATCGAGTCCATCCGCATCTTATTATGGTGGTTCAAAACAGTCATTACAGGGTATTATGAATCAGGCTCCTCCGTCCTATCCAGGTGGAAAGGGCGGCCCTCCTCAGGTTCCACTGGCGTATGCTCTTCCGCGCGAACATATTCCAAATATTCCTATGAACATTTACGAGAATATTGAACTTATTAAACAACAGTTGTCTGAGCGAACCAAACTAATTCAAACGCAAGGTTCGAGTATTCCGCCAGAAAAGTTACGCGTGCTTCATAAACAAAACGAGATTCAGACACAAATACTTCGACAAAAAATGATGATTGCGCAACAAATGGAAGCGGCGGAACAGCAAAAACAGATGGAACTTCATGAGCAATATACTCAACAAAACCAACGCATTAGCCAAATGCCGGTGAATCCGAATGAACCTGAATTTATTTATGAAAAGGGAATTCCTCGAAAAAATCCTCGTTATAAAAAACCGGAAGATGTGAAGCCTATGGTTTCTGTTCCACAATATAGTGGTGAGCCGGTGAGCCAGATCCAGAGCCAGATCCAGAGCCAGATCCAGAGCCAGATCCAGAGCCAGATCCAGAGCCAGAGCTATTCTACACCGAATTCTGGTAAAGGAACAATGAAGCCATTCGTGAGTATGATTACAGATACTGGAGTGATTCCACCACCGATTGTAATATTGAAGTCACATGATGCTACGCTTGCTGACCATCATTACATGTTACAAGAATTGGTTTCTCAAATGGGCGATTTACAAAGCAAGACATCGTCGATTGCCGCAGCGTCGGTGGCACAGGCATCAGCGGACCAGCAACCAGTAAAGGTCACAAAGTCTTCTTCTAACAATGAAACACAATCAAATATCGGTTCAAAACCTGCCGACTCCGACGTCGTCGCCGATGCCGACCCTGACGCCGACGAAGACGAAGAGAATGTCCTGTTAATGGAAGAGGTGATGAATGATTTGACGAATAGTCGCGAATTTATAGAGGGTGTTGTTGATAAGATTGTGAATGAAACGAATCTTTCGGAAGTAATTATGAAGATTGACCCGATTATAAAGGAAAATCAAGAGCTTCGTTCATTGATTTTTTCGCAGCAGCAGATGATGAATGAAATGAATATGTTATTGTTTCGTTTGATGAATGAACAGCAAAAAATAAGTGAAGCGGCGCAACAAGCCGCACAAGCCGCACAAGCCGCACAAGCCGCAATGACGAACGCACACGCGCACACCGAAACAAATCATAGTCATGAACCTGTGATGGAAATAGTGGCAAATGAAATTGAGATTCGTGATGACGGGTTGAATGATAATGGTCTATATTCGTCTGAGCCGATGGAGGTGGTAATATTATCAGAACAAGAACAAGAACAAGAACCCATCGTTCAAGAAGAATCAGATAATGAACCACTCGAAAGCGACAACCACGACCACGACCACGACCACGACCACGACCACGACCACGACCACGACCACGACCACGACCACGACCGCGACCATGGCCACGACCACG
>Ga0172372_10012991_pt1 | contig 10375 bp, 6 predicted proteins | sample LakKiv5m_2_FD_114544 | JGI IMG/M metagenome (GOLD analysis project Ga0172372, IMG submission 114544) | Freshwater microbial communities from Kabuno Bay, South-Kivu, Congo - kab_092012_9.5m | ecosystem: Environmental > Aquatic > Freshwater > Lake | place: Democratic Republic of the Congo... | reverse complement strand
GGCTCAACTCCATTGAGTGCAACCCAAAGGAGATATAGGTCGCCGAGAGTTGCCGCAGCAGTGCGGAGTTCCAGTAACTCAACTGATCGTGAACGTCTGTCATCACTTTGATTCGTCAAGTCGCTCATGCGAAATGGCCAGTCAACATCGCTTGTCGCTCTCGGAAAGGAGCGATCAGAGAGATTGGTTATGTGAAGGTTCGAAGCCCGACGTCGATAAGCGAGTCTGTCTACAGCACCGAACTGTCTAACGTTTCCACTGTCAATAGCCGACGGCCGCAGCTTGAGAGGAGGGGAAACGAGAAGCTTCACAAGACTTGTGAGATCAACCGCGTATGCCTCGATGCTGTCCATTCGAAGACCGTTCACCCGCTCTTCAATGTCGCGTCGGTATTCATCGGGAACATTGGGCAATCCGTCTCGAATTATCTTCTGGAGATGAGATGCAAAGTCCCTAAGATCAATCATCTCTGACTCAATGAGCTCGAGTACGAGATCGTTAGTAGTTTGAATTGACGCACAGAGCGTGTCAGCCTCGTCAACAGTCAGATCTGCCCACGGGGCGAGTCGGAAGAAGTTTTCACTTGCGTTCGCGATTCGAATCACGTCATTCTGTGATACATCTCGCTCTCCGAACGCTCCGATCCGAGTACGAATGATGTCGCGCAAGTTTCTAGCACGATCAACCCACTGCGAACCTTCGGTGCATCCGTCGAAGAAAGGTAGGGCTCGACGGACTGTCATCGCGGCGTCGAGCGGGTCTACTCCTCTCGGCAAGGGCAGAAACCCGCTCGCGACGATGTCAATCAAGCCGCCACTATCGATTCGAACTCCTCGATCACGGTTCCGCCGCTCCTCAATACACTCGTGAATCCGAACAAGGAAGATACCGATTGGCACTGTCGAAAAGTCGGCTTGACCGAACTGTGACTTACTGACGAATCGTGTTAGAAGTCTGTCGATGTCGGGTGCTCCAGGAGCATAGACCTTTAGTTCATCACGATCTAGTCGCCATGCGTCATCCCCACCGGCATCTTCGGTGCCACTGTCTGGATGTGCGTCCTTGTAGGCATTAACGAAGGCCACCGGCGTGCGAAGTCGTCTCAGTAGGAGATTTGCTGCGCCCGCACCCACGAATTCGCCAGCGAGCGCCTGTCGAAGAGCACGTGCGGCACCGGTTTCTGGCATTCGTACAGCCCCGACTGCGTATTCGATTGGCGCAAAACCAAATCCGTCGATGAAGTATCGGCGCCACGTTTGATAGACATCGCTTTTGCGATCGTCATGAACAACGAAGATTTGTTTCAGAGTATCGGTGGTTTGCAAGAGTTGAAAGATGGCCCACTGCGGAGAAGTGAAGAAATAAAATCCGTGTTGCAAAATTGTGCCACCGTCCTTGGCACCAAATATGTGAAGGAACGCTGATTCAAGGGCACTTCGAACTTCGCCGGCAAGTCGGGTCTCGTTTCGTGCGTACTCTTCTAGGTCTATCCAGAGTCGAGTCCTAGTCAACCGTAAGTCACTATCGGAACTTTCGATCGCCTCCCAAGCGCGCTGTGCCGCCAGACCAACCTCATCGCTAATCGTCAGGTCACCTGCTGAGAATCCTGCCTCGGACAGAGTCTTTACTGACTCGGCAAAGTCGACGCGACCAGACAGCAGGGCCCGACGGATGCCCTCACTCGTCTGCGCGTCCTGATAGAGATGTCGACGAAGGTGGGTCAGGTTCGCTATTGCAGATCCAAGTTCTCGACTAGAGACTCTCTTCTCCCAGGCCACGATTCGCTGTTCGAGTCGGTCAAGTGCCTCATACTGCGATCTTTCGTCGGGTTTGGCGAGGGCAGCCCTGTATTCCCAATGCGCGGGATACGACGCTCTGAATTCTGGATCTTCGGGATCGTCGCCTTGTTGGACGATGCGTCCGACACCGTAGACCATCATGGAAGCCAGATGAGAAATCTGAAGTGCCTGATACCCTGCGAGGCGAAGCTCCTTTGCAATTGAAGTAGTTGAAGTCAGGTGCCAACAACTCTCAAACTTCTTGACTGAGGGATCGTGCTGTTCGAGTGCAGTCTTCAAATCATCGATGAAGACCGATGGAAACGCAATTGCACGCATCGGGTTCACGGGCTAGAGTCCCACCATCTTGAGCAACTCTCCCCAGGTGTCGTCTGCGCGTCTCTCACGAACGAAAATCATGAGGCGATCTCTTGCGCGAGTCATAGCTACATAAAGAAGTCGTGTCTCTTCACGGCGCGATTCCTCGGATTCTCGAATCGCCGCCGGTGAACTTGGGTCGTGGTTTGCAAGATTGTTCGCCCGCCATGTCCAGAGCAGTTTCGGTGTCGTGCTCGGCGGATCTGCTCGCACTACTCGAACGACGCTAGTCGCATTCGAGCTCTCAAACGGTGCCCAAGTATTGGGGATAAGGACATAGTCAAACTCCAGACCCTTTGCCTTGTGGACCGTTAGGGCGGTGACCCTCCCGAGTGTCTCTGGTTGTGGCTCGTCCTCCTTTTCGTTAGTTGCGATTTGAAGTCGGAGCCAATCAGTGAGCCCTGGAAGCGTGGACGGCCGCGACTCAGTTTGTGCATCGAGCAGAACTAGCAGATGTTCAAGGCAGAGTTGATACTGCTGTCGCTCACGGGCTGGATCATTGGTGTCATTGACTCGAGCCCATTGATGTGGCTTGAACTTTTGGTGGCACTGGGCGAGGAGTGCCACGGGACTCATGGTCGCTTGAAGCTTCCGGAGCGAGAAAAGACGCATGCGCAACCACTCGAGATCGTCAGACGTGACATTATTGGAAGTTCGATCAGCCAATCCTCTCAGCCGGTCGCTCCACGCAAGAATGGGCTTCGTATCCTCTTCCCAGAATTCATCGGTTTCGCGACCACTCGGCGGCTTCTGGGGGCTCGCTAGCCCTCCAAACCAACGCGTCTCACACAATTCGAGCAATGCCGCTGTGTTGGATGGTGTTGTTATCGCATCGAGTAAGACGCGAGCCTCGTGTACAGCGGACGACTGGAAGAATTGGCCCCCAACGATCACCTCGCAAGGAAGATGCGCACTTCGCAATGCAGATCGAATCTTGTTGGCTATCCAATTCTGTCGACACAGAATTCCAATTTTCTTGTCATCTCGGTCAGCGTCCCTGAGCCAATCTCTGATCTGCGTTACGACACGATTCTCAAAATCTGACCAGAGGATCTCCTGGGTCTCAATCTGTGAGCCTTCCCCAAATCTCTCAACTTCCGCCTTGAGAACATCGGATTCCTTGTAGTCCAAAAGGAAGTTCGCACTTTGTGGGTTTGCAGCAGTCCTTCCCCACACCCGAAAACAGGCATCCAAGTGCGCAAGCAGAACGCCACCAGATCGAAAGTTTCTGACAAGACTGAGTGGCAAGAGATCTGGTAATGCCGGAGTCCCATCAATTGTCGCTCGCTGCTGTTGATGTTTCACTCGGGCACTCAACTCGAGAAAAGCACTTCCTTCCGCACCACGGAAGTGATAGATACCTTGCTTCACATCGCCGACGACAAAGAGGCGCGCATCTAGTCTTTCGCGGATTGCCAGAATCAGATCCATCTGTTTGCCGTCGGTGTCCTGAAACTCGTCCACGAACAGAAACTTCGGTCGTCCGATTCGTGGCTCGTCAGTCTTGAGGAGAGCGCGAAGTGCAGATGGGACAAGCTGGTCCACGGGAAGAACGCCGTTCTCGACGCACAAGTCAGCGAATTCCCTCGCGGCTTCCTCAATCGTCTCTCTAATCACCGTTGCGACAGTTTTTGAGCGATCGTCAATGGACCCATCAGTGCCCCAGTCGATGGTTGGTAAATCGGTCGAAGAGATTCCGATCGGCAAGAACTCGATGCCGTTGCTTCCAAGCACCTTCCATACCTCCTCCAGATGCTTTAGCCACTCATGAGATGCCGGAACATCGTCAGGTTTCTGCGCAGAATCCACCAGATCGACAAGCCGCCGAGATAGTGCTCTATGCAGGATTCGTCGAAGGTCGAGGGTTTGGGATCTCACCGCGAGTCCTGGCGTGAGACCGATTGTTGCCGCCGACTCCTGTGCCACTAGCTGTGCATAACTGTGGATAGTAGAGATTTGAGTTCCGCCAAGTTGAAGCATCCATGGGACCGCCGCCAATACGCAGTCACGACAAAGTCGTCGACGAAGGTTGAGGACGCGGGCTAATCGTTCGCGCATCTGCGCAGCCGCTTCTCTTGTGAACGTCACGAGAACGATGTCGTTAAGCCTCAGGTCGAACGGATATTCGTGGTCGTCCCTTCGAAGTTCGAGTAGTGCACTTGTCGCAAGCAAGAAGACAATTCGCTCAGACATTGTCTCGGTCTTGCCCGTTCCGGCTCCAGCTGTGATAACGACGTCGGCATCAGCAGGTGAGTGAACCACCTCGAACTGACCGATGTTGATGCCGCCGTTATCGTCAGCACGCTTCAGCGTCTCCGCTACTGGTGCGGGCCAGTCACTGAATCGCTTGCCATCATTTAGGCCATCAACTGCCCAGAACTCGGGGAGTTCGTCTTCGGGGCAGTGTGACCATTCGAGCAGTCTGCTCGCGATGAATGGGAGGTATCTCTTTCTCTGCTGTTCAGTCATCTTTTGTGACGTAATCAGAAACACTCGGATGCCGTAGTCGAGAAGGCCGAGGAGGCTCTCGAGGTTGATGCCCCGGTCACTTATGCGAAGCACTGAGTACTTGGGCAACTGCGGAACCCTAAGATCAGATCGCCGACGAAGCACATCTAAGGCAACCATCGGATCTGCTACGACTCGTTGCGCGCGCGCCGAGACTTCTCCCTGCGCAACAATTCCTCGCTTTGTCTCCTCGGCTCGCTCTAGCTCGTGAATTGGAACTCTTGGTGGGAATTCTGGCGGCTTGCTCACCTGCCTCTCTGGTTCTTCCGGAAGCACCGGGCGAAGCTGCTGATCTACGATTACTGATGGCCCGTCGGGCACGATCTGCATTTCGCTCTCGGGCCACACCCAAGCTTCGATGTTGCGTCCGTCAGCCGCCACCTTTTGGTCTGGGTGACCGCAAGCAACAAGACGCCGTACGGTCACGAGTAGCCAACGCGCACTTCGTAGGTGATCGCCCTCGGCTCGAAGAATAACGTGTACGTCTACGTCTCGATCAATCGCGAGTCTGTAGTAGTCCTCGAAAGCCTCGCGAGACATCCAGAATTCTCGAATTCCGGTTATCGGGTTACTGTCAGCTCTTGTTCGGTATTTCACTTCCCAAAACTCGGTGTGTCCAGCACGCGTCGCTTTGATGTCGGGCCTTCGTACTTCTCGGCCAGTCGACAGCCGGATCATTGGGGCACCGGCGGGGTCATCTTGCCGGAACGGTCGAACCAGGTCGACCTGCCAGTTCTGTGACTCGAGGTGCTCGGCCCACTTCATCTCGCAGATTCGCCAAATCTCGGTTTCGACTTGATCGGTCATGCTTTGTCAACTGACTTCTTCGCAATCGTATTTGCGAATGCCTGTCGGTCTACAGCGAGGCGTTCTGCGGTTCGCACGAGATCTGGTTGTTCACTTACCACCTCGGCCCACATCGTCAATACCGCTTCGAGAATCGGCGTTGGGAGTGAGGCCGTTACGCCCCATCTCGCCAGAATCTCAGACTGACTGCTGTAAAGTGCACGCCAGAGATCAACTTCTCTTCGCAGTCGTTCGAGTTCTTCTGGCACCGACTCGAGTTGCTTGGTAGGTGGAACATCACGACTTGGCTCCGTGATGACTCCAGTCTCTAGCTCCTCGCGAAACCGCAGTTGATCAGGCTTTGGTTTCCTACCGGAGTCGATTCGGCGCTGGATTCGCACCCTAATCTCTTCTTTGAGATCGACGATAACTGCAATTTCGCCAGCGTCGATCGCTTGTCGTGCTACTGCACGAAGGGACGCTATAGATTCGCGGGAAAAGCGTCCCATTAGGACAGAAAGAGTACCAAAGATAGGCCTCCAAGAGTCAATGAGTCTGTCAAATATGCTCTGGTTATGGCATCGGTCGATGACTACCGAAGGTTCGTGCTTCGATCTCTTGTCGGATTGAAGGCTCGATCACTGCCATGGCCGACCTTCAAGACCGCCCTGGAGGCAAAACTCGGTCCGACACCGACAGCCAAAGACGTCTTCGATCTCGGGGCATCCCTTAAGAGCGTCTTCAAGTCACACCATCGGAATCGAAGCCAAGGTGACCTTAGTCGTGGTGGTGCATCGTGGGAGATCCTTACCTGCTGGTATTTGAATCTCATCTTTTGGGGAACGAACACCGTGGTGGTACGTCCTCGAAAGGACTTGATTCCGAAGGTTTTCGGTGATGCTTTGGCGGTTCGAGTCAAAGGGGTTCTCACAACCAAAGAAACTGACCTTCTCGCCTTCACGGTTCCACCAATGGCGGCAGGAGTCGATGTGACCTCGGAGTCAATCGACTTGGCCGTCCGTTCTAATCCGCTCTCTAGTCGCCTCGGCGTGATCCAGTGCAAAACGAATTGGAACGATAACGCGCAAACTCCCATGCTTTGGAACATCATTTATTCCGCTCAGAATCTCCAGGTTCCGAATGTTTCGGTGGGAATGAATGGTTTCACTCCGCATAGTTTTGGGGGGTTCTCCTACGCATTCGTTACCGTCCCAACCAACACCGAGAGGAATGGCAAGGACCCCTTCAAGTCCTCGTCTACGTCAGTGGTCCGAGTGAGCGCACTGACAGGCGGAAACTACTGGGGAAATCCCACTCTTTCGCAGATTGCAGACCAGGTTGCAGAGTATTGCGGTCGAAATTTCCCTGGGGAGTTCGCCGGCGGAGTGCAGCATCACATCGCGAACAAGGTCCTATCCGATCCTAGAGTTCTAGGGATGTTTCTGAGTTTTGACTTCTGACCCTTCAAATTGAGGTCAACAGTCGCTTATCTTCGGACACCTGTGATTTAGTGTGTTGCCAATGGAAAAAAGCGAGATTGCAACTCGTCGGTATGCAAAGTACTCAGGTCAATTCTCTGACTTTCACCTCCGTCGCTCAGTGGAACGCGAAGGCGGACGATTCAGGTTCAAGTTCGTTGATCTCTTTTCGGGCATCGGAGGAATTCGGCTAGCCCTGGAAGACATCGGTGGCGAGTGTGTCTTCTCATCCGAATGGGATCCTCACTGTCGGGAGACGTACCGATTCAACTTTGGTGATACACCGCATGGTGATATCCAACGCGTAAGTGATGACGATATTCCCGCATCGTCTCTTCTGGCTGCCGGGTTTCCTTGCCAACCCTTCAGCTCGATTGGCAAGAGGAGGGGATTCGCACATGAGACACAGGGCAATCTCTTCTTTCGCATTCTTGACATTCTCGAGCACTTCAAGGTTGATCGGCGACGCCCAGTTGATGCCGTTCTTCTTGAGAACGTCGAGGGCCTTACAACACTTCGACACGACGGAGTTCGCGTCATTGATTCAGTGCTCGAACTCTTGAGTGAGCTCGGCTACAACGTCGAGTATCGGGTGCTCGATGCCGCCGACTTCGGGGTCCCGCAACATCGCCGCCGCGTTTACATCACGGGCGTGTATGCCAAGAAGTTTGGGCATGGCTCGGTAATCGACTGGAACTTTCCGAAGTTCTCCCCAGCAGACATCGGTCCTCATTTGGAAGTTGATGTGAAGGACTATTCGATTTCGCGGCACTTACAGAAGGTGTACATGTATAAGGCAGATGATGGTCGACCGCAACGGATCAATCCCCAGTCAAAGGGGCCCGTCAAGACCCTGGTCTCCACGTACCACAAGATTCAGCGCCTCACCGGCACGTTTGTTGAGGATGGCCCGACAGAACTCCGACTCTTGACGCGCAACGAGTGCCGAGCGATCATGGGATTCCCAAGTGACTTCCAAATTCCAGAGTGGGTCTCTCGAACCCAGATGTATAGACAGTTTGGCAATTCGGTCACGCCACCTGTCGTTCGGGCGATTGCCGAGAAGCTGGCGCGACGGATTTCTGGTCGCTCAAAAGTTGGTAGCGCTGCTTAAGTCCTGCGAGAGAACTGGTATCACGACGACGTACCTGTCAGGTCCCGCCCGCGGAACTGTTCCCAATGAAGATCGAGCCAGTCCTTACGGCGAGATAGACGAGCATCGGCACCGGTGTCCACGGATGTCGTGATTTCGGAACTGAGAAGACGCTCCGAAGTGGGACCTGACCACAATTAATCCAAGCACTCTGCCGATGCGAAAGGTTAGTGGTGTTTGTCCGTGCTCTTGGTACGTGGTTTAGTTCCGATACTGGAGAGATGCTGATGTTGTAACAGCCCCGATGGGGTAACCGGGGCCCCAAAGGTACGCTGCGGAGATGGAGTATGACGTCTGTCATTCGCATCGTTTTGGACACGAGTTGTTCCAAGTAAAAGATGAATTCAGGGAGCTCTGGGGCGAGATAAATCGAGCTATTACTTCTATAACCGACGAAGAACTTGCCGAGGGCTTCAATCAACAGCAGACGGCGCGCAAGACCAAAGCAAAGAGCATTTCAAAAGTGATAAACGGACTTCTTCGTGATCGTCTCATCCAGAGTGGTTGGAACCATGAGAGTCGGCTGTTTCAAGACGAGGAGTTTGGGCATGCATGGGCACTTGATTTTGCGAAGAATCAAGTGTCAGTTGAAGTCGGCTTCAATCATGGAACTGACGCAGCATGGAACGTCCTGAAACCAAATCTCGCCAGTGAGCTGAACCATATTGAGAAGGAAGTTCAAACAGATCTCGGTGTAATAATTACCGCAACACCAGAGCTCAAGAGAGCTGGTGGCTTTGATGGCGCAATCGGAACATCAGACACCTACAAGAAAATCCTTATTGCGATGCAGCAAGTAGTCACTGTTCCAATTGTCATTATCGGACTACGTCCACCGAGGAAGTTCAAGATCCTTGTTGATTGGAAGAAGAGTGAGGATGGAAGAAGAAAAGGTGTTGGAAAAGTAGTGTGGCAGACCGACGAACTCAAGTTCTCTGACTAGCGGCGCTTGTGCGCGACGAACTCCCTTGCGAGTTGTCGGCCGATTAGTTCAACGATGTCGACGACAAGTGCGTTTCCCATAAAGAAGGCCCTTTTGGCGTCCGTGACCTCCCCTCGTGCCGTGTAACGAGTCCAATCATCCGGGAATCCGTTGAGCCTTTCAAGCTCAACGGGCGTCAGTCGTCGGTACCGGCCGTCATCTGTCTTGACGATGTGCTTGAAGCGTGAGGGAGATGAACCCCCTTCACCGGTCAGGATTGTTCGCGACGGATTCTCAGGCAAATCAGGGAAGGCCATGCTTCCCTCCGCATAGTGATACTGCGCGCCACTTCCTGCATGAGTTCGCAACTCTTTCTTGGCACCCTTAAGGTACTTCCAAGCTTGAAGCTGAGATCTTGGGACGAAGTAGCGCTCGTCCACGCTGTCGTGGTCGAGAAGAACGTTCCCAAGCTTCCCAACAATCTCTGTTGACGGAGTCACATTCAGCGTCGTTACATTCCGACCAATAATCATTCCGCTCGTACCGAATACGCGATTGCTATCGCTCTTACCAAATGACTTTGTGATGTCTGCGAGGTCTCCCTCAATAGTGAACTGATTTGCACCCACTGGGGCATTCCCAGAATTCCTCGTTACAGGTTCAGCAGGAAGTGATTTTGCAAGAGTCCCGAGCTTCAATAGGTACAAACTCGGGTCACTTAGCAAGCTCTTCTTCACCATGGTCGATCTCTTGGCGACGATGAAAACTCGCTTTCTGCGCTGATTGGCTCCGTATTCGGCCGCGTTTACAACTCGCCATTCAACGACATATCCTTCGTCAGCTAATGACGCCAGCATTACTGCAAAGTCGCGGCCCCGCTGGCGTGCTGGAGACTTAAGAAGTCGGTCAACATTCTCCAACAGGATGAGTTTGGGCGGGTTGAGGCGGACGAGTCGCAGTATCTCCCACCAGAGAACACCCTTACTTCCGGCGAGTCCGACGGAGGAGCCTAAAGTCTTGGCGACCGAATAGTCCTGACAAGGAAATCCGCCGACGAGCAGATCAGACCTCGGAATCGTAAGTTTGCCAGCTTCGAATTGATCGAGAAGTCTTGCAATGTCTGTATTGGTGTGTCCCTCATTGCCGAAGTGATGTACGTATACATCCGAGGCAGGTTGCGACTTTGTTGCAGGCTCCCACTGATTGGAGAATATGGTCTTCCAATTCGCACGAGCTAGTCCGATTCGAAATCCACCGACGCCGGCAAAGAGCTCGGTGACCGTTCCAACTGGACGGCTGGGCTCGCGATAGGGAGCTGCTTTGCGCGACTGTCGCTTACTCACGGGAGGTTAAGTTACTTGCGGCGTGAGGT
>Ga0172372_10012988_pt1 | contig 10377 bp, 13 predicted proteins | sample LakKiv5m_2_FD_114544 | JGI IMG/M metagenome (GOLD analysis project Ga0172372, IMG submission 114544) | Freshwater microbial communities from Kabuno Bay, South-Kivu, Congo - kab_092012_9.5m | ecosystem: Environmental > Aquatic > Freshwater > Lake | place: Democratic Republic of the Congo... | reverse complement strand
TGCTCGGTCAACCCATTCGTCCCATAGCACAGCCACACACATGGGTTGGCCGTTGCGCAAGCTGATGTTGAACGGATAGGTACGGCCACTGAAATGATGATGCTCGTAGAACGATTGCAGCAGCACCACTCCCCTTTTGCTTTTGGCAGCACTGCGGAAGGATGGTTTTTCAAACATGGTCTCACTGCGCACGTTAATGGTCTGATTCCAAAGTTTGGTGGCCAATGCTGCATCCTTGCACCAGTTGGGTATGAGTCCCCAATACATGGGGAGTAGTTCCAACTCCCGATCGTCATTCAATACAAAAACAGGTATCTGCGGATGCGAGAAACCGCTGAGGTGATAACCACCTCCGTGCAACCGTGGAATAGGATTGTCTGGGAACCGCCTGTTGTACTCATCAATGTAATAGTTGATGTCTTCCTTGCTTCTACCCATACGCATCCCTTCTTTGATGCGTCTGCGGTAGCCCTCCTGTACATCGTAGCACATGGTGACGAAGGTAGCAGCCGAATGTACACACCGATATTCCTTGTACCTTCAATGCGTCAAAACCAATTCAACCCTTCAATATGAAAATACTGAAATACATTGCGTTGGCCCTTGTTTCGTTGGTGCTGCTATTCTTCGCCATCGGACTCATACACCCTGAGGTACACTATGGGCATGAGGTAACCGTGAACAAACCCCTTGAAGAGGCATGGGCCGTAAGTCAGGATGTTTCCAAGCTGGACCAATGGATACGTGGCTTCAAGGGAATGGAACTGATAGAGGGCGAAGAAGGTGCCGTTGGTAGCAAGTATCGCATTGTAGTGACACCGGGCGAAGGGCAACCCGACTTTGAAATGGTGGAAACCATTGTTTCGGTAAAGGAACAGGACCACATCAGCCTATCGTTCGATAGCGATATGATGGTATTTGAACAGACCATGTCGTTTGCCGATACCGATGAAGGGGTAACCGTTAAAACCGAATCGGTGGTGAAGGGAAAGACCCTGCCACTCCGTTCACTGTTTGCGTTGATGGAAATGACCAGTGGTCAGTTTCGGAAACAGGAAGCCGAGAACATAGACCATTTGAAGAAGGTGATAGAGAACAACACCACCGACTATTTTCCTACGGAAGTAATCATGATGTTGGACAGCCTGACATTTGAGTAAGGCTACCTGACCCAGTTCAGTTCTTCAGTACAATGTATGCGTTGAGCGAGGTGGCAATGAACATCCAAACCGCATACGGAACGATGAGTAACGACCACGTGCCCAGCATTTGCCAGTAACGGAGAAGAAAGTACGCCACCAACGCTGTCAGTGCCACAATGACCACTAACGCAACAGTGGTCAAATGCAGGTTAAAGAATAAAGGGTTCCAAGCCACATTCAACACCCATTGCAGGGCGTAAAGCCCTAACAGCAGATCTCTGTTCTCCACCTTGGGCCAAAGCACGGCCATGTATACAGAGAAACACAGCATGATGGTGGTCCAGGCAAAGCCGAAAACCCAACCGGGCGGTGTCCACGGGGCTTTTTCCAATTGCTGATACCATTCTGATGGCACGCCTGCGCCTGTTGCCAGACCACCAATGGCCAACGCACCGAAATTGAATACAAGGAAGAGGATGATTCTGAGAATCATGAGGGCGGGTGTTGCTATGAAGGCATTCTCATTCATTGCAAACAACCGCTTCCAAGTCTTGTTCAGCGTTGCTGCGATATTGGACGGTAATACGGGGCCTCATCGCGCTTGGGCTGTGAGGTTAGCCTAAGTTTTTGGCCTGTGTGCAGGTTCATCTTCCAGACATCGTAGTTGGCCGAACTACCCGAAGTGAAGGCCACCCATTGCCCATCTGGCGACCACGATGGCGAATAGTCTTCCGTGGCATCATCGGTCAGGTTCATAATACCTGACCCATCCATGTTCATGATGAATATGTCGTAATTGCCTGCTTCAGACCGACCATAAAAGGCAATTCGTGTTCCATCGGGCGACACATCAGCACCAGAATCGAATCCTTCCCTTTCGGTCAGTTGTTTCGGGTTGCTGCCGTCTGCATTCAATATCATGAGCTCGCCATTGAAGGTCTTACCCAAGGTGTCCATGGGCACAAGCATGGTGTAAATGATGCGTGTACCATCGGTGGTCCATTCAGGACTTTCGCAGTAGACCCTGTTGTGCGTCAAACGCCTTACGTTGCTGCCATCGGCATCCATCAGATAAAGGTCTTTGGTCTGCCCGTCACGGTCTGAGGTGAATACGATGGTACTTCCATCGGGCGAATAGGCTGCAGCCCTTTCGCTCGAAGGGGCGTTGGTCAGATTCACAAGCCCGTTGCCTTCCAGGTCCATGCGCCAGACGTCCTCATTGCCGGCCCTGTCGCTGTAAAACAGTATGGATGTTCCATCGGGCGACCAATTGAGGGCGAAATCGGTACCCGGGTCTTCGGTAAGCCTACGTACACCCGTGCTATCGCTGTTCATGATATATACTTCAAAGTTGCCATCGCGCGTGGTGGTATAAAGTATATGCTGCATTTCGGGCATCGATACCTGACCAAAGGCATGCAATGCCTCACACATAATGATCACAACACACATTCCTACCGTCCGCACATTCATTCTTCTGTTCACAGCTTCTTTCATTTTTCGTAGGTCACAAAGTCAATGAACAGATAGTCTTTCAAGGTAGGATCGACCGCAAATATCTCTCCTGTTGCGCTATTCTCAATGGTTACAAAGTCGTGGTCTTTGAAAAAAGGAGTGCTGACATATCGGTGAACGTTTGTTCCGAACACATGAAGTTGTCCGACCTGTGGTATTGCTCTCCAGTGCTGGCCAAGGTCATACTTTGCCAGAAGCACATTGCAGGTAGTGGCAAAGAATGCGGCATAACCCACGCAATGAGCGGTTCTAGATGAGATGAGCTTATTCGGGTCGGTGTGGTTATTCTGGGCTGTGAAGTTCAACTGATGGGCCGTAATGGCAAGTGCCAGTCTGATGACCTCTACTATGTCGGGGTCGGTCAGTTCAGGGGCACTTTCGTTGATCAGCCCCAGCAGATCTTCATCCGTAGCCGCATGGTCGGGCCGTTGCCCGAGCGATCGGTATGTCACCATTTGGCGGTAAAACCAACCACGGAACAATAGGATCGCCACCATCAGTACAATGATGATGAGTGCCATTGATCGGAACGTCTTCATGTGTCGAACAGTGCTGCGAATGGGATCATGCCTACGTTTTACTGCTATGAAAATAGAGCATTTAATTCCTTCGACCTTTCGCCCGTCCCAATAGCTATCGGGACCGAACTTGGTAGAAACAACTGAGCCTGCGTACCTGTCGTCACTCCCTATTTTGATAGCAGATGTGGCTGTTGCACAACTCCAAAAACTGAGAAAACAACTGATTCGTCATGTTTTTGAATGACCGTTTTGTGCTTAGAAAGGTAAATGATGACAGCATTTTTCATCAATTAGCTGCTCTTTTTGGGCAACATTGGGGTTGTACAACAACCACAGATGTTGGCAAACGTTTTTTCTATTCCAGTCGAATTACAAATTTCCCCCAACCACTGAAGTCTTCTGTCTTTATGAGGTACGGATAAATACCTGGTGGTAATTTACTTCCGTCAAACGCAAACTGATTCAATCCTTGCTTCCCATTCTTGTGCTGAATTTCAAGCACTTGTCCCATGGAGTTATAAACTATTAGATCAATATAATCTACAACTTGAGGTGATTCGAATGAAATAACGGTAGAACCATTGAACGGATTCGGGTGATTGTCTATGCTGCGTTTTCCGTTTGAATCAGAATCGCCAACCGACCAAGGAAAAAACCACGACACCAACCAGTACTTGTCAAGCACAAAAGGTCCTCCACCTAAATTTGGCGCGACATTAGAAATCCAAGTGTTATTTGGAATCAGGGAGCTTATGTTGGGTTCAGTTGAGGCTATACGGTAGTCAAATGCAATCGATAGATGCGCACCTCCAAGGTCTTGCCCAAGATTGCTAAGTGAGGCAAGGTCAAACCATGCACTGTCGTCTCCGCTGAAATAAATACAACCGATAGCTGGATTCTGGTTAGGTACAACACCTTCATTATACCAAATTCCCCATGGGGATTGAGTGGGATGAACAGATGTATCGCTGTCGACATTTGTTCCGTATGTCATGCCCGCTGGTATATTTGAGAATTGCAACAGTTTTACGGCATCCACATAGAGCGTCACAGGTACAATATTTCCTTGCCCTGTATCTATGTTCATTACCGTGTCCGTAATCGTTACAATATCAACTACGCGATCATGGGAACCGCAGCCAAGGCAAGCATAAACAGTTTGAAAAGTATCAGGCCAAAATCCAGAAGATTCGGTCGATAGGTAAGGGTTAGGCCAGCACTGTCCGAACACAGAGAAACTTGAAATGGAACTGACGTGCAGCGCCAGAATTAAGGTTTTCATGGGTGTGTCCTAAAATGTTTGCCAACGTCAGTCCGTCCAAAAACCCCGTACGGATGCCATTTTCTTTAACCAAAAGTAATGCGAACGGTGGATATTCGGTAGATCAGGGCAAAACGGCCAAGTGATGCCCGTAGTGGCTTCAGAAAGGCGAAAAGGACTCCTATATGTTGCCGGAACGGGTCAGACAGGCCATTGCCGTTGAGGATGTTCCGGATCCTGCGGAGGTTGTAAGCGATGAAGATGAGCCCGACATCTGCCGAGGCCCTTTTGCAGCCTTTTTTGGGGAGGACGTGGTCGAAGCCCCACTGCCGTTTGATGGTTCCGAAGGGGTGCTCCACGATGGCCTGCCTGCGCTTGTAGAGCTCGGGTTCGGCCTCGATGTTGGCACGGTTGGCCTCGAAGGCTTCTGTGTAGATGTTGCGTTCGATGAGCTTTCCGTTCTGGGCCGATGCGGTGCAAAGGCTTCGCACGGGGCAGCTTTTGCATTGCTTGGTTCGGTACTGTCGGAAGCTGGTCTGATCCGACTCTCCCTTGTGCTTGGTGTAGATGCTGCCGTTGGATTTCAGATGATGTCCTTGCGGACAGGTGTAGTGGTCGTTTTCCCTGTCGTAGGGGAAGTTGTAGGAGTTGTAGGCGGGGTCAGGTGCGTTGGATGCCTGAGCGGGCACGGCCACCAGGGTTTTAAATCCGAGGTTCTGTGCGGTAAGTAGTTCGCTTCCGGTGTGGTATCCCTTGTCGAACAGGGCAGCGGTGTCGGAAGTGCGCAGTATGGTCTTGGCCCTTCGGAGCATGGTGCCCATGGCCCGCTTGTCGTTGATGTTGGTCACCTCGTAGTCGATGGGCAGGTTGTGCTCCCCGTCCACGGTGCTCTGCACGTTATAGGCCACTTCGGTCACCACACCTCTGATGATCAAGTGGCGGCTTTCGGGGTCGGAGGTCGATATCTGCTCCTGACCCGATTCTTCCAGTTGCTGTTGCAGGTCTTCATACCCTTTCCTGCGCCCTTTGTGCCTGTCGATCTCATCGTTGATCTTCTTCTTTTCGCTGTCGCCATCGGCCTGGGCAAGGGCTGCATTGTACTCTTCGAGTTTGCGGTCTATGTATTCGATGTGCCGCTTTATCTTCTTGTGGTTGTAGTTGTTCTTCTTGCTGTTCTGGGCGCGCAGCTTGGTACCATCGCCTGCAATTATCTTTCCACCTATGAGGCTGTGGGCCTTGGCCAACTGCACCGTGGAGCGGAACACGCGCTTGATGGCAACGGGATTGTCCTTTCTGAAGTTGGCGATGGTGTTGTGGTCGGGCGCAAGGCTGTTGAGCAGCCACATCAGCTCCAGGTTGCGGCTGCACTCACGCTCCAACATGCGCGAGGAGCGGATGCGGTTCATGTAGCCGTAGATGAACAGCTTGATCAGCACGCTGGGGTGGTAGGCGGGCCTTCTGTTCTCAGGGAAATGCACCTTGAACCCCATTTTTCCCAGATCGAGGCCATCGACAAAGGCATCGATGCTGCGCACCTCATTGTCCTTTTCTATACGGACATCGAGCGAGGTGGGGAAAAGCGCGGCCTGCCTGCGATAGGTCCCTTCTATGAATCTCATATCATGAAGGTCGTAACGATCTGCTTACGTATGACGGGGAATGCAAGAAATGATCAACAGGTGATCGTGGGTTTTGAGACAGTCTGACGGTTGGCGCTAAAAAGCGTTGCCGTCCCGAAGGGCGGCTATGATTTTTTAGCGTGTGTTAGGCACTTTTACTTTTAATTTACTCACTAATTCAGGAACAAATTCCCCTATATTTTTATAGGTGGAGTGATTGTTTTCATATTCTTTGAAGAGGGTTTCGATAAGTTCAAAATATATAAATCCTCTCTTATCAATACATTCTTTTCTGTATTGAGAACCAAACTCCTTTTTACCTAATCGTTCGGCAATTTTAATTTCTCCGATTCGGACTAAATGTTCTTCGAAACAGGTTCGCCAATCGGTATAACCTTGGTTCAACATATCATTTTTTAAAGAATCTGTAAACAGGTATTCGAGTTCATTTATGAGTCTGATGTTCTCCTTACTTTCCTTCAATGCTTCTTGGTAGAATGTATGTATTAATTCATGTAAGCCAATTTCCTGAAAGTACTTTTCATCATCGTATCCAATAACAAATGAATTTAGGTCATTTAGATTAATCGAGTCTGACTCTACCAAGTGATTAGAGGTAACTAAAGAAATCGCATTTGTTCCTTCTTCGCTACTTATCAATTGTGCTTTACCAATCCCATTATAAGAAAATGCTGAAACTATTATTTCGTAAGAGTCTCTTTGTATCCCATAATATTCTTCTGCTGCGTCTATGAACTTTTCAGTAGGAGCCACGGACTGGACTTCGTCCATTAGTTTTTTATAAAGCCCTGTAAAGTCATTTTTTAAACGTTCATTTAGTTTAGCATCAATATAGAATTGTATAACAGATTCATTGAAATCATCAAATCTGGATTGAGTTTCTTCTGCGGAGAGCCCGTCATTTTCGTAGTATATGGAAGGATATTTAGCATATTGCTTGAATTCAGGAAGAGGAGTGTTGTAAAGAGAAAGAATTATATCATACATATCAACAAATCCATCATCTAACAGTTTGTTAAGTTTTTTTACAGCTTCATGATTTTTAAACTCTTCAAATTGCAGTGTAAGTTCTTTAGCTAAAACTCCCCTTGGTCCGACAATCTCGTTGAAGTGATAGTCTCCTGATTCTGACAAATTATAGATAAGGGCAATTGTTTCGATATTTTCATTATAACCGATTTTTAGCTTTGATTCACCTTTGTCAGCATTATTTGTTTTAGTGATACTACATGAAAGCATTACTAAAAGCACTGGGATTAATCGCAGGATTTTCATTTAATATTCTTCATTTTTATTGTGCCTAACGGTGCGCCTAAAAGTATTGCGTTTTGAAACTACTGAGTTTTCGAGATACGGTAACGTGGCAGAACGAAACTGAGACTGACTGACGCACTGTCCCACGCAATAATTTTAGGCATTGTTGGCTGTAGTTGTTTCTTTTTTCAAGGACGAATTCCATCTGTCTCAGCTATATAATCTTTGAAGTCTTGTTCATCCTTGAATTTCTTTCCAAGACTTCCATTGTCGTAAAACTGAACCTCGCAACAATGATAACCAGCGTAAAATTTCCTGTCGCCATTTGAAAATTCATAAACAGTCCCTCCAATGTCCGATGTCGCGTGGTGCGTCAGGAACCAGAATTTAATTCGTTGTCCATCTTCGAGGTTAATGAACCCGTACTGAATATTTCCTTCGTGGCTATACTGAATGTTGTCGAACTCCTTTCCGAGGTTTGAAAAGTCAAAGTCTGAATGTTCAATTGCCTCGGTCAATTCCTTTTCACTCGCTGATTGGCAAGAAAAAAGTGATACGGTCAAAGCGAATATTACAAGTGCTTTCGAAACTTTCATCTTCAATTACCGCCAACAATTGGCTAAAGATAACTAGTTATCTATAGCAGGTTTTGCCATTAGTTTGTTCAACGCCCTCTAAATTAAACAATTACACCATTCAACAATGCTTTGCTGGCAGCGGTTTTTTGGCAAAAGCAAAAATGCCTTGCAGCCGAAACTGCAAGGCACTTACATACAACCTGTGGTCAACCCCTTGACCAACCTCCACGAAGATAACCGATACATTTGACAATGGCAACACCAACTTCCCTTGCAAAGGCACTTTTGCATGTAGGTGGTGGCAACTGCCCACCGCAGATGTATTCAGGCATCGGTTGAAGGGGTTCTGTCTATGCGCACCTTACCGCCATTGAGCCAAGGCACTTTGGTGTAGCCTTCGAAAAGATAATGACCGTGGTAGTTGCCCTCAAGGTCGAAACCGCTGGTGAGCGCCCGCGCTATAAGTGCCTTTGAACCCGGTATGCCCAGATACTTGTAAAGCGTATCGAGGTGCGAACCGATGGTACCCTGCTTCACACCCATTACCTCGGCAATGTGGTCGCGCGTGAGGCCGTAGCAGATGAGACTGATGATGCGGGCTTTACATGCCGATATGCTGCGACCGTTCAAACATATTTCGGGCAGTTCATTCTGTTCACGTTGTTCCGTTCTAGGTTGGTTTTTGGACAATGTGAAAATAACACGGAAGGTAACACGCTGCAACAAAGGCGACTATATGTTTTCGTATAGTGTTCTGCATATAGATGGAAACCACTACACGGAAAGTGCAATTGACACGCGAAAGCGGGAAGCGCACCTTTACTGCCCGTTCTTTCACGTACTGTCAACATCTACCATGTTCCACATTCTGACGCCTGTGGCCGTGTGCCGAATGCTTACCACCGAATGCCGAATGCCTGAAACCCGTTGCCAAGCGTTAACCATTGGAAGCAAGGCGCCTGTTGCTCCGTGAAAAACGGCCAACACGCCATGCCAAGGCCCTGCCACAGCATGCCAAAGGCCTTGCACGCAGCCACAGGGCTTCAATAGGGCCTCAGAATGTGCCCCCTTTTTTTTGAATGATAACCGCCCCGTGGTGGGGCGCATCAGATATACAATAACCTTCTAATACCTATTACAATGGCAAAAGACTACATCCCAACCACGGCCTACACCTTCAACTCTTGGCAGTTGAATCTGGTGAACACCGTAAATACCAATGCCACCACGTGGGGTTTCACCCCTGCCGAGGTGAGCGACCTGAGCACACGCAGTGGCGACTACCGCCATGTGTACGAACCGTTCTCTAACAAGGACACGCGCAATGCGCAGCAGATATCGGCCTACCACTTCTACACGGGCGGATACCAGAAGTATCTGCGCAATCTGGTGCAGCAGCGTTTGGTGAACAACCCTTTGGTGCCCCGCGATATGCTGGTGGGCATGGGGCTCAATCCGCACGACACACCCCGCTCGGTACGTCCGGATATTGTGCTGTCGCCCATCATGACCATGGAGAACCTGGGCCGAGGCAAGGTGAAGGTGGTGGCTCGCCAGCAGGGCAGCGATAGCCGTGGGCGCAACCCGTATAGCAATGGGGTTACCGTTTACTACAATCTGGAGAATGTGGGCACCAAGAACAACCCCGTTGACCCCGAACCCACACCTACGCCCGAAGAACCGAAAGCCGATACGTTTGCCAATTCAAGGTTCAACTCAAAGGCACAGTTCACCATAGACTTCGGCTTGGGCAGTGTGGGCAAGGTGCTGCGCATTTACGCCCAATGGACCAACACCAGCGATGCCAGCAAGAGCAGCCCGTTCAGCACTATTGTGAGTATGGTGGTGAGCTAAGTTGCCGGCTGCAAGCTACGAGTTGCGAGGAGTTAGAATGATTGACGATTAACGATTGACGATTGGCAATAGACAATAGACAATAGACAATTTGCAATGGACGATTTGCGAATTGTGATGGGGAACAGCTAATGGCTATTACCTAACGCCTTTTACCTTTTTCCTGTCTCCTAACTCCTGTCTCCTATCTTCTCAAACCTTCATTACCTTTCGCCTTAACCTTCCGACATTAGCTACGAGAAACGCATCAAAGACAACCCTTGGAAACTGAAAACCCCACCGGGCACCTCCGATTACGAAATGTGGATGGAGACCCAGGATGGCACCTAGATCATCGTTTGTAAGGTGGGTACTACCATTCTGCACTACGATGCACGCGCCATAAACGACCTGCACCAGATGCTGAAACAGCATGGCGATTTGATGGAAATGGGCAGCAAGGACGAGAAGCAGAGAACCACCGTAATACCTTTTCAGGAATACAGACCGTGTCCCTTCCTGAAATAGCTTGACACATTTTGAGGGTTAAGAACTCAAAAAATGGAAAAGAAAAAGTCGTTCGATGTTTCAGAGAAACGATGGATAATAAGAGAATTGGAGTCTGGGCGTTTA
>Ga0172372_10012986_pt1 | contig 10379 bp, 7 predicted proteins | sample LakKiv5m_2_FD_114544 | JGI IMG/M metagenome (GOLD analysis project Ga0172372, IMG submission 114544) | Freshwater microbial communities from Kabuno Bay, South-Kivu, Congo - kab_092012_9.5m | ecosystem: Environmental > Aquatic > Freshwater > Lake | place: Democratic Republic of the Congo... | reverse complement strand
GGTCTCCATGTGGCTCGCGTCCGACCCGCTCGCGGGCTCGGTGAGACCGAAGCAGCCGAGCTTCTTCCCGCTCGCGAGCGGCGCGAGATAATCCCGCTTCTGCTCGTCGTTCGCGAACTTGAGCAGCGGATCGCAGACGAGCGAGTTGTTCACCGACATGATGACGCCCGTCGAGGCGCACGCGCGGCAGACCTCCTCCATCGCGAGGACGTAGGAGACGGTGTCGGCGCCCGTGCCGCCCCACTCCGTCGGCACCGCGACGCCGAGCAACCCGAGCTCGGCCATCCGCGCGACGAGCTCCGCGGGCCAGCGGCCCTCGCGATCGAGCTCGCGGGCCTTCGGGGCGACCTCGCGCTCGGCGAAGTCACGGGCGGTCTGCTGGATGAGGCGCTGCTCTTCGGTGAACGTCAGGTCCATGGTGCGCGCAGGGTAGGGGCTGGCAGGGCTCCGCTGCAAGGCACGCTTGCATCCGAGACCGTGTCTCGGACACTCTGCCGCGCGTCGGTGAATCAACGCCGCAGGCTCACGTCTGAGCGGCCCGACGCGCGGCAGACGTGCCGTGCCCCCATGAGAAAGGCCCCCCCGATGAACGCCACACGCTCTTTCGCCCTAGCGACGCTCGGCGCCGCACTCGCTCTCGTCGCCGTGGCTCCCAGCCAGGCCTCCGCGCAGCGCCTCGACGTCAACGGTCGGCCGAACTACGGCGAGCGCAGCATCGCGCCGGGCTTCACGCCCGACCCGATGCAGATCAACGTGACCTCCGGAGGCTCGCTGAACGTCTCGTCGATGGGCCTCGGTTCGGACTGCACGGGCTTCGCCACCGCGGCGCCGGACTTCAACTTCCGCCTCACGGGCGTGAGTAGCTTCCTGCGCATCTTCGTCGAGGCCGGCAACGAGGACACCACGCTCATCGTCAACCGCGCCGACGGCTCGTACGTGTGCAACGACGACGTCGAGGGCGATCGCAACCGCAATCCGATGGTCGATCTGCGGAACGCCGGTCCCGGCCTCTACAACGTGTGGATCGGCAGCTACCAGTCGGGCACGCGCGCGCGCGGCACGCTGAACATCACCGAGCTCCCGAGCCGTCGTCCGGGCGGCGGTGGCGGTGGTGGCGCATCGCCGACGCCTCCCGCGTCGAGCGGCGCGCTGAACCTGAGCGGCACGCCGAACTACGGCGAGCGCACGATCGCCCCCGGGTTCACGCCGGATCCGATCAAGATCGCCGTCGTCTCGGGCGGCACCGTGGACATCTCTCGGCAGAACCTCGGCGCGGGTTGCACGGGCTTCGCGACGTCGCAGCCGGACTTCAACTTCCGCCTCTCGGGCAACAGCTCGTTCCTCCGCCTCTACGTCGATGCCGTCCAGCAGAACAAGGACACGACGCTCGTCATCAACACGGCCGACGGGCGCTGGCTCTGCAACGACGACTCCTTCGGCGGCAATCGCCCGTCGATCGACCTCCGCAACGCCGGCGCGGGCCTCTACAACGTGTGGATCGGCAGCTACGAGAGCGGCGTGCAGGCGCGTGGTCGCCTGAACATCACCGAGCTCGACACGAATCACCCGTGAACGTCGGTGACGTCGCGCACGCGCTCGACGCGTGAACGACCACCGCTCCCCTCGCCGCCGTCGACGCATACGCGTCTGCGGCGGCATCGTTTTTTGCTGCATCGCGTCACGCGGGCGTCGAAAGGAACGTGCGCGCGTGGCCCGGTGATCGATGTATTCTCCGCGCCGATGGACCGCCGCGCGATTTTCGACACCGCCGCCCGCTACCTCCGCTCTCACCCCGTCGAAGCCTCTCGGATCGTCCGCAGCGCCCTCGGCCTGCGCCTCGGCCTGCCGCTCGACGCCTTGCGCTGGCTCGCGGAGCAGGCGTCGCGGAGCGGCAAGGTCGAAGACCTCGAGATCGAGAGCGCGCCGCCGGGCTTCCGCATCGGCGCGACGATCGAGCAGATGAATACGAAGATCCGCGCGAGCTCGACCATCTACATCGAGCGGCTGCGCATGAACGACACCGAGCTCCGCGTGGAACTGCGGCTCGAGGAGACGCGGCTGCGTGTCGTCGGCGGCGCGGAGTCACCCGTCGCGTTCCTCGTGCGCTCGGGCGCGCTCGACGTGTCGAACCCCGGGACGCTCGTGAAGCATCTCCCCGCGATCCCGCCCGTCGTCGTCGAGGCCGAGGGCAAGCGCATCGTGCTCGATCTCGCGAAGCTTCCGCAGCTCGCCGATCAGCGCTCGCGCGTGCGGCGCGCGGTCGGCGCGGTCACGAGCTTGATCACGCTGCACGGCATCGAGACGGACGAGGGGCACGTCGACGTGACGTTCCGCGCCCTGCCCTCCGGCGTGCTGCACGCCGCGAAGACGGTGCGTGAGAACGTCGTCGGCCCCGCGGCCCGGCGCGCCCTGCGCTTGCTTCCGCAGATTCGCTGAGCCGCGGTCGCTCGGCGCGGAGCCCGAGGCTCAGCGAGGCTGCGTCACACTGCCAGTCTCGGTGCCGGGTGACGCCGCGCCGTGTTCCCAGACGAGCTCGCCGCCCGCGTGGCCGACGCGCAGCGCGAGCGGGAGCAGCAGCAGCGCGAGCAGCGCGGATGCGAGTTGGAGCGCGCGGCGCGGACGCGGCTGCGCAGCGACTCCCGAGGCGAGCGCGAGCAGCGCCACCACCACCGACGCGGCGGTGAAGATCCCAGCGGCGTCATCGTGCGCCTCGAGGGCCGCGGTCGGAATGCGCTGCGCGAGCCGGAGCGCCTCGTCCTCCCCCGCACTGCTCGCCGCGAGCGCGCCCACCGCGAGGACCGACGCGCACGCTGCGCCCAGCCACCACGGCCCGCGCTGCGCAGGCGCACGCCGCTCGAGCCAGAGCAGCCCGAGCAGGAGCGGCCCGAGGACGACCGCGAGACCGAGCGGGACGTGGACGAGTGCGGGATGCAGCGGCATCGACGGAAACCCAGTGATTCACGGGCCGATCGAGCGACGAGCCCGCTCGGCGAATTCGCCCGTCGGCGCGAGTTCGAGATAGCGCTCGTACGCGGCGCGCGCGGCCGGCGTGTCGACGCTGTAGCTGGACTCGCCGAGGAAGAAGTGCGCCTCCGCGGGCGCGCCGGGCAACGACACGGCCTCGCGCAGCAGCGGTCGCGCGGCCTCGGGATCACGCGCGAGCAGGGCGAGCTGCCCCTCGACGAGCAGCATCCGCGCACGCAGCGCGGGGGGCCGCACCCGCGAGATCAGCGCCGCCTTGAGACGGTCGACGTAGACACGCACGTCGACGGCGCGCTCGGCGCGGAGCGCGACGCGAGCGCGACCGAAGAGTGCCTCGGGCGCACCGGCGTCGAGGGTGAGCGCGGCGTCGTACTGCTGCGCGGCGAGGTCGACCTCGCCCGACTCGAAGAGCGCGTCGCCGTAGAGCGCGAGGACCTCACTGCTGCGCGCGACGGGGTCTTCCGCGAGCGTGCGCAGCGCCTCGACGGCGACGGCCGCAGCGCCCTCTGCGAGCGCGAGACGCGCCGCCGCGAGGCGCGTCGACGGCAGCGCGCGCTCGTCGGGCAGGAGGGCCTCGAGCGCCGCACGTGCGTCGGTCGCGCGACCGAGCCCCACGAGCGCTTCGATGCGACCGAGCCGACCGAACGCGGCGACCGGAGCCCCGCCCGAGAGCGCCGTCTGCCGGGCGAGCGACGCGTAGAGCTGCTCGGCTTCTTCGAACTTCCCGGCATCGAGCAGGAGACCACCGAGTGCGATGGCAGCGTCGCTGTGCGCGGGCGCAAGCGCGAGGGCACGACGGAAGCTCTGCTCGGCCCCCTCCGCGAGCCCCCCCATGCGGCGGGCGCGACCGAGCAGATGATGCGCGTCGGCGTCACTCGGCGACACGAGGACGAGCCGCTCGAGCGCCTGGGTCGCCGTCGCGGGTTCGCGCACGGCGAGCGCCGCCTCCCCGACGGCGAGCGCGACGAGCGGGTCGAGCGGGGCCTGCTGCGCGAGCGCCTTCGCGTCGTCGAGCCGACCGGCGTCCCCGAGGCGCACGGCGAGGCGCACGAGCAGCGCGCGCGCCTCGATCTCCGACGGGTGCGCCGCGACGAGCGCGTCGAGCGACTGGCGCGTTCGGGCGAGCGCATCGGGCGCGCCGATCAGCAGCGCCGCGCGGGCCGCGAGCACGGCCCCGCGGAGATCGTTGGGCGGCAGGGAACTCAGCGTCGCGAGCGCGCCCGCGCCGTCGTGGAGGGCAAGCTGCACCGCCGCGAGGCCATGCCGGAACGACGCGTTCCCCATGGCGCCCGCGAGCGCGGCTTCTGCGGCCGTCTTCGCGACGGCGAGGCGCCCAGCGAGCCGCGCCTCCGTCGCGAGCAGCGCGAGGAGTCGCGGCTCCTTCACCTCCAACGCGACGGCGCGGTCGATGGCCGCGCCCGCAGCCCCCACATCGCCCGATCGACGCTCGAGGCGCGCCGTCACGAGCGCGGCGAGCAGGCGATCCGTCGGTGCAGCGGACTCGATCCGCGGGGCGAGCGTCGCGAGCGTGCCGCGCACCGCGACGATCTCCGCCTCGTCCGCGACCAGCCAGGAGCGCCAGAGACGGGCGCGCAGGTGATCACCCCGCGCGGCGAGCACCGCCTCGACGAGTTCGCGCGCGGAGGTGTGATCGCCCGCGGCTGCGCGGATCTCCGAGAGGGCGAGCCGCGCGGCCTGCGGCGCATCGTCGAGGGCGACCGCGCTCGCGAGAGACGCGTCGGCGTCCGCCTCGCCGAGCCGCTGCGCAAGACGCCCCGCGACGTAGAGCACGAACGCGTCCCGCGGGCCCGCCGCGCGCGCGGCCTCGCGCAGACGCAGCGCTTCGTCGGTGCGTCCGTCCATCGCCGCAAGCACGGCACCCGCAGCAGCAGCCGACGCGTCATCGGCGCCCGCCGCCTGCGCGGCCTCGAGGGCCGTTCGGAGCGCCGCGGCATCCCCGGCTCCGTCTTCCAGCGCGCGCTGCGTCGCGAGCCGCGCCGCCAGCGAGGCCATCGCCGCATCCATCGGCGCAGTCGCGAGCGCCTCGCGCAGATGACGCTCGGCCGCGAGCAGGGACGCGTGATCGCCGTCGCGCATCTCCCCTCGCAAGGAGGTCACGAACACGGCGGCCGCCGCGCGCTGGGCCTCGAGCTGTCGGGAGCGCACGACCCAGCCTCCGCCCGCGAGCAAGAGCGCGAGCACGGTCACGCCCGCCACGACGCGCCCCGCGCGCCCGGAGCGCTTCGCAGCCGGCGTCGGAGAAGCCACCGCCGCCGCCGCGACGGGCGCCGGCAACGCGACGGGCTCTGCAGAAGGCACGGGCTCTGTCGAGGGGTCGGGCGCCGCCGTGAGAACGGACGCCGCCGTGAGAACGGGCGCCGCCGAGAACACCGGCTCGCTCGCCACGCTCTCCGGAGCGGCGTCTCCATGCCCATAAGAACTTGAAAGCAATGAGGAATCTGCCGTTTGAGCCGATGGCTCCCGGGCGACCGCGACGGCCGCATCCGCAGCCGTCGACGCGTCCGAGGGGGCCCTCGGCGCGCCTTCGTCCGCAGCGGGCGCCGACGCGATCGCAGCCATCGCTTCCGACGCGGCCGCTTCCTCACGCGCGAGGCGTGCGTCCGCTTCGAGCGCCGCGCGGATGCGCGCGGGGTCGGCGACGAAGGTGCGCTCGCCCTCGGCGTCGAACGTAGGCGATGTATCGGACGGGGAGACGGGCTCGAGCACGGGCGCAGGACGCGGCGGGGGAACGGCGCGCAGCGACGCGGCCCGGGGCGGCAGCGGGCGCGGTGGGGCGGGACGCGGCCGCAGCGGGCGCGCAGGGAGCGCGGGCGGCGGCTCCACGCGTGCCGGGGGACTCTCGATCGTTGCGGAAGCCGACGGTGCGTCGGCTGCGGAGGGCATCTCCTCCGACGCGATCGGCACGTCCAGCGCCTCCGATCGCGCATCAGCGTCTTGCGACACGCCCGGCGAGGACGGCACCTCCGCGCGGACTTCCGGCTCCTCCGACGCGATCGGCGGGGGAGGCGCTTCGTCCGCCGCGACACGCGCGGCTGGCGGCTCCTCCGACGCGACCGGCGGGGTAGGCGCTTCGTCCGCCGCGACACGCGCGGCTGGCGGCTCCTCCGACGCGATCGGCGGGGGAGGCGCTTCGTCGGATGCCACGCGTGCGGGCGGGGGCGCTGCGACGGGCGAGGGCAGCGCTTCGTCGGATGCCACGCGTGCGGGCGGGGGCGCTGCGACGGGCGTCACGGTCGCAACGGGCAGCGGCTCCGACTGCAGGGGCGGCGACACCACGACGTCGCGCGCGGACGCCGCACCGTTGTCAGCCGCGGCGCGTGCGGCCTGCGCAACCAGCGCGGCGACCGCGTCATCTGCCGGAGCGAGCGCGGCGGCGCGATCGAGCACCTTCACGGCGCGCGCGACGTCTCCACGCACGAGCAGCAGCTCACCGAGGACGCGGAAGACCTCCGGGTCGTGCGGCGCCGCCTTCCCCGCGGCGACGAGCGCGGCCTGCGCCCGCGCATGCTGCCCCGTCACGAACCACGCCTGCCCCTCGATGCGCAGCAGCCGCGGATCGCCCGGAGAAGCGCGCAGCCCCGCGGCGACGACCTCGAGCGCTTCGTCGGCACGCTGCGCGGCGAGCAGGTCGTGCGCGAGCGGCACGGCCTCCTCGCCTTCGATACGCGCGCGAAAACGGAGGAGGCGAGCGTCGAGGCCGAGCGTCGAGGGGCTCTGCGAATCGTCCACGGGCGCGGAGACTAGCAGCCCGCCGATCGTTCCACGCAAAGCCTGCGCAGGGGGCCCGCGCGACGACGTGGCGCGCGCGATCTGCTAGGTACGCCGCGCGATGGCCGGTGTGGGCAAGGACGGGCGCGTCGATGGAAGGCGGGCGCCGCGAGGCGGCCGGCTCTCACTGCGCGCGTGGATGCCGGGCGTTCTCGCGCTCGCGCTGCTCGGCACGGGATGCGGCGGCGCAGCGGCTGCGCAGTCCCCCGACGACGTCGTCGCCGCCTTCGCGCGCTCGCTCCGGGCGGGACGCACGGCGGAGGCCTGGGCGCTCATGTCGGCCGACTACCGTCGTCGCGTGTCCGAGGCCGAGTTCGTGAGGCACCTCGCCGAGAATCCCGGCGAAGCGCGCGAGGCCGCCGAGGCCCTCGCCCACCCCGACGGTCGGGCCACGCAGCGCGCGGAGCTCGCGCTCGCGGACGGCGACCGCGTGGTGCTCGTGCGCGACGACGACGACTGGCGGATCGCGACCAACCTCGCCGACTTCTACGACCAGTCCACGCCGCGCGCCGCGCTCCGCTCCTTCGTGCGCGCGATGGAGCGCGAGCGCTACGACGTGGTGCTGCGCTTCGTGCCCGACGCCGACCGCGAAGGGATGACCGAAGCGCGCATGCGCGAGGCCTTCTCCGTCGAAGGGCGCGACGAGACGGCGCGACTGCTCGCAGCCCTCCGCGCCGGGCTCGACGCACCCCTCGAGGAGATCGGCGACCACGCCACGCTCCGCTACGGCGAAGACGGTCGACGCGTCGCGCGCCTGCGCCGCGAAGACGGTCTCTGGAAGATCGAGGACCCGGACGAGTGAACGCCCCCCTTCCCCCGCCCGTCACGCGCCTCGCGCCCGCTGCCGACGACCTCGCGATCGAGGACTTCGCACGGGCGCTCCACCGCTCGACCCCGCGCCTCTGGGTGACGCTCGCGCTCGTCGTCGCGAACGTCGCCGTGTTCGCCGCGCAGGTCGGGATGTTCGGCATCTCGCCCGTCGCGCCGGGCGGCATGGACCTGCTGCGCTGGGGCGCGGCCTACGGCCCGAAGGTCGTGCACGGCGAGCCGTGGCGCCTGCTCACCTCGACGTTCGTGCACGCCGGCGTGCTGCACATCGGCTCGAACATGTACGTGCTCTGGCTCGGAGGGCGCCTCGGGGAGCGGCTCTTCGGCAACGTCTCGTACCTCGTGCTCTACCTCGTGAGCGGCCTCGCCGGCGCGCTCACCGCCCTCGCCTTCGGGCCGAACGCACCGCTCGTCGGCGCATCGGGCGCGGTCTTCGGCGTCTTCGGGGCGCTCGGCGGCTATCTGCTCGTGATGCGGCGCCAGGTGCCGGCGCAGTTTCTGCGCTCGATGCGCGGACAGCTCGTGCAGTTCGTGCTGCTCAACACGCTGATCTCCTTCGCGGTGCCGATGATCTCGGGCTGGGCGCACGGCGGCGGCTTCGCGGCGGGCTTCGTGCTCGGGATGCTCCTCGCACGCCCGCCGACGCCCGCGGGGGTACGTGGTCGGGCGACGCGCGCCGTGATCATCGGCCTCGTCGCGCTGCTCGCGCTCGGCGGCGCGATCGTCGCGTTGCGGCCCGGTTTTCCCGTCGATCCCGGCGTGATCGGCTCGCCGTTCGAGCGGCGCGCGGACCCGAACGACGCCTTCCGCGACGTCGTCGGCCCCTGACGCGGACGCGCTACTCCGCGCCGTTGCGACCGCGTTCACGGCGCCGCTCGCGACGACGCGCCCCTGACGGCGAGTTCGACGCAGCATCGCCCTCGGTGCGCGTAGAACCCTCCTCCAAGATGGTGAACTCGACGCGACGGTTGAGCGCGCGCCCATCGGCGGAGTCGTTCGGCGCGACGGGTTGGCGGCTGCCGTAGCCCGCGTAGTCGAGGCGCTCCCGCGCGACGCCGCGGCTCGCGAGGTACTCGACGACCGAGCGCGCGCGGCGGAAGGAGAGGTCGACGTTGTAGCGCTCGTCGCCCTGATCGTCGGAGTAGCCCTCGACGCGCACGCCCCGACCCGCGGGGATGTCGGCCATGACCGCGGCGACCTGATCGAGCAGCGGCATCGACACGCTGCGGATCGTGTCGCGATCGAAGTCGAAGTAGATGCGCTCCGAGATGAGGATGCGCGTGTCGGTGACGGTCACCGTCGCCGCGCGCGGGCCGGGCTCCGGGCAGCCGTCGTCGTCCTGGAACTGGTCGCGGTCCTCGGGCTCCATCGGACACTCGTCGAGGCCGTCGGCGAGTCCGTCCTCGTCGTTGTCGGTCTCGGGGCAGCCGTCGTCGTCGCGGAAGCCGTCGCGGTCCTCGCTCACGCGCGGGCATGCATCGCGCGCATCGAGCGCGCCGTCGGCGTCGTCGTCCGGGTCCGGGCAGCCATCCGCGTCGAGGAATCCGTCGCGGTCCTCGGCGTCGTTCGGGCACTCGTCTGCGGCGTCGGGGACGCGATCGGCGTCGTTGTCGAGATCCGCGCAGAAGTCGCCGTCTTCGAAGCCGTCGAAGTCCTCGGGCCCCGCGGCGCAGGGCGTGCGCTCGCTGCGGTAGCGCAGCGCCGTGAAGCCACGCGCGGAGGGCGCGCCATACCCCGCGAGCACGCCCGTGCCCGCGCCCGCTTCGATCGAGAACGCGCCCACACGCCAGCGCACGCCGACGTCCACCTCCATCGGCGACTCCCCCGCGGCGAGCGTCCGCCCGCCGAGTCCGACGCGGAGCTGCGACTCCGCGATGAGCGAGAGCTGCGCCCCGAGGGCCCACGTCGCGCCGAGCGAGAGCTGCACCTCGTCGTCGTGCTCGAGCGCGCCGAGCGCGGTGCGCCTTCGCAGTCGATAGCCGAGCTCGCCCGCGAGACCGAACGCCCCGCGCGTCCACGCGGCGACGAGGCTCGGCGTCGCCGTCCAGTAGGGCGCGCCGAGCAGCTTCTGCGCGTCGCCCGTCGGCAGCGTGAACACGCCCCGCGCGGCGAGCGCGAAATCCCCGCGCAGGAGCGGCACCTTCGCCGACAGGCGCAGATCGCCGGGCGCGAGTTGCCACGCACGCGACACGTCCGCGGCGAGCGCGTCGCGCGCAACCTCCCCGACGACGAGCGGCATCGCGACGCCGAGCTCGACCCACTCGAAGAGGCCGATCGCGAAGAGCGCATCCGCCTGCGCGAGCCCGCCGACCACCGGCGTCGTCGTGCCGTCGGCATTCGCGCGCACGAGCGGCGCGTGCGCGTAGTGCAGACCGAGACCCGCGACCACGCTCAAGTGGCGCGGCACCGTCGGCCGGTCGATCGTGAAGGTCGTGCCGCCGCCGGCCGGCAGCACGAAGAGCTGCGGATCCAAGCCATCCGGCGCCTGCGCCTGCACCGCGCTGCTCAGGCCGAGCGACGCCGCACACGCGCTGATGGCGGTGAGCAGGAGGAGCGCCATCGCGTCGAGCCGCGCGCGGATGCGAAACACGGCGCCGATGCTAGCAGCAGGAGCGGCACGCCGGATATCTGCGTCGCCCGCGCAGGCCCGCCCGCAATCGCCGCACCGGCGACCGCGGATGTCCGGTATAGTCGCGGGCCCCATGAAGCTCGTCGCCTGCTCCGGATTCCCCGTCCCCGTCAGTCGCTACTGGACGGAGCTCCCCGCGGTCGAGATCTCC